>OLHA01000613.1_pt1 | contig 20757 bp, 26 predicted proteins | sample 1605961 | NCBI WGS metagenome assembly OLHA01 (sample SAMN03283288) | human gut metagenome | biome: human-associated habitat; material: feces | host: Homo sapiens | place: Peru | collected 2012
AATTTAGTATATAATTATTAGTAGACATAAGTTTATTCCTTTCAATGTTTTCTTATCAATTACATTGTATCAAACTTATGTCCTTTTTTTTAATAAAAATAGTGTAGTGATTTACACTCACCAACACTATTTATAATACAACCATTGGTTTTGCTAGTCCTTTTATTTTTTAGAAGGTAGGTGATTTAACAAATTAGTATAGGTAATGATAATAAAAAGGTAGTAAGTAGTAAATAAATTTGTTTAGGAGGATTTTATGATTAAAAAGTATTCAAAAATTTTTATTTCAATATTTGCATTTATTCCATTTTTAAATGTATCAGCGGAATCGCAATCATTTTATGTTAATAGTAATAATATTTCTATGACAGAAGAACAATATAATTATTTACTAAATTTTTATAGTGAAGATATAATATTTAAAATGACTCAGGATAGGTTTGATTATGAAATGCAGTATGATTTTGTACTTGATTCGGCTAGTGAAAAGTATATAAAAACTGTAACATACTATGATGATTTAGGAAACGCATATATTGATGAGAATGAAATATCAGAAGAGGATTATGATAAAGCAATTATGCCTTTAGCAAATAATTGTGAAGTAGGTGGCTTACCATTAGGTTGCTGGGAAACTACTTATAAAAAGCTTATGCTATATTCTTGGGTAAATGGGGATATTGGAAATTTGACCCAAAGATTTGATGTTCAAAATGAATGGAAAATCATGCCTGCAGTTCGTTCATTTGATGTTATAGGCATAAGATATTATGATTATAATCCACTTTATGCTTTTGGATATCAAAATACATATACTAACTCAGGTTATGAAGAAATTTATTATTCATATGATGGTACTAACATGAATCGTCAAAGTAATGGTATAGGTATTTCTCAAAATATAGTTGATGATAGTTCCCTTTATGGTTTAACAAATCGACTTATAGTGGATGGAAAGAATTACGGAACAGAACATATGGGGGTTTTTGCATCCTATCAGCACGCTACCTCTGATTTAACGTTAGATCAATCTAAAAATTATAGTTTTGGTAGTGGTGGCTTGGGTGATGTATTTATATTTAATAATGGTATTTCATCATATTATGATCATACACAGGGCGTTTCTTACGTATATTAGAATAGAAAAATAATTATTAATAATTGTAGAGATATAATAAAGTAATTTTTTTAGGATATTACATTAAAAATTTAATGAATTTTGTGAATATTAATAAAAAAATTAAATTTTTTTATCAGTTGAAACTAAAATGTCATTTTAGTAACACACTACTAAGTTGGCAGTGCCAACTTAGATTTGTGTGCCAAGGGAGAGCCTTTGGAAACCCAATTAAGCAACATATTGCAAACTAATGTAAGCAATATTGTTGCCTTTTTATTTGTCTTACAACTTCATAAAAAGCAAAAAAAGACTACCACTTTCATTGCCTTACGACAACAAAACGTGATAGCTTTTTCTTATGTAAATAACCTAATTGCTAATCTTACGAAAAGCAAAAAGGTTATTTTTCTATGGATTGTCTTTAGGTAATTTAGAATAATCATATTTTTTAGCACTTTTAGTAAGTTCTTTATTTATATCTTTTAATTCTTCTGTAATCTTTTCAATAGTCCATAAATCTTTATAAATATCATAATTCTCTAATTTTAAAATAAGATTATGCAATCTAGTACGACAATCCCTAACATTACTTCTTTTTTGATAAGAATCATCCAATAAATCCATTTGAGATAATCTATATTCTTCAATTAGATTTTTTAAATCTTTTGTTGATTTACTATCTAGGGAACTACCATTTTGTTTAAACATATAAGCAACTTGATTATATCCAGCTGCTTTCATAAGTAATTCTAAACTTAAATCTAATTCTTCAGCAATTTTTCTTAAAACTTCTACATCTATCTTTTTTATTTTTCCATTTTCAAGATCATTTAAAGAAGAATGGTGTATTCCTATTTTTCTTGCTAATTTTCTTTGGGAATAACCTTTTTTTTCACGAGCAGCAAGTAGTATAAGTTTTAAATCATATTCTGTATTTTTATCCATAAAGCACCTCTTTTATGTCCTTTGTTATTCCTATTTTAACACATATAAAAACTTTTTTCAATAAAAATGTCGGTTTTTCTTGACAATACAGTAATTATGATGATAAGATGTAATTGTCGGGAAATACAGACAAAATGAAAGGAGGAATTTTATGAATGAAGATTAAACATCTAGAAGTATCACAGAAGATTTGGAAAGATAAAAGAATTCCAAAAGAAACTAAATATATTTACTCTTATATTTATACTAAAGGATTTGATAGAATCATAATTGATATTAATATAGGAGAAATACAACAGACCATTAAAATAAAAAATAAGGGTTTAAAAAAGAGTTTAGATATATTAGAACAACTAAAATATCTAGTATATCAAGAATACGCAACAGGAATGTACACAATAACACTTAACTAAAAAGTTTATAGGAACGTAGTTAAGTAAGGTACAGTAAGATGAAAGACTTATGTTAGTACCTATTCTAGTAATAGAATGAATCTATTTGAAATAAGACATAATTCAAAGAACGAAGTATAAGAATAAAAAGGAAAATACTATGTGTTATTTCAAATAAAAATCTTAGAGGCGAAGATTAAAAATAATGCTTCTAGGATAACTATGTCTATTTTTGAAAGACTGCTTGTAGATGATACAAGTTTTTTTGTTGCTTAAATTTTTAAAAGAAAGGAGAATGTTTATGAGATTATTAAACAAAGAAGATATTTTAAAAAACAAAGTTGATACTATCTCACAATATCACATTTTAAATTATTTAAAGAAAAATCTAAATATAGATAAATTTAAAATTTATCTTGTTGATAGAGATTATATCAAATTAATTGATAAAGAAGATAAACACTTATATTTTAACTATGACTCTTCTAAAAAAGAAGTAACTTACCAAGATGAATTAAAAATAAAAGAACAAGATTATGAAATAGGATTATAAAACTATGGGTTGTATTATATTAGATGATTCCATAGTTAAAAGTAATTCAATAGGTTCCACAGATAAACTTGTATACGGAGTTATTAAAGCACTAACAAATAATCTAGGTTATTGTTATGCAAGTAATGATTATATTTCCAAAAAAGTAAATCTATCAAAAAGGACAATATCAAAATCTATCAGCAATTTAAGAAAAGCAAAATATATAAGAGTTGAAACAATTAACTATCAAAGAAATATCTATCTAACGAATGATGTATAGCAGATTTTTGCTATACCTTATAGAAGAATACTTCTATACCCCATAGCACGATACTTCTACTAAATATATAAGAATAATAAATAAGTATAATATATAAATATTTTAATTATATTTAAGTAATTTAAATAACTAAAAAAATCTAAATGAAAGGAATTGATAAATGGATGATATAAATTTTAATGAAGTTTTAATATCAGGAATAATCAATGTTATTACTGATACAAATGGCAAGTATATTAAATTTGGCTTAACTACTAATAAATATACCTTAAATGAAGATAAAAAGGTCTATGTTAGTTTAAATATTTCAAGAGAATTATTTAACACTTATCAAGATTATTTTATTAAAGGTAATAAAGTATTTATAAAAGGTTATCTAAATTCATATATAGACCAAAACAAAAAGATACAAAGTTTCATTACAGTAACTGATATATCTAATAACTCAAATGAAATTATTAAGGGAAAAAGATTACCACACATTAGATATGATCTTGATGGTGTAATGGTTTGGAATGGTAAAAGATGTGAGTCTATTCCACCAACTGAAAAAGAATTAAAAGAAATGGAAGATTTGTTAAGTGAATTTAAATAAAGGTTTGTTAAATGATTAAAAAATGGAAAGGATTTGAGATTAGCGATGAAGAATTATTATTAAAAACATCAAAGAAAGGGGGGAATCTATTGACTGATACAAAACAATTAACACAATTAGAAATTGACAATATTATTGATAAATCAATAAATATGTCTATCATTTTAAAATTATTAAATTTAAAATTAATTGATGAAAAACAATTTTATATATTAAAAGAAAAAATAAATAACTTTTACTAATGTAGTTACAGAATCAAACAAAATAAGGTATAATAATATATGAGAACACGACTGCAAGTTCTAAATATTAATAAAAATAAGAAAGTGAGGTATAAATGGCACAAGTTGAGATTATTGCAGCTAATCTCAAAAATAGTATTAAAAATTCCGTTGAAAATATTATAAAAAGAGTTTGTGCTTACTGTCGAGTAAGTACTGATTCTGAGGAACAACAAACGAGTTATAATTCACAAATAAAACATTATTCTGAACAAATAAAAACTAATCCCAAATGGGAATTTGTAGGGATATATGCTGATGAGGGTATTAGTGGAACACAAGTTAAAAAAAGAACTGAATTTATGCGAATGATAGATGATGCTTTAAACGGTAAGATAGATATTATTATTGCTAAGTCTATATCAAGATTTGCAAGAAATACAGTAGACACTTTAAAGTACGTTAGAGAATTGAGAGAACATAATGTTGATGTGTTTTTTGAAAAGGAAAATATCCACACATTAGAATTAGATAGTGAAATGTTTTTAACTCTTTATAGTGCCTTTGCTCAAGCCGAAAGTGAATCTACCTCCCAAAATGTTACAATGGGTTTTAGAGCCAAAATGAAACGTGGTGAAGTTGTTGGAAATCCTGCTTGTTATGGTTTTATTTGGAATAAAGAAACCAAAGAATTAGAAATTAATGAAGAACAAGCAGAAGTTATTCGCAACGTCTTTAATTGGTATATTGATGGTATGGGTACTAGGGCAATAGCAAAAAAACTAAATGATTTAAATATACCATCTTGTAAAGGTACAAAATGGTGTCAAAGCGCAGTAAGAAGAATTATAAACCAAGAAAAATATTGTGGTGATTTAATACAACAAAAAAATTTTACAACCGATCCATTAACACATCATCAAATTAGAAACAAAGGTGAAAAGGAAAAATATTACGTTCAAAATCATCATCAAAGTATTGTTTCAAGAGATGTTTGGAATAAAGCAAATGATATAGCAGAGCAACGTTTAAGAAAATTTACTGATAATGATAGGCCATATATAGGGCAATATAAAATGATGTATTCTTTTAGCAATAAATTGGAGTGTTGTTCTTGCCATCAATCGTTCGTTAGAAGAACAGGAAATAAAAAGAAAGATGGTAGCCAAAATATCTATTGGGCTTGTACAAGTAGAAATGAAAGCAGAGATTTATGTTCTAATTCTAAATTTTTGAGAAATAATATTTTAGAAGAAATATTTGTTCAATTATATAATTCGATTATTGCAAATAAGTATAAAACAAAAGAAAAACTTTTAAATGCAATTAAAGATACTATAACGAGTACTGATTATAAAGTAAAAATAGATAAACTAAATTCTGAAAAAATTATACTTGAAAAGAGATTATCAAATTTAATAGATATGAAGTTAGATGATTATGAACATAAAGAAATATATAACTCAAAAGAAAAGGAACTCAATGACAAATTATTTAGAATAGTAAATGAAATCAATGAGTATAGTTTGTTAGAAGAAGAAAATAGAGGAATTGCTACACAGTTACAACAAATTGAAGATATAATAAGAACTCCTTTATCTTTAAAAGAATTTGATAGAGAAGCATTTGATAGCATAATTGAAAAAGTAATTGTTGGAGAAATAGATGAGAATGGGAATATAAATCCTAATATATTAAGATTTGTTCTTAAAATTGGTAGTGAGTATAAATATGACTTGAATAGTAACGGAAATAAAAATGTGTCATTTGATAGCAGTTATCGGTAATACCGCAGCTGAAATAATATATAACAGGGTGGATTCAGAAAAAGAAAATATAGGACTAACCAATTGGAAAAATTCTCCTACTGGACCAATCTATAAATATGATGTGGACATTGCAAAAAACTATCTAAATGAAAAAGAATTAAAAGATTTGAATAGAATTGTAACTATGTATTTAGATTATGCAGAATTACAAGCAGAAAATCATAATGCTATGACTATGAAAGATTGGGTAGAAAAATTGAATGCATTTTTGCAATTTAATGGTAAAGAAATATTACACAGTGCAGGGAAAATATCGGCAAGTGTAGCAAAAGAATTAGCTTATAAAGAGTATGATAAATTTAAAGTTAAACAAGATAAATTATATAAATCAGACTTTGACAATTTTTTAAATGAAACAAGAATGATAGAGAATGGAAGTGATAAATAATGGATATGTACCAAAAAAGAGAAATGAGAAAAAATAAAAAAATGAACGAAAATACAAAAAGTTTACCATCTACGAGTATCAACTGGTATCCAGGTCATATGGCCAAAACTAAGAGACTAATAAATGAAAATATAGATGCAATAGACATTGTATATGAAGTAGTTGATGCTAGAATACCATACTCAACCCGTGTTAGAAATTTAGATATAAAAGTTACTAATAAACCACGTATTTTAGTTTTTACAAAAATGGATTTATGTGATAAAGTAGAAACATCGAAATGGATTAATTATTATGAATCTAATGGAGAAGAAGTAGTATGTCTTGATCTTGAACATAATCCTAACTTAAAACCATTATTTAGTAAAACTAAAGAGCTTATGAGTGAAACGAATGCTAAACGTGCAATGAAAGGTATGAATGAAAAACGTGCTAGAGTGTTAATTATTGGTGTTCCTAATGCAGGTAAATCGACACTAATTAATCGTTTGGTTGGAAAGAAAGCTGTTAATGTTGGTAATAAGCCAGGTGTTACAAAGAATCTAAATTGGATTAGAATTAATGAAGTTGTTGAACTTTTAGACACACCAGGTATCTTATGGCCTAAACTAGAAGAGGAAACAGTAGCATTTAATCTGGCATGTTTTACAGCGATTAGAGAAGAAATATTACCAATATATGAAGTAATTGAATATTTCTTAAGGGCTTTACAAAAATATTATCCAGAAAAATTAGAAAGTCGTTATGGTATAAAAGAAATAGATGAAGATATCGTAAATACTTTAGATATTATAGGTAAAAAAAGAGGTTGTCTTATTAAAGGCGGAGAGATAGATTATGATAAAGTAATTCAAGTGATAATGAGTGATATTAAAGACGGTTTAATTAAAAATATTACATTTGATAGATTTGAGGAGTGAGTTTATGGATAATTTAAATTCTTTAGCGCTTGCGTATATTGGAGATGCTATATATGAAGTTTATATAAGAGAATATTTGCTTTCTAAAGGAATATGCAAAGTAAATGATTTACAAAAAGAAGCAATAAAATATGTAAGTGCTAAGGCGCAATTTAATTATTTATCCAAAATGATAGATGAACATTTCTTTACAGATGAAGAATTAAATGTTATTTTTAGAGCTCGTAATCATAAAGTTGATCATAGACCAAAGAATTGTGATATTTCAACTTATAAATATGCAACAGGATTAGAAGCTGTTATTGGATATTTATATTTAAAGAAAGATAATAAAAGAATAGAAGAGATAATGAATTATATAAAGGAGAATTAAGATGTTTATATATGGTAAAAATGTTATTAATGAAGTTTTAAAAAATGAGCGTCATATTAAAGAGGCTATCTTATATAAAAAGTTTTCAGATAATGAGGTTATTGATAAGTTAAATAAAAAACATGTACCAATTAAATATGTAGAAAAATATGAACTAGATAGATTAGTTGATGGGAACCACCAAGGAATTGTTTTTAAAGTAGATGATTACAAATATGTTGATATTGAGTCATTAATTGTGAAAGAAAATCCATTACTTGTAATTCTTGATCATTTGGAAGATCCACATAATTTTGGAGCAATCATTAGAACCTGTGAAGCTGCAGGAGTAGATGGAATTATTATTCCTAAAAATAGAACAGTAGAAGTTAATAGTACTGTAATGCGTACAAGTGTTGGAGCTTTAGATAATGTTAAGATTGCTCAAGTCACTAATTTAAAAAACACTATAAATTATTTAAAAAAACAAGGCTTTTGGATTGTTGGAACAGATATGGATGGTACTGATTATACCAAGATTGATTATACTGGAAAAATGGCAATAGTAACTGGTAGTGAAGGATTTGGTATGAGTAGGATAGTTAGAGAATCATGTGATTTTATAGCTACTATTCCAATGAAAGGAAAAGTTAATAGTTTAAATGCATCAGTCGCAACCGCAATTGTTATATATGAAGCTATTAAAGGTAGAAACTAATGAATTATAGAGATTATAATGATTATGAATTGTTATCATATGTAAGTGAGAAAAATGAAGAAGCTAGTGAAGTATTGTTTGAGAAATATCGTCCATTGATATTAGCAACTGCTAACCGTATGCTTGGTTATTGTAAAAATACAGGGCTTGAGTTAAATGACTTAATACAAGAAGGTATGCTTGGACTTAATCTTGCTCTGAATTCTTTTGATGAAGAAAAAGATACTAGTTTTTATACATACGCTAAAATGTGTATTGAAAGAAAAATAATATCTCAGGTTGTTGCATCTAGAAGGTTAAAACATAAGGTTTTAAATGATTCATTATCTTTAGAAAATACTGATGAAAATAATAGTGATTATGTCTATGATAAAAGTCTAACTGATAATAGCTATAATCCAGAAGAAATTCTTTTTAATGGTGAGAATGAAAGGAATTTATTCAAAGAAGTTAGTGGTATATTAACTGATTTTGAGGCACAAGTATTTGAATTAAAAATAAATGGTTTTGATTATAAAGAAATAGCTGAAATATTAGATAAAGATATTAAGGCAATTGATAATGCTTTACAAAGAATAAAAGTAAAAATAAAGAAGTTGAAGGATTAAAATGAAAAAAATAAGAGAATATTTAAAAATAATCTTTTATCCTCTTTTATTAATAATTACAGAAATTTCTTTAGTATTCCTTTTTACTGTTATTTTTAATTTAAATACTAATTTAGAAATTGGTACAGAATTATATCAAGAAAAATTAAATATTTTTATTTCTAATTATAAATTGCTAATAGTAATAATATCATTTTTGTTATTGTTTCCCTTTTTATCAAAGAAGGTAAAAGTAAGCTTAAAACACTTAAAAATAAATAATCTAGTTTTATATGTTTTAATCGGAATATGTATGGCTCTTAGTTATAATTTATTATTGTGTGGCTTAAATAAAATAGTTTATTTTACTAATTTGTATGATTTGACAAATAGAAACATTATAGTTGCTTTACTAACAACTGGTATATTTGGGCCTATTTTAGAAGAATTAATATTTAGAGGAATAGTTTATGAAAAATTAAAATTATTGCATAAAAGAACAACTGCAATAATTATTACAGGTATTTTATTTGGTTTATTTCATGGAAATATAATTCAATTTATTTATGCTTTTTTATTAAACTTTATTTTAATTAAAAGCTATGAAAAAGAAAATAATGTTTTGGCACCTATTATAATTCATGTTTGTCTTAATTCTATAACTGTATTACTTATAAATTTTATAATTAAAATTAATCTCTTTTTAACTACTATATTATTTTTTGTTTTTTTAATAGTTTTAATAATTTTATTAAAAATTTTGTATAAAGAAAATAATAATGGTTATGATAATAATGTCAACGAATGTTGACGAATAGAAGAACTAAACATTGTTTTAGTTCTTTTGTTTTGTTATAATGTTAATGGTAGGTGACGTATGAAAAAGTTTTTATCATTAATAATATGTTTTTTTATTGGCGTGTTAAATGTAGGTGCGCTAGAACTAAATTTATATAGTAATAATGCTGTTATATATAATTATGATTTAGATGAGGTTATATATGAAAAAAATGCTGATGAAGTTATTTCAATTGCTAGTATGACTAAAATTATGAGTGCGATTGTATTAATTGAAAATATTAACAATATGGATACAACGGTTGTTTTAAATAATAACCACTTCAGTGGTCTAATAGAAAAACAAGCTTCTTTAGCAGGATTTTATGTAGGAGAAAAAGTTACATATCGTGACTTGATTTATGGAATATTATTACCTAGTGGTGCTGAAGCAGTACAGGCTTTAGCTATAGAAGTATTTGGTAGTAATGATAAATTGGTAGAAAAAATGAATGAAAAGGCTGTAGAATTAAATTTAACTAATACACATTTTGTTAATCCATTTGGTTTAGATGATGATGGTCATTATTCAACAGTAAAAGATGTTGCTGTGATGTTAAAGTATGCTTTAAAAAATGATTTTTTTAAGGAAGTTTATACTTCAAGAAAGTATCTTTCAAGCGATAAAAGAGTCACTCTTTATAGTACTATTGTTTCTCCTTTAAAAATGATTAATAATAATGCCTCATTTATAAAAGGAAGTAAAACAGGATTTACTTATGATGCAGGAAGATGTCTTGCAAGCATTGCTTATGATGATGAAAATGATATAAACTACATGATGATAACGGCAAGGGCTAAAAATGTTGTTACTTATCCCGTTTTAGATGCTGTTAATTCTTATCAAAAAATATTTGATTCATTCACTAAAAAAATCTTATATAAAAATGGTGATACTGTAACAACAGTTAAAACTAAATATGCTAAAGAAAAAAATATAGATGTTGTTACGAATGAAAGTATAGAATTGTTTTATGAAATAGATAATTTTGATGAAGCAAAACTTACTTATAATATAGATGTTCCTAAAAAGATAACTAAAATATTGCCATCATCTAAAAAAATTGGAACACTAAGTGTTTATTATGATGGAGAAGAAGTAAAAACTGTTTCTTTATTTTTAAAAAATGATATGCATTTTTCTTTTTTACGTTTTATTACAAACATTGTGTTACCTTTTAGCTTATTAGCGTTAATTGTTGTAATTGCTTTAAAAATACCTAAGATTATTAGAAAATAATTGAGTATATGTGGTATAATAATCATAGGTGAAATTATGTTAAAAAAAATAAAAGATATAGATATTAATTATATAGATTATGGTGAAGGTAAAGATACTGTTGTTTTACTACATGGTTGGGGACAAAATATTGAAATGATGAAACCAATTGGTGATAGATTAAAAAATAATTTTAGAGTTATTATAATAGATTTGCCAGGGTTCGGATTAAGTGAAGAGCCAAAAGAAATATGGAGTGTATATGATTATGCAGATGCTATAAAAGATTTATTAATTAGTCTTAAAGTTTCTAATCCTATTATGATAGGACATTCTTTTGGAGGAAAAATTAGCTTGGTTTATGCAAGCAAATACAAAGTAAAAAAAGTTGTAACCTTTGGTAGCCCTTTTAAAAAGGAAATACCTAAGTTATCCCTTAAAACAAAAGTATTGAAAACATTAAAAAAAGTACCTGGAATTAATAAGCTGGAGGATTTTGCTAAAAAACATATTGGTTCTACGGATTATAAAAATGCTAGTAAAAGAATGCGTGAGATTTTAGTTGATACTGTTAATCTTAGCATTGAAAATGAAGTGCCTAAAATTAAATGTCCAACATTATTAATTTGGGGAACTAATGATCAAGCAGTATCAATAGATGATGCTAAAGAATTAGAAAAACTAATTCCTGATTGTGGTTTAGTTGAATATGAAGGGTGTACACACTATGCATACTTAGAAAGACTAGATCAAACAATAAATATATTAAATAATTTTTTAAGAGGTGAATAAAATGAATTGGTTTTTATTGAGCTTATTATTGTTTCTATTTTATGGAATATTGAAAACAAAAAAAGTTCTACAAATTTTACAACAAAATTGGTATAACGATGGTAATAGGTATTTAAAATGGATTAGCAAAAATAAAAGAAAAGTCTTTATAAATTTTGATATACTTTTTCCTATATTCTTACTAGGAATAGCTATACCATTTAAATATTCCTTAATTTTATTTATTATATTTTATATGGTAGCATTCTTTATTTTTGATAGAGAAAAACAAAAGGAGCAAGTAAAGTTGAAACTTGCCGTAACAGCGCGTGTAAAAAGATTAATACTAACTTCAACTGTTATTTATATCATAATAATATTAGTAATGTGTTTAACATTTAATGAAAAATACATTTGGTTATATTATCTAATTCTAGGTTTTATAATGTATTTTGAATATTTATATATGTATATTATCAACATTACAAATAAACCAATTGAAAAATGCATTTTTCTTCATTATAAAAGACAAGCTTTAAAAAAATTAAAGAGTATGAGTAACATGGATGTTATTGGAATAACTGGTAGTTATGGAAAAACAAGTAGTAAAAATATTTTAAGCGATATTTTAAATATTAAATATAATGCTTTTCCAACACCTAAAAACTTTAATACTACATACGGTATGATAAATGCAATTAATAATTATTTAGATAAATTTAATGACTTATTTATAGCTGAAATGGGTGCATTCAAATGTGGTGAAATAAAAGAAATATGTGATTTATTGCATCCTAAATATGGTATTTTAACTAGAATAGGCACAGCTCATTTAGAAAGTTTTGGAAGCCGTGAAAATATTCAAAAAGGTAAGTTTGAACTAATCGAATCATTACCTAGTGATGGAGTTGGTATACTAAATGGTGATGATGAATATCAACTAAATTATAAATTAAAAAATAAAGTAAAAATAATTTGGATTGGAATTGATAATAAAGATGTTGATGTTTATGCTGACAATATAAAATTATCTAATACTGGTACTACTTTTGATGTACATTTTAAAGGAGATAAAAAGAAATATCATTTTGAAACAAAGTTACTTGGTAAAGCTAACATATATAACATTTTGGCTGGTGTAGCTTTAGGTGATTATTTAAAAATAAGTAAAGAAGATTTAATCCGTGGCGTTAAGAAAGTAAATTCTATTGAACATAGATTAGAATTAAAGAAAATGGGCAATATAAATATAATAGATGATGCCTACAATTCTAATCCTGTAGGCTCTAAAATGGCAATAGATGTCTTAAACTTATGCCCTGGTAAAAAGATTATTGTTACACCTGGTATGATTGAACTTGGTAGTGAACAATATAATTTAAATTTTGAATTTGGCCGTGAGATTGCCAAAGTTTGTGATGAAGTAATATTGATAGGTAAAGAACAAACAAAGCCTATCTATGATGGACTTTTAAAAGAAAAATATGATATAAAGCATGTACATATATTAAATGATGTAAAAAAAGCCTTTCCTTTAATAAATAGTTTAAGTGAAGGGGAAACTTATGCTTTATTAGAAAATGATTTACCTGATATATTTAATGAAAAATAGGAGAGTGTTGTTATGAAAATTAAAGTTGGAGTTATATTTGGAGGAGAAACAGTTGAACATGAAGTAAGCATTATTTCAGCTGTCCAAGCTATGAATCATATGGATAATGAAAAATATGAAATTATTCCTATTTATATAGCAAAAGATCGTACTTGGTATACAGGGGCGATGTTAAAAGAAATCGATATTTATAAGAATTTTGATGATTTAAAAAGATATGCAAAAAAGGTTACTCTTTGTAAAAGAGATGGTGGTTTTTATTTAGTTAACACTAAAGGACTATTTAGAAGAGATGTTGCTGAGTTAGATATTGCTTTTCCAATAGTTCATGGTAATAATGCTGAAGATGGAACTATTCAAGGATATTTAAGTATGATTGGTATTCCGTTTGTAGGAAGTGGTATTCTAGGTTCTGCTTTAGGACAAGATAAAGTTGTTATGAAACAAATTTTCAAAGATGCCAATCTTCCAGTTGTACCTTATACTTGGTTCTTTGATTCTGATTATTTAGATGATGATAAAAAAATAAAGAAAAATATTAAAGAATTAGGATATCCAGTTATTGTAAAACCAGCTTCACTTGGCAGTAGTGTAGGAATTACAGTTGTAAAAAAAGAAAGTGAAATAGATGAAGCAATAACAGAGGCGATAAAATATGATACAAAAATAGTTGTTGAAAAAATGGTTCCTAATATGGTGGAAGTAAACTGCAGTGTTTTAGGAAACTATGAACATCAACAAACAAGTGAATTAGAAGAAGTAATGAGTGACGAAGAATTTTTAACATATCGTGACAAATATCTAGGAAATGCTAAAGGCGGTAAATCTAAAGGTATGGCATCTACTAACAGAGTAATTCCTGCACGTATCAAAGCTAGTACTAAAAAAGAAATAGAAGAAATATCAAAAGAAGCATTTAGAGCTTTAAATCTAAGTGGTGTATGTCGTATAGATTATTTGATTGATAAAAAAGAAAATAAAGTATATATCAATGAACCAAATACTATCCCCGGTTCTTTGTCATTCTATCTTTGGGAGCCTACTGGTAAAAAATATACTGAATTATTAGATGATATGATTACATTAGCTATTAAAGATTATAAAAATAGAAGTAAAAAAACATATTCATTTGAAAGTAATATATTAAGTAACTTTAATGGTACTAAAGGTTTAAAAGGCATTAAAGGTAAACTAAAATAGTAGATATCTACTATTTTTTTTGGTATAATTATTTTGGTGGTAACATGGATTTAGATAGTATTATTTTTGTCGACAACCTTCCTAAACTTGATTTACATGGTTTTGACCGTGAAACAGCTCGATTAATGGTTTTAGATTTTATTAAAGATAATATCAAGATGAAAAATGAAATAATTAATATAGTTCATGGTCATGGTTCAGGAATATTAAAAGATACTGTTCATGATACTTTAAGAAAAAATAGGAATGTTATTGAATTTAAAACATTTTATAATAATGATGGTTGTACAATAGTTAAAATTAAAATTTGACAAATGCAAAAAAATGTATATAATATATAGCAACAACGGGGATAAAGACTGATTTGACAATATATTAATCTTGTGTTAGAATATAGCACAATTAATAAAAAGAGGGGGAATTTATATGTACGAAGAAAGAGAAAGATTTTCAATAAAAGATGTAGTATTACAAGTTGTTTTAGTAGTACTATTTGTATTTCTATTATTATGGTTATTTCCAACAAAAAGTTATGTAGATAATAAAATTGATTCTAAATTAGAACCATTTTATAATCAAATATTTACAACTAACATTAATAATATGAAAGAGGCCGCTATTAGTTATTTTACTACTCCAAGATTACCAAAAAATATTGGAGATAAAGAAAAATTAACTTTAAGTGAGATGCTAGATAAGAAATTATTAGTTCCATTCTTAGATAGTAAAAATAAGAAATGTGATTTAACAGATTCTTACGTTGAAATTACTAAAATGGATGATGAATACATTTTAAAAGTAAATTTAAGTTGTAGTGATAATAGTGATTATATTTTAGTTCATTTAGGATGTTACAACTACTGTCAATCTGGTTTGTGTGAAAAACAAGAAACAACAAAACCTACAACAACAAACCCAAGTAAACCATCAGTAACACCAATGGTTAATAAAAGTTATGAATATGAATATGAAAAAATAATCAATGGTAAATGGGGAGATTGGTCAGATTGGTCAGAATGGTCAACAAGTAAAGTTGATAGAACTGAATATCGTAATGTAAAGACAAAACAAGAAACAGTAGTAGTAGGGGAAGAAACTGTTAAAGTAGGTACTAAAACAGTAATTACTGCAGCAGCAAGTAAAACTACACATTATTGTCCAAGTGGATATACACAAAACGGAACATCTTGTACTAGATCATATACAACTACAGATACTATAGATGCTACATTAAATTATTCATGTCCAAGTGGATATACACAAAATGGTACAATTTGTACTAAAGTTAATACATCAACTTCTGTTGAAACAATATCTGCTACATTAAATTATTCATGTCCAAGTGGATATACAAGAAATGGTAATACTTGTGAAAAACAAGAAAGTTATATTAAATATTACGCAAAAGGATCTTATTTAAACACTGTAACTAATGCTTATTCAGTACCAAAATCAACAAGTTCAAGATATTATGAAATGACTGGTTCTGATTATGTATATGATTGTAATAATTCTTGTGCTATGAGATGGGTTTACACATATAAGGTTTATACAACAACACCTATTTATGGTTCTAAGACTGTTACTGCATCATTAGTAAGCAGTTATTCATGTCCAAGTGGATATACAAGAAATGGTTCAACTTGTTCAAGAAATGTAACAAATTCATCTACAGATACAAAAAATGCATCAAGTAGTTATTCATGTCCAAGTGGATATACTTTAAATGGTAATAAATGTAGTAAACAAGTTACTAATACTCAAACAATTAAAGCTTCATCAAAGACAACTTATAGTTGTACAAAGGGTGATCTAGTTGGAAGAAGTTGTGTAACTTATGAAGATAAATATGAAACATTTAACATTTATGCTACTAAAACATATTATAGTTATCAAACAAGAGAATATATTTCTGGTGAAAGAAAAGTAGTATGGAGTAGAAGTCAAAGTGACCAAACTTTAATAAAAGATGGATATTCTTTAACTGGAAATTATAGAGAAATATAAAATGTAAAGAAGTGCTATTTAGGCACTTCTTTGTTTGACAAAAAATATAGATTATGATATCCTTAAATAGGATAGATAATAGTACATTGTGAAGGAGGGGTAGTATGAAAGATAATTTTGTATTTGATTATGTAAATGAAAATGAATTCAAAAAATTAGAACGTTCATTAAAAAAATATAATATGTTAGCTTATAAAAAATTGTATTTTGAATACTATCCATCTTTAAAAGAAGGAGAATTTTTAGGAGAATTAGTTTCTACTAATCAAGCTAATGGCTCTAAAAAGTATGAATTAAAATTACCTACAGATATTATGTTTTCAAAAGTACATGGTGATGTTAAGCTTCATTATCACGTTTATGAAGATAAAAAGACTGTAATATTAGAAACAATTACTCCAGAGGATATTTTAACAGAAGGACATCAATCGGAATTAGTAACTTACAAAGGAGTTATGGTTTCAAAACAACATTCAGAAAAAGATTTATTTAAAATAAATTTATTAAATATGATACAAAAATAAGTAAGACTTTAAAATCTTACTTATTTTCTTTTAATAAATCTCTTATTTCTTCTAATAATAAAGTATTTTCTGATTTTTTATTTTCTACTACTTTTTCTTTTTTCTTTTCAAATTTACTTAGTAATTTAACAAGTGCAAAAATACAAATTGAAACAATTAAAAAATCAATAACATTTTGAATAAAAGCTCCATATGCAATAGTGGCATCTTTAAATTTGATTGTTAAATTACTGAAATCATGACCTCCAATTAAAACACCTATAATAGGCATTAGAATGTCATTTACAATTGAAGTAACAATCTTACCAAATGCACCACCAATAATAACACCTACTGCTAAATCAATCACATTACCTTTAGAAATAAATTGTTTAAATTCTTGAAGCGTTTTTTTATTTTTTTCAATAATTTGTTTTTTATCAATATTTATGTTTTTCTTCATTGTTTATTCCTCCTATATAAATTTTAACATATTTTTATATAAAGTTAAATTAAATTTTAGAAGAATAGGAGTATATGCGATTAAATAGCATCCATATCTTATCTTTATTTATTTTAAAAACTAGATTTTTATTTCTATATCTACCAGCATCTTGTCCACTTTTACTTATACGAGCAATTAAATCAACTTCAATTATTCCTTGTTCCAACAATTTTAAAAAAGTATCAAAATTTTTAAGTTTATATATTTCCATTTTGTAATAATGAAAATGTTTATCATTATTTATTTTTCTGTTAGCAGCATATATTAGTGCTACTTTATTTAGTTTGGTTAACAGATGATTTTTAATAGAATCTAAATAAACAAAAGATTGTTTTTCTATTAAATTTTGATATATATCATAAACACATAGATATAATTTATCTTCTTGATGGTCGATTTCAAATTTAAATTGATATTTATGCCTTCTTATTTGTGGATCATTGCTATTAATTTTTTCAAATAATATTTTTTTATCTGGATAGTCTTTATCGGGATATCCAAATTTTTCGACTAATCTATTTATTTCTGGAAAAGTTGGACCATCAAATGCTAAAGTGAATAGAAATAAAGGATATTTACTATTTAAAGTGGTACATTTTATTTCTATACCCAAATAATCAGGAAAGAATAGGGAATCTGCCTTTTTGTTTAATAATTTTTCAAATGTTAAACCAACACTTCCCCAACTCTTATTTTCATTTTTAATCCATCCTTTTTTAGAAATAATTTTAAAATTGTTAATTAATTCTTTTACTTCTTGTTCCATATTTCACCTCCTTTTTGATATGATAAAAAAAATAAAGAATAAAAGCAAACGCTAGTTTTTTACTTTTGATTATTTATCTTTGCATAAAAATTGTAAAGTGCTAGCCGGATTTCTAACCAACTGAGCCTAGAAAAGAACCATTATTTAAAATTTGTAAAATTGCAGAAATTTTATAAAAAATTATTGCATAAAATATAGTAATATGTTATTATATAGAGGCAAGTGAATAATAATTTTAAATAATGGACCCTTAGCTCAGTTGGTTAGAGCATCCGGCTCATAACCGGGCGGTCGTAGGTTCGAGTCCTACAGGGTCCACCATTTATATAATTGTGCAGGTGTGGCGAAATTGGCAGACGCGCTAGACTTAGGATCTAGTTCCTTACGGAGTGGGGGTTCAAGTCCCTTCACCTGCACCAATTTGAATATTAAGAAATCAATCGATATAGGTTGATTTTTTTAATGTATAAAATTATAGGAAAATTTTGTTTATGGTAAAGCTTAATTAATAATATCTATGATAAAATAAACTATATGGAGTGTGATTATAATGAATGGAAATAGAATAATTGTTCATGCTTTGATAAATGCAAAGAATGGATATTTGGTTACTAAAAGGTCGAAAGAGGAAACAACTTTTCCGGAATATTGGGATATACCTGGAGGATTAGCAGAAACTGGAGAATTACCCAGAGAGGCAGTAATTAGAGAAACTAAAGAGGGAGTTGGTTTAGATATTATGCCGATTAGTGTAATACACGAAGATAGTAATTTGGATAAATCTAAAAATCTTATTTTTATTAGACTAGTGTATTCATGTGAATTAAAATCTAAAATTGATGATATAATTTTACAAGAAGAAGAGCATTCAGAATACAAGTTTATTAGTACCTTAGAAGATTTAAAAAACGAAAAAATTTCACCATTTCTTGTAGAAGTATTTAATAATTTATAAAATATGTTTTACTATATAAAGAAATATATTTATTAATTGCTACTTTGGATATAAGTGTTCAAAATAGACTTTTGTATCATATAATTTGAATATTAAGAAATCAATCAATATAGATTGATTTTTTAAATTTTAATTAATCAATTATTGTTAATACGAATATACTAAAATAGTTGTCAAAAAGGAGTGAAGTAACATTATGTATTTAACAACAGAAAAAATAAATGAATTAGGTGATGAAAGTACTGTTAAAGTATTACGATCTTATTTTTATTTTTTATATGCAAAATTTAATTTGCTAGAACATAAAGATGTAAAAAATGCGTTAATATTTAAAAAATATATTGAATTAGATGATATTAATGATGTTAATGAATATATAGTAATTAATGTAAAAGACATTAAAAATATGCTTTCATGTTCAGGAGAGGAATATGAAAGAATTCTTCCAATAGAAGAAAATAGTAATAAATCAAAAAAATTAGTAAAAGATTTTGATAATATTTAAAAATTGTGATATTATATTACCTGTCAAAAATTTTGGTGGTGTTAATATGATAAAATATAATATTTATAATTTAGTAGTAGTTTTTTGTGATATTGGAAATGGTAAAATGCAATGTTTCATATGTAAAGAAAAGAGAGATAAATATGTTGAAATATTTTCTCATGGAATAATACCTATAGAACAAGTAAAATCTGTTTCTTCACTTTCAGATTATTATTACCGTGAATTAGTAAAAGAAGATATGTCTTCATATGTAGATAAAAAAGAACTCTTAAGTAAGTTTTGTTTTATAAATCAAAATGCTAATTCATATTATTTAGAAGCTTTAGAGTATGAAGAAGAACCTGAAGTAGATTATAAAAGATTAAGACTTAAAAATAATTTTAAAGTAATAAAAGGTGGAAAAAACTAATAAAAAAAGTTACCTTTTTAGTAATAGAAAGTAACTTTTTAATTTGCACTTTTTTGTCTTCTTTTTAGTTGATATATAGATATTTCTTCTTTTTTATCTTCACTATTAAAATATGGTTTTAAAGAATTTTCATCAACAAATAAACTATTGTTGCCTCTTGAATGAGTAGGCATAATAGTTTTCCATAAATTATAATCTCTTTGCGCATCATCTTTATAAATTTTAAGATAATCAAGAATAGAATTAAAATTTTCTAAGTCTATATATCCACCATTTTTTGTTTTTACAAGAACTGCATTTTCTTTATAAAGTTCATCCTCTGATTCAATATAACCAAAAGAATTTAAACTAACACATTCTTCACCAATAAACACATTTCCTGTAAATCTTGAATGACTTATATATTTTGTGCATCTTTTTATATTCCCTATAAAAACTTTATCCGGTTTCATTTTTCCCTATTTTCTCCTTCGTGCTAGAATATTATATATAATAATTAAAAAAACTTCAAGTAGTATATTTTAAAAATGTTGTTTAAAAAGTTAAATGCAACTTTTTAACTTGAATTAATAAAACTTGCATT
>OLHA01000614.1_pt1 | contig 20751 bp, 20 predicted proteins | sample 1605961 | NCBI WGS metagenome assembly OLHA01 (sample SAMN03283288) | human gut metagenome | biome: human-associated habitat; material: feces | host: Homo sapiens | place: Peru | collected 2012
AGGTCTGGCTTTGATACGGATGTGTTTCACGCCATCCTCATCAGAGTAAAGATTACAATTTTTTATAACTGTGTTCTTGACATTAAGGACACTTTTGCATAATGTATTAACTGAAGCCACTTGTGAATACTCCTTTTGTGTTTTTCTTCGCAGTTAATACATTAAAGGACACAAGTGGTTTTTTCAATATGGTGTTGTTAATTTATGGTGTTTGGCTTCCACCATTATGCCAGAAGCCTCATTATTTACGATTTTTTTGAATCTGATTGGACATGTAATGGAAATAAATCCAAGAAAATTGCTGATCATAGTAGAAAATATTGACCATTTAATTTCGAAAAAAGAATATGAAGTTGTTTTAAAGCAAATGCAACAAATCTGTATCAAATATGATGTCTATTTTATTTTGTCGACAAGCCTGGATGGATATGTGGGTTGTGACGGAAAGCTATGTTCAGGAATAACGGTATTGGGAGAAGTAGATTTTCAAATGCCGGAGTTCAATGAAATAGAAACATATATAGAGAATAATTATCCATGCAACAGGAGATTTTCGGAAGAACAATTGCAGGAAAATTTGAAGAAGATTATCCAACACATAGGGCAAAAGGAATATTTATATACAGTGGAAGATAACGTTATCTGTAAATTGATAAATCAGACGTTAATGTTGAACGATAGATGGGAAGATACAGAAAAAAAGCCAGAAATAGCTTTTTTGAAAGCATGAAAAATGGTATAATAAACTCAAGGGCAATGGCATACAAAAGTAGGGAATACTAAGTTTGATATTTTAGTACCTAAACAAATTACGTGACTGTAAAACTGCGCTGTTCGTGGATCTGCCACAGGAGGAATTTTAGTACCTAAACAAATTACGTGACTGTAAAACTCCACAACCTCTCCTGTGATACATCGGATGATTTTAGTACCTAAACAAATTACGTGACTGTAAAACACTATGCAGAAATGTCAGATGAGGAACTTGATTTTAGTACCTAAACAAATTACGTGACCGTAAAACCAGATCTGCGGTACACAACACCGCAACCGTATTTTAGTACCTAAACAAATTACGTGACTGTAAAACCTGCGCAATTCCTTGTGCTTGCTGAATTCATTTTAGTACCTAAACAAATTACGTGACTGTAAAATACGTTGTGGAAGATTAATTTTAGTAACAAATAAATTGCGTGACTGTAAACTTAAACTAAGATTAATTAAAGTGTAATTTTGATAAATAATATGATTAAAAGTATATAGCTTAATTATATGTGTTGAAGGCAGGTGTTGATTTGAACCTTGGTATTGAAACAGAAACTTTGGAATTTAAAAAATCGACCGGTGAATTAAAAGAAGCAATGCATTCTATTTGTGCAATTTTGAACAAACATCAGCACGGGGAACTTTATTTTGGAGTCAAACCCGATGGAACTGTTGTGGGACAGGTTGTGACAGAAGAGTCTTTGCGGGAAGTGAGTCAGAAAATAAAAAACTTCATTGAACCAAGAATATATCCGGAAATCAGCAAGGTTGTTTTGGATGGTCGAGATTGTATTCATGTGAAATTCTCGGGAAATCAGATACCGTATTTTGCATATAATGTAGCAAGAATCAGAGTGGCTGATGAAGATTTGGTTATGTCCAGAGAAGAAATAACGAAATTTCTTCTTCAAAGTGGACAGGAAGGTAATCGCTGGGAAAACCTTGTGTCGAACAAGACGGTTTATGATGTCGACCAAGAATTGCTGAAAAAATATGTAGAACAGGCACATGATGTTGGACGAATTGCAATTTCTTATACGGATAAGAAAACAGTTTTGAATCAGTTGGAGTTAACCGAAGGAGATATGTTGTTAAATGCCGGGAAGGTACTTTTTGGGGATGATATACTTCAGGATGTACAGATGGCTATATTTGCAACAAATGAAAGATTAACTTTTAATGATATTCAACGATATCATGGACCGGTGCTAAAACTTGTTGATATAGCAGAAAATTACATTAAAAGTAATATTCATTGGAAAGTTGAATTTACTGGGGAATTACAACGAAAAGAGATACCGGAAATTCCAGTAGACGCGATTCGGGAGGCATTGTTAAATTCATTTTGTCATAAAGATTATTCTTCTGGAGAGAGCAACGAAGTTGCGATTTATAAAAATCGTATTGAGATATATAATCCGGGGACATTTCCAGAAGGTCTGGAGCCGCAGGATTATATTGATCATATAGAACGCCCGGTTCGGAGAAATCCTAAAATTGCAAGAATTCTTTATTATTCAAAAGAAATTGAAAGTTTTGGAACCGGATTGAAGCGGATCGCGGATGCCTGTAAAAATGCCGGAGTTCGGTATGAATTTCAAAAAAAGAAAACAGGATTTGTTGTTTGTTTTTATCGATCAGAAAATGGAAATGAAAGTATAAAAGCTGATGCAAGTACGGATAAAGTACGGATAAGTACGGATAAAGTACGGATAAACAGGGAAAATTTAAATACCTATCAGAAAAAAATTTTTGATTTTATACAGAAAAATGGACAGATTACAAATAAACAGGTGCAGGAATTATTGGGAGTAAAAGATTCCAGGGCGCTGAAAATTTTGAAAGAATTAGTATCTATGGGAGTGATTTTAAAACAGGGAAAACTAAAAGGCAGTTATTATATTTTCCGGGAAAATATGAGAATAGACAAAAAACGATAAGTAATAAGCAAACATATCCTTGCATAAACTGTACAAACACAGGAATGCAGGGGTATTTTTTTGAAAGCTTATATTGAAGAAAGAGCCGTGGAAATCGCAAACTATATCATTGAACATAAGGCAACTGTGCGGCAGGCTGCCAAACATTACGGGATTTCAAAATCGACCGTTCACAAGGATATCACGGACCGGCTGTGCCAGGTGAATCCGGCACTTGCGGCAGAAACCCGCAAGATTATTGACGTGAATAAATCCGAACGTCATATCCGCGGAGGAATGGCAACAAAGGAAAAATATGCACATTTGCATGCGGTATAGATTTTCTCCTGTTGTGCGTGTTATAATGGGATAACATGCAGGAGGAAAAAACAGTGAATAATATGAAAAAAGAACAGCTCCGCCTTTATGCGGTGACCGACCGCACCTGGCTGGGCAATGAAACATTATATGAGCAGGTAGAGAAAGCGCTGGAAGGTGGTGCCACTCTGGTACAGTTGAGGGAGAAGGAACTTCCGGAAGCGGATGTGCAGAAGGAGGCAGAAGAATTGCTGGAACTTTGCCATCGTTACGGAGTGAAACTCATTCTGGATGATGATGTGGAACTGGCGGCAAAAGTCGGCGCGGACGGGGTTCATATCGGACAGTCCGATATGGGACTGGCGCATGCGCGTGAGATTCTCGGACCGGATAAAATCATTGGTGTGACGGCAAAAACCGTGGAACAGGCGAAAGCTGCAGAAGCAGGAGGTGCTGATTATCTGGGAAGTGGTGCCGTGTTTGGCTCTACAACCAAAAAGGATGCCATTCCGATGAAGCACGAGCTGCTGGAAGAGATCTGCCACAGCGTGAAGATTCCGGTTGTGGCAATCGGTGGAATCACGGCAGAGAATGTTTTGCAGCTAAAAGGCAGAGGCATCGCGGGTGTCGCAGTTGTCAGCGGCATTTTTGCCTGTGAGGATATTAAGGCAGGCACCCGGCATCTTGGAGAACTTGTAGAACAGATCATATAAAGGGAACAAAAGAGGAGTAAAAAGTAAAATGAAGAATCATCTGCAGATAAAAAAACTGACACTGACGGCACTTTTTACGGCGGTGGCCGTGGTCGGGAGTATGTTTTCTTTCCCGGTATTTGGTTCCAAATGTGCGCCGGTACAGCATCTGGTGAATGTACTGTGCGCGGTAACGGTCGGACCATGGTGGGGACTGGCACAGGCTTTTATGGCGGCATTGATCCGTAATCTGACAGGGCTTGGCAGCCCACTGGCATTTCCGGGAAGTATGTGTGGTGCACTGCTTGCAGGACTGCTTTACCGGTATGGGAAAAAGCTTCCGTTTGCATATGTGGGAGAAGTGTTTGGAACCGGTATCATCGGCGGAATGCTTTCTTATCCGATTGCGTATCTGATTATGGGGAATAAAGCAGCGGCATTGTTTACATTTGTAGTGCCGTTTTTGATCAGTACCTGTGGTGGTACGATCATTGCAATTATCGTGACCATTCCAATGAAAAAGACAGGAATTCTGGACGGTGAAATACAAAGACGGGAGAAACTGTGATGAAATTTTCCGGGAAAAAAGTGGCGGAAATTTATGAGAAAATACAACGGAAACGTCCGATCATCCACTGTATCACAAATGCTGTGACGGTCAACGATTGCGCGAATATCCTTCTGGCGGCAGGTGCGTCACCGACGATGGCACACCATCCCTGTGAGGTGGAAGAGATCACGGCCGGTACAGCGGCGCTGATCTGTAATTTCGGGGCCATCTCGGATTATGAGGCGATGGAGACTGCCGGAAAGCGGGCGCATGCGCTGGGACATCCGATCGTGATTGATCCGGTCGGGGTGTCGGGGTCTTCCTATCGGCGCAAAAAATGTCTGGAGTTGATGAAAATAATCCATCCGACCTGTATCCGGGGAAATTATTCGGAAATACAGGCATTGCTGCACAACTGTGGAACGGTTACCGGGGTGGATGCAGCCGAGGATGCGCTGGCAGAAGCAGAAGAAACGGATTTGCCGGAGCTGATGAAGCAGTATGCAAAGAAAAATCAGATGATTCTTGTCGCATCCGGAGAAACCGATCTGATCACGGATGGAAGCTGCGTCTACCGGTGTCATAATGGAAGCCCGATGATGGCAAGGATTACGGGAAGCGGCTGTATGTCCACCGTGATGCTTGGCGCTTTTTTAAGTGCGGAAAATTCGGTGGAGAGTGCAGTGGCATGCTGTGCGTTTACTGGCATTGCAGGAGAACTTGCCGCAAAAGAAACGACCGCACAAAAGAGAGGAACGATGACGTTTCGCAACGGGTTTATTGATGCCGTGTCTTTGATGACACCGGAACAGTTGGAACATGGAACAAATGTGGACTGGTTTTAAAAGTACGAACGCAGAAGAGGATATAAATGGAAAATATAGTATTGAAAGCGTCCGACGGTTACGCGCTGAGTCTGGCGGTATTTGAAAGTGAGCATCCGCGGGGATACATTCAGATCATTCATGGGATGGAGGAACATAAGGAGCGTTATGAGGCTTTCGCTGAACAGCTGCGGCAGGCGGGATTTACGGTGGTGACATCGGACATGCGGGGGCATGGGGAACATGCTCCAAAGCTGGGGTTCTTTAAAGAAAAAGACGGTGACCGTTATCTGTTGTCGGATCAGGTACAGATCACAGCATATATCAGGGAGCGGTTTCAAGCGGAAAAGGTGATGATTTTTGCACATTCCATGGGAACCATCATTGCAAGGAATCTGCTTTGTACCCAGTCACACAGTTACGCAAAGGTGGTACTGAGCGGATTCCCGAATTATCCGGGAACACAGATCATCCGCATAGGATTTTTTCTGACAAATCTGCTCACAAGGGCGCGTGGACCGATGTATCATTCCCGTCTGGTGCAGCAACTGTCAGTGGGAAATTTTAATAAGCAGGTAAAACATGCAAAAACCGAAGCGGACTGGATCTGTTCCGATGAGCAGGTGGTACAGGCATATCTGAAAGATCCGTATTGCGGGCATGGATTTAGCGTCTCCGCTTTTCACGATCTGTATATGCTGACAACTGCCATGCATCAGGTGTCAAATTACCGGGACGTAAATGAGACATTACCGATTCTGATGATCCGCGGCAGCGAAGATCCGTGCACCGGGTATGAAAAAGGTGCCAAAGACAGCGTGGACACGCTGAAACAGGCAGGTTTTTCCAATATTTCCACAATTACCTATCCGCATATGCGCCATGAAATACTGAATGAGAAAGAAAATGAAAAAGTTTACGCGGATGTGATTGCATTTTACGAGAAAACGTGAGGTTGTGACTTGTAAAATCACAGGGGCTTTATTATAATGGTAGAAAAATGGTGTACTTTTGAAAAATGCACCACATAAATGCAAAAATGCATTTTAGAAAACAGGAGGAAACACAATATGGATCAGGAGAAAGTCATCGTCATTGACTTCGGTGGTCAGTACAATCAGCTGGTTGCACGCCGCGTCCGCGAGTGCAATGTGTACTGTGAGATTTATTCTTACCGTACCGACATCGAACAGATCAAGGCAATGAATCCAAAGGGAATTATCCTCACCGGCGGCCCGAACAGCTGCTATGAGGCAGATTCCCCGACATACACGAAAGAATTATTTGAACTTGGCATCCCGGTTCTCGGTCTGTGCTATGGTGCGCAGCTGATGAATCATATCCTCGGTGGAAAAGTAGAAAAGGCACCGGTACGTGAGTACGGAAAAACGGAAGTGTTCGTGGACAAGTCTTCTCCGCTTTTTGAGGGAGTGGCAACGGATTCGGCAGAAGGATCTACCATCTGCTGGATGAGTCATTTTGATTATATTTCCAAGCCGGCACCGGGATTTCAGGTGGTAGCACATACCGCTGACTGTCCGGTAGCGGCAGATGAAAACCCGGAGAAAAAGCTTTATGCAATCCAGTTCCATCCGGAAGTGTTGCATACCGTAGAGGGAAGCAAGATGCTTCATAACTTTGTAAGAAATATCTGTGGATGTGCCGGCACCTGGCGTATGGATTCTTTCGTGGAGCATACAATCAAAGAGATCCGTGAAAAAGTCGGTGATGGAAAGGTTCTCCTTGCATTATCCGGAGGTGTGGATTCTTCTGTTGCAGCAGGACTTCTTTCCCGTGCAATCGGAAAACAGCTTACCTGTGTATTCGTCGATCACGGTCTGCTCCGAAAGAACGAAGGAGACGAGGTTGAGGAAGTTTTCGGTCCGAACGGACAGTTTGACCTGAACTTTATCCGTGTCAACGCGCAGGAGCGTTATTATGGAAAACTTGCCGGTGTGACAGAACCGGAGAAAAAACGTAAAATTATCGGAGAGGAATTCATTCGTGTCTTCGAGGAAGAGGCAAAGAAGATCGGAGCCGTGGATTTCCTGGCACAGGGAACCATCTACCCGGATGTGGTAGAGTCCGGACTTGGCGGAGAATCCGCAGTGATCAAGTCCCACCACAACGTCGGCGGTCTCCCGGATTATGTGGATTTCAAGGAAATCATCGAGCCGCTGCGCAACCTCTTCAAAGATGAAGTCCGCAAAGCGGGTCTGGAGCTTGGCATCCCGGAGAAACTTGTCTTCCGTCAGCCATTCCCGGGACCGGGACTTGGTATCCGTATTATCGGTGAGGTAACTGCAGAGAAGGTTCGTATCGTGCAGGATGCCGATTACATTTACCGTGAGGAAGTGGATGCCGCGGTAGAGGAATACCGCAAAGAGCATGGAGAGGCACCGGAGTGGATGCCAAACCAGTATTTCGCCGCGCTCACCAATATGCGAAGCGTAGGTGTCATGGGCGATGAGAGAACGTATGACTACGCGGTTGCACTGCGTGCGGTCAATACGGTCGATTTCATGACAGCGGAAGCTGCCAATATACCGTTCGAGGTGTTACAGAAGGTTATGAGCAGGATTATCAATGAAGTGAAGGGGGTAAACCGCTGCTTTTATGATATTACCAGTAAGCCGCCTGGGACGATTGAGTTTGAATAACGGACTAAAATGCCGAAAGCCTGTATTTATGCGGGTTTCCGGCATTTGTTTTATCAAATGGCTCTAGTTTGGCTCTATTTGTGGGGAGAGTAATTGATGCAAATGTAATTATTGAGATGAATGAAAAGGAAAAAATGATATGAAGAAATGCAAACTTCTTTTACTTGATTTAGACGGAACTTTATTACAGAGTGACAAAACAATATCAACTAGAACGTTATCAGCTCTAAAAAAATGCAGGGAAAATGATATATTGATAGGTGTTTCTACCTCCAGAAGTGAGCAAAACTCTTTGGTATTTTTAAATGAATTGATGCCCGATATTTTAATATCGAGTGGAGGGGCATTAGTAAAATACAAAACAGAATATATTTATAGGGCAGAATTTTCCGAAGAAGAAACTAATGTGATGATTGACATGGCAAGAAATATTTGTGGAAATGATTGCGAAATTACGATAGATACAATAGATGCACATTATTGGAATTATAAAATAGATCCTAAGAAGTTAGATAAGAGTTGGGGAGATAGTATTTATACAGATTTTTCAGATTTTAACGAATGTTCATTAAAAATGTGTGTTGAGATATTTAATCAAGATAAGGCAGATAAGCTAGCTCGAAGTCTCTCTGATTGTGATTGTATTCGTTTCTCTGATGGATTTTGGTACAAGTTTACAAAAAAGAATGTGACGAAAGAAAACGCAATTATGAAGATTACGGAAGTATGTGGATTTAGTACAGATTCAATTATTGCATTTGGAGATGATTATGCAGATATCGGAATGCTTGAATTATGTGGAACAGGTGTTGCAATGGGGAATGCGATTGATGAGGTAAAAGAGAGAGCGGATATTGTAATTGGTTCAAATGATGAAGAGGGAATTGCGGATTTTATTGAGAATGAAATATTATAGATATGTACATGGAGAGGAAATATGGTGGAAGTAAGATTTTATGATACAGTTAATGACGAACTATTGAAATTTGCAGTAATTATCTCACAGAGTAACGGAAAGTGGGTATTTTGCAAGCATAAAGAAAGAGATACATATGAAGTGCCGGGAGGGCATAGAGAAGCTGGGGAAAATATTCTTGAAACTGCTAAAAGAGAGTTGCAGGAAGAAACAGGAGCTATCAAATTTGAGATAAAACCAATATGCGTATATTCGGTGACAGGTAAGACTAGAGTAAATGATACTGGTGAAGAAACATTTGGACTGCTTTATTTTGCGGAGATAACGGAATTTACGAAAGAATTACATAGCGAAATGGAGAAGGTTGTTCTTATGGATAAGTTGCCTGAGAATTGGACATACCCTTTGATACAGCCCAAATTGATAGAGAAGTATTTACGAAAAAAATAATTCTATTATCGGAGCAACAGTAACTGTAACAGTCGATGGACCATTAGTTTCTTTTTGTAAATAAACGCAATGATACTGAACAAAACAGAATATCACACAAAGGTCGTAAAAATCGAATAAATAGAGAAAAATCTCAATAAATCGAAAAAAGAGCATAAACATAAGTTGAAAGTAATATTTTGCCATGATAATATATATTTGATTTATAATATTACAAGAAGGTGGTGAGCCTGGGTATATCAGCGATGGAATCATTAACTGAAAAGAACGCTAATGAAAATGTAGAAAATTTAAAGCATCTCCGCGGTAAATTCAGCTGGGCGGTGCTGGCACTGATTATAACTTTGCTTGCGGTTGTTTCAGCAACTTATGCATGGTATATTTATAATACAAGACGGCATACTACAAAAGTTCAGCTTGCTGCTGGTGCAGGTGTCAATTTGCAGATCAGTAATGCGTATGATGGACCTTATGCTTCAGCATCAGTATTGGACAACTTTGAAGGACAGTTAAATCCGGTATCGACTAACCGCATAGAAGGCGGTTTTCAGAAAGTTCTCGGATTTACGAATGGTACAGAAAACCAGCCGATACTGGTTGCAAATCTTTTTGGCAGAGTAGAGCACAGTGATTACTATAAGACCAGCCTGTTTTTAAGGAGCAATGGCAGAACAACAGATATTTATCTGTCAAATATTGGTTATGAAGACAGTGACGAAGACAATCCAATCTCATCTGCAATCCGCGTTGGTTTTGTGGTACACCAAAAAGGTGAGAACCAGCCGTCCCAAGGAGAATATATTTTTGAAATCAGTGACAAGAAGAACCCTCAGGCCGAATATAATACAGCGACAGGTCAGGAAGGATATGTGCTGGATTGTATGAGGACTGATGGCACAACAGTACCATTTGAACCTTATACAGCTTCCGAATATTGTGATTATGATCAGAATACAGGAACTGTGACATTAAATAATAATTCGCAGAGATTATGTACATTATATGGTGCAGATAACGGACAGCCTGGAATACCGGTGCAGATTGATGTGTATATCTGGCTGGAAGGGTGCGATGAAGACTGCACAGGCAATCTCAGTAGTCAGACGTTAAGAAATCTTGCAATTTCATTTGCAGGTGTTGTGAAATAAATTGGAGGCAGACTTGTGGATAAAGAAGTTAGACAACTGAAGAAATCTCTTGTGACAGCGATTGCAGGTTTTCTGTTTTTGATTATTGTTGCAACAGGAACAACTTACGCATGGTTTACGCTGTCAGGGAGGGCTTCTACCAATGTCACGCCAACAGGCGGTACGATTAGTCAGGGGGATGCAGTATTATTGATTTCCAACAGTGCATCAGGACCTTTTGATAAGACATGTAATCTGGTTTTGGCAGGAAATCCTGAAACATTAAAACCTTTATCTACAGCAAATCTTGAGAATTTTTATAAATCTACAGCACAGAATGAAGATGGCATTTCCATATTGTATACCAGTGTAGACAATGTGGATCAGAATACGCTCCATGGTACAGTCTATTTGCAGTGCCAGAATGCACCTTGCAGCGTTTATTTTAATCCATCAGAGTTAAATCTTGGTAGTGATGTGCAGGCACTGGCAGCGATGCGTCTTGGATTAAAAATCACATCACATGCAGGTACAGAAACATTGATTTTCAGACTGGATGATCTTGGTGCGACTCAAAATGCACAGTCAAACCGAACAGTGCCAACAGCCTCGACGGTTGTGTCATCCATATCTGCCAGTGGACAGGCTGCTTATGTGAATGACCCGGCACAGAATCTGTCAGGTTATATGGCACAGCCGGGTGCAGATGGGATTACATTTCGAGCAGGAACGACACCATTGATTTTATTGAATAAGGACGAGGTTGCAACTGTTGAATATTGGTTATATCTGGAGGGCTGTGATGACGAGTGCTACAATGTCGTACAGAACAGAACTTCCGAAATTGCACTGGCATTTGCAGGCGTAGCTGCAGACGAAGAATAGAAAGGAGCTGATTTGCGGTGAAGCATGCATTTAAAATGTGGTTTTTTGGAATAACAATGATATTTGCCGTGTTGGCACTTGCATTTGCAACGTATGCATGGTTTACAACAAATCGAGCGGTATCGACAAGCACTGCGACGGCAAGAACCGGTGAGGAAGAACTGGAATTGCAGATTAGCAGTCAGGGCGGCAGTGATTTTACAGATATGGATACAGTGCCAATCAGGCAGATTAATCAAACCGATGCAGGATATCTGATGCCGGTATCAACGGATGACCTTGTCAGTTTTGTGTATTCACCATTAACACAGGATGGTATGGCGACGGTATTTCGGCTGGTTGAAAATGAACAATATTATTATCATGGCAGAGTATATCTTAGGGCAGTTGGTAAGGGATGGACGTCTGGCAGCCGGATGAACCTCTATCTGGATCAGACACATGACTTGCTTGGTAAAAATGTTGATGGTATGCTGCTAAAAGCAGCACGGTTAGGTCTGGTTTTTGGAAACGACAGCAGCACAGCTGTGATTTTGCGTTTAAGTGAAGACCAGGACGATTCGTCACAGCGGGTTTACAATACGGTTATCAATGGTCAGACACTCGGTGATGGACAAGTGCTTGGTTATCATAACGGTAATGTTATCGTACAAAATGACCCAAGTGAATCTGCAGATAACTACACAGTTACTTTTGGCAATAACAGCATTACTTTGCCGCAGACGCCGCTGTTAAGCATGACTTTCGGACAGATATATCCGGTGGATATTTATTTTTATCTGGAAGGGTGTGACCCGGATTGCTCTGAAGACATTCGTTTTGATATTGCCGACTTAAACCTTGCATTTTATGGTGTACTTGACCAACAGGAGGGCAATTGATGAAGAAACAGCAGAAAAAAACCGTTTATAACCGGTTGTATACATCTATTCTGCTTGTGCTGCTTGCGTTGGTTGCAGTCACGGCGGCGACCGTGGCATGGTTTTCCATTGCGGACAAAACCAGAGTCCGGACGATGAGTCTGGATATCATGACAGATGTTGAGATGCGCATGGATATGGATTCACATGCAACAATTGATGATTATGTGAAAACACTTACGTTTGACCAGATTGCAGAGCGCATGCAGATTGAAAAAGGATTTTCAATGTCGGAAACACCACTAAAGCCAGTGACAACTTCCGATTGTGATACATTTACATTTGAAAATGGCTCTGTGGTAGAAAGTACAAGTGGTGCTTATCTGGAATTTACATTGCATTTTATGGCAGCGAAGGACATGATTGTACATTTGACGAGCGCGAACAGCGATGCAAAAGCAAATGACGGCACAGCAGTCCTTTCTGAGAATTCAGAATTACCACTGGCAATGAGAATAGCTTTTACAGCAGATGAACAGACTTGGGTTTACGACCCGGGAGAAGACGATGCAGCAAGTTCATCGGGAAAGATTATATATTTTGGACTGCCAGGTGCGGCATCCATGAAATTATCCGACAACAATGCCATGTTTTCTTTAAAAGAAGGTGTGGATAAAGCGGTTGTTGTACATATTTGGCTAGAGGGAACAGATCCTGCATGTACAGATGCCTTAAGAGCGTCAGATTATGCTATTCGCCTGAGATTTACAGGCACAGATATGGAAGGAAACACATTTTCTGCACAGTAGCAGAAGATTTAATATAAAGACAAATGAAAATTAAGGAGAAGAAAAATGAAAGCAGTAAAACGTGTAGGTACAATTTTGCTCAGTGTTATCCTCTGGGCGGTAATTTTGATTGCAGCATTATATGCATTTACAACAATGGCGACAAAAGATAATCAGAATGTATCAAATATTTTAGGATATACACCAATGGTCGTGAAGTCTGATTCCATGGCACCGACATTCAGTGCCGGCGATTTGATTTTTATTAAAAAATGTGACACATCTAAACTGGAAACTGGAGATATTATCTGTTTCCATACAATTATTAACAATGAATACGCATTGAATACACACCGTATTAAGGATATCGAAGCATCAGGTGATATCAGAAGTTATACAACAATCGGTGATAACAATAATGGTATTGCTGACCAGCACATTATTTCTGATGGTGATATTGTCGGTAAATATGTTGGGCATCTGGCAAAAGTAGGTAATGTGATGGATTTCCTTTCAAGCAGTATCGGATTTCTTCTTGTAATTGTACTTCCTATATTGTTATTCTTTATTTATCAGGTATACCACTTGATTATGATTAGTATACGCCTGAAGAAAGCAGTTGCTGTTGAAGCTGTACAGGAAGCAAAAGCATCTGGCAATGATGATGCAGCGGCAAAACTTGAAGAAGCCAGAAAGATGCGTGAAGAAGCCGAAGCAATCCGTGCACAGGCTGAGGCTGAACTTGCGAAGGCAAGAGCAGCCCAGGAGGAAAAGACGGATTCTGATAATAGCGATACAACTCAGGAAAAGGAAGATAATTCTGCCAAAGATGCCCAGTAGGACGGAGGTTGATACACAGTGAGTGAATTTTTGAAGTTTGCATATGAACTACTATCTCAGGTGGTTTATAATATTGTGACATTTATTGTTTCATTTTTAAAATTATTTATTACCGGATGGGATGAATATTTTGGGATTTTTAAAACATATTTTCCAACATTAAATGTTATCGGAAAGATTTTATCCATACTGTTAATGTTATTACTTGCTGCGATTCCGATTATATGCATTTTACTCATTGTGACAAAATTCATCCTGCATCGTAAGCTCAAAAAAGACAAAACAGATAATGCCGTATTATATAAAGAAATCGCACGTTTGAATAAACAGGTATTGTCCTTAATTAATGAGAAAAACAGTATCCTGGCGCTTAAAGTTAATGCTATGGGTGGAGTTGAACGTATTCCGTACATGGGTGCATCAGCACTGACAGATGATGTTGTGCCAAATGTGGGCAATGTGACCAATCCTGAAAATGCAGCAGCAAATACTGGCGTTGTTGGCGATAAAAATGCAAAGAATGTTCCGGTGGTGCGTGCTGTGGTAGAAAATGGCGCAGAAGATACTACAGTGCATCGTTTTCCGAAATTATCCCTTGTGGATAAGAAATACATGGATTTTCAGCCTCCTGTATATAATGAAGAAGTCACACTGGAACAATTTGCTGAGGGCTATCGTCTCTTTGCAGCCAGCCAGATGGGCTTGTATTATACACCGGAAATTGTCCGGAGATTTATTGCAGGTATGGCGGCCAGTAAATTATTGATTCTGGAAGGTATTTCAGGTACAGGTAAGACAAGTTTGCCTTATTCTTTTAGCCGTTATATGGAAAATCCGGCAACAATCGTATCTGTACAGCCATCTTTCCGTGACCGTACAGAATTGCTTGGTTATTTTAATGAATTTTCAAAACGATTCAACGAAACAGAGTTTTTAAGAGCACTCTATGAAGCAAACTTTACACCGACACCGACACTGATCGTCCTTGATGAGATGAACCTTGCGCGTATCGAGTATTATTTCGCAGAAATGCTTTCAGTACTTGAAATGCCAAGTAAAGACGAATGGACGTTAGACCTTGTGCCAACACACTGGGAGGGTGACCCTGAAAAAATTATTGATGGTAAAATCCATGTATCAGATGCTACATGGTTTGTCGGTACAGCTAATAACGATGATTCTACATTTACAATCACGGATAAAGTATATGACCGTGCTATGCCAATCGAATTGAACGAGAGAGCAGATCCATTTGAATGTGAGACTTATCCACATTGCGATATTACAACAGAACATTTGTATTACTTGTTTGGAAAAGCAAAAGAAGATTATCCAATCAGCGATGAACTTCTTGATAAGATGCAGAAACTTGACAGTTACCTGCAGACACGATTCAAGCTTTCATTTGGTAACCGTATTATGAAGCAGCTGAATGATTTTATTCCTGTTTATGTAGCATGTGGTGGAACAGAACTTGGCGGTATGGATTATATTATCGCACGTAAAGTACTTAAGAAATTTGAAAGTATGAACGTTACATTTGTAAGAGATGAAATCACAGGATTAATCAGTTATATAGAAAAGACATTTGGCAGTGAAGGTATGCAGGACAGTAAAGAATACCTGAGAAGAATCCAGAACCTGTACTAATAGTGTATGCACAAGTAATGAGGAGAAGATGCTATGGCGGATACAATTGATGAGTTATATTCGAAATATACCAGCCAGGTAGGAGAAGCGCTTGAAGATGACAGATATTTCCAGTATTTGTTTGAGATGATTCAGGCAGGTGATAATACACTGCAGCAGAAGAATCGTGTGCTTCATAAAGTGGTAGATGAGCGGTGGCTGACAGTCGTTGAAGATGGTATCAAAGCGATTTTTAATATCGTGGATAAGCCGAGGCGGTTCATTGCGACAGCAGAAGAGGTTGTTCCGGTGGCACTGGCCAAAAAAATTACTGCGGATAGTGTACGCCATCTCAGTCAGAATACACAGTTTATTGCCCAGAATTCAGATGGAGAAATTCATCCGACAAAGATATTAAATGTAACAACCGAAGAAAGTTTTGATTTGTATGAGAATCGGTTTGTGTATCATCTGATTCAGCGGTTATTTGCATTCGTAGATAAGAGAACAGATGTTATCTTCTGGTCTACCGGGGATGAAACCTGCAATGTCATGAGCATGGAAAGCAAAGTCGATGATGCTTATGAACAGATTTCTTACAAAGTTGAAATGACAATCAAGAATCGTCAGAGTTATGTGGAAAATGATGACGATCATATGGATATCTTTAAAAGAATTGACCATGTACGCCGAATGTCCAGGGTATTAAGAACAAGCTCATTCTGTGATATTATGAATGGATGTGCTAAGGTGCGAAGCCCGATTCAACGTACAAATCTGATGATGAAGGATCCTGATTACAGGACATGTTACCAATTATGGCAGTTTATTGAAAGCTATGACGAGGTTGGTTATACCATTGAAGAGCGTGATTCGACGATGGAATTTGATGAAGAATACCTGTTACAGATGTACATCAACATGATTACAAATTATACGGTATTCAAGAGCCTTCTGGAAGCAGATCCGCGAAGACTGACAGAACTTGCTTCCCAAAAACGTGAGCCGGTCAAACCGAAGTTTATTAAAGAAATCAAAGAAGAAATCGTTGAAGATCGTAATATCCCTGATGTGGAAATACGTCAGGTATTTGTGGAAGAGGTAACACAGGCACAGCTTGAAGCGGAAGCCAGATTACAAGAAGAAACAGAACGCAGAGAGCAGTTAGAAAAATCTGTGAATAATCTTGAATGGCAGGTAGAATCTCTCAATCAGGAAATGGAGATTGCCGGACAGACAAGTATTCAGCTGGAAGAAGAAAAAGAATACCTGATGACACAGCTTGAGACAGAAACGACGACAAGAAAGAAAGCGGAAGAAGCTGTTTTGCAGGCACAAGAAGAAGCACAGAAAAATCTTGAGCAGGCACAGGCAGAAGCACAGAAAAATCTTGAGCAGGTACAGGCTGAAGCCGAGGCAAAAGTTTTGCAGGCACAGACAGATGCGAAGGCAAAAGTTGAGCAGGCACAGACCGAAGCAAGACAGCATGTAGAGCAGCTTCAGAATGAACATGAGCAACATGTGACACAGATAAAAAGTGAAGCAGATAAGCAGATTGTTCAGGTTAAGAATGATGCTTCTGTGCAGATTCAGCAGATTAGGGATGCAGCGGCACAGGATATTGCCAAAGCCGTAGCAGCAGAAAACAATGCAAAAGATATCGCAAAGAAAACTATTGAAGATAATAATGCATTAAATGAAAAGGTTAAAGCAACACTGGAGCAGATTACAGCCTTAGAAGAACAGCTTGAAAGAATCAGGCGTGAAAGTGCCGAAGCTATATCCAAAGTTGAAAGAGAAAAAGAAGAAGCTGTTACCAAAGCTGAGAAAGAAAGAGAAGAGGCAATCGCAAAAGCCGAAGCTAACAGTCTTTCACATTATATTGTAAATGCTCTTCAGAAGCGTAAAGAACGCAAAAAATCCAAAGAGGATGACAGTGAAGAATGATAAGAAAGATTTTCTATGGATTTATTAATATTCTTTCGGTGCTGATTATTGTTGCAGCAGTCATAGTACTGTGTATTGTTCTTATGACAAAACCTGGGAAACCACCTAATATTTTTGGATATACGGCACTTCGCGTTGCGACAGGCAGTATGGAACCGACATATGGTGTGGATACGCTGATAATAGTGAAAGAAACAGAACCGTCTGAAATCAGGGAGGGCGATGTGATTTCTTTCTATTCATCAGACCCGGCATTAGATGGTGCAGTCAATACGCATAGAGTTATTGAAGTTACAAAAGATGAGGATAATTATATTTATGTCACTCAGGGAGATGCAAACAATGTTCCGGACATGTACGATGTGAATTCAAAATATCTGATTGGTAAGGTTGTGGCATCCTCATTGATTGTCGGTAAGCTCTCAAGACTCTGCGCAAATCCATTGATTTTTGTTCCTGTGATTCTGATACCACTGGCGATTATGCTGATTACAAATGTTGTGCACACCTACAGGCTTGCGAAAAAGATTGCAAAAGAAGAAACAGAAGCAGCCGTAAGAGAGGCTATTGATGAGATTAAGCAGAAGAAAAATGCAAAGGAAAATCAAAAGTAGACGTACATAAACTGGTGTGATAAAATACATCAGATAAGAAAATTTGAAATAATAAAATAATTATATAAAAAATATGATTTGAGGATGTTCGGAGGAGAAAAATATGGCAGGGACTATACAAATTAAGCCGGGTACAAAGATGCGTCTTGCATTGGATGTGCCAGCTGGACAGACTCCACAGTTCAATATGGTCAGCACATTTAATAAAGCGTTGGATGAATCCGCTTTTCTTGTATCTGTACCAATGAGCGATGGCAAAGCATATGTTCCGGAGGAAACTCAGAAGATATTGTTCCAGTATGGCGTAGGTGAGGAAACTGCCGTTATCGCGGGGTATGTAGACGATGTTGTGAAAGAAGGCATTCGTCGTTTCTGGAAAGTACGTAAGGTTGTTGAACAGCGCAAGTTTATCAATCGTGTGGATGTCCGTATGAAAGTTGACTTGCCGGTGACGTATATGCAGGACACATGGGCGTTAAATTCAGCAGGTGAGATTGATAAAGAATCCGGAGAAACGATGGATATTTCAAACAGTGGTCTTGCGGTGTACATAAACCGATGGTTTGGAGTTGGAGAAACATGTATTTTTACATTGCCGAGAATGGGAACAGAAACCGAAGGTGTTCCTGAATTGGAGGTTGTTGGCGTGATTTGCTGGATGCGTGAGCTTCCAAAGGGCAGTGCGTTCAGGTTTGTTGCGGGTATTCAATTACGATTTGCAGATGTGCAGGAACGCATTGAGATGCAGAAATACGTGGCTTATGTAAAGAAAAGATATAAGCTGTGAGGGTGCCTATGAAGAAATCAAAAAAATCCAGGTCAGATCAGATTGTCCGTATAGAAGAACTTGAAGACCTGATGGAGAAATATGGAGATGATGTAGATCCGGAGCAGATTGTCAGTATGTATATACCGCATCGAAAAGGGAAAAAGATTGGTGCGGCACTGCTTCGTATGGACAAGCTTCATCTGGCATTGCTGGTATTGCTGCTGGTGATTGCTGTTTTATTTATCGTCGCATTTATGCAGGAAAAGATGGGTAACTTTACAATTAACCTAAACCGTCTGGAACTGTATCGAAAAGGTATCAGTATTGCCGATAATGGTGATTTTACTAATGCGACTGCGAAGCTTACGGCAGATGCTGTTGTTGATGCGACTAACATTTCTATAGAAGATATTCCTGAAGATGTGGATGATATCGAAGGTACACATAATGGAAAAAACTACATGGCGTATACATATTATGTGCGTAATGCAGGAAAAGAAGATTTGGGTTATATTGCAAGAATTAAATTAGATTCATGCGCTAAAGGTGCAGAAAATGCGGTGCGTGTGGCTGTCTGGAAAAATGGTGAGCGTGTTGTATACGCAAAACCGGCAGCAGACGGCGGCGAGGAAGATGGCTGTACAAATTTTGTATCTAAAGATGTGGTGTGTGAGTATGTAGAGAATAATTTTCTTGTAGGCAATGTGGACAAATATACAATCGTAATATGGATGGATGGCGATGACCCTGAATGCGTTGATTCAATCATCGGCGGCAGCGTTCAGTTCAGCATGAACATTGATGCAGATTATGATGACGAAACAAGTCTTTTGTGGAAATTTGTCACAGATATCAAGGATACACTGACAGGCGATAAACCAATCAATGCTTCAGGTAACAAGGCACCAAACGACAGCTATTACACAGATTCAGAAATTACCTGGAAAACAAGAAGAAACCAGTAAGTAGCAAATGGGTGTCAATATCAATATCAGGTGCTAACTATATCAGTCGTAACATGCAAACAAAAGAATAACAAAATAGTCATAAAAATATAGTAAAAAAGGACTAGAAAAGTGATATTAAATTTGTTATTATTATAACAGAATAAATATAATTCGGTGTTGCAACCATTGAATTTATATGATTAATAAATATGTTGCAAATTATTTAAATTATGAACTTTAGGAGGAAAAATATGAAAGAAACAAATAGCGTAAAATCACTGAAAAAGCAGTTAATGGCTGCAATTGCAATGGTATGCGTTGCTGCTATTGCACTGGGAACAAGTACATATGCTTGGTTTGTAACAAATACGAAAGTTACAGCCGGCACAGCAGAAGTATCTGCAACGACAGCAAACACTCTGCTTATCAAAAATGAAAACAATGAGTGGGCAACAACTTATACCTTTAAAGACGAGAATAAAAATTTTGTTCCAGTTTCTACAATTGGAAAAAATTCAACAGAGGCATTTGACTTCTTTATCCAGAATGATTGGGCGAAAGATACCGATAATAAAATTACGGTAAATAAGGTATCTGCTGCTACTGGAAATGAATATTGGACAAAAGATTTTGAAATTAAAGCATCTCAGGCTTGTAAATTATATCTTGATACAGAAACTGTTTTTAATGTAACAGGTGATAATAATACAATGAATAAGGTTTTACGTCTTGCACTTGTTGTATCTGACAGTGAAAATAACTGGAAGAAAACTGTATTTTATCAGATTGATCCAATTACCAATACTAATACTGGCTCTTACAATACTACGCTTGCAGCTTTAAGCGCAGATGGTATTAATAAAGCAGTTTCTGGTATGACCAAAGCAGACGAATCAGATACTTTTGGAACTCCAACCGCAGACAGCATTGTATCAGCCGCAAGTAAAGCACTTACTGGTGAGAATAAGGCTTTAGCAACGCCAGATCTGGCAAATGGACTTTCTGCTACAGTTGGTCAGGCCGATGAACTTTATAGCTTTACTAAAAATAATGAAGTTGTTAAAATTAAAGCATATATCTGGATGGAAGGCTGTGATTATGATTGTAATAACAGTACTGTAAATGAAATTACAGGTGATACAAACAAGATTACAGCAACTCTCGGATTCTGTGCTGGAAGTGCTCAGTAATATTTTCTGAAAATTTCCCCCAGACGTTCGTGGCGTCTGGGGGTTTCTTTTACCCATTTCC
>OLHA01000616.1_pt1 | contig 20732 bp, 18 predicted proteins | sample 1605961 | NCBI WGS metagenome assembly OLHA01 (sample SAMN03283288) | human gut metagenome | biome: human-associated habitat; material: feces | host: Homo sapiens | place: Peru | collected 2012
CGGCGGCGGTTTCGTAGCAGCTGTGCATGGCCAGCTGGGCCAGGCCGATGTCCACGGTGCTCACCGGCACCAGCGTCCCGGCGATGCTGCCCAGGGTGGAGCCGCCGGGCAGGTCGGAGCGGTTGGCCATGACCTGCACCGGTACGCCGGCGGCGGCGCAGGCGGCGCGGGTATCACGATAAATCCCGTTGCGTTCCTTGTGCTTAAGGACGGCGAGGTGACTCTCAAACACATTACTGCAAACGACAATGCGGCAGAACGTCTCGTCAATATGGTTCCCGATGTTATCGATAAGGTTTCCGGCACCGTATCAAAGCTCAAAAACGACAAATCCGCTGCCGCAAAATAAATCGGTTAAAAAAACACGCAAATCTCAAAATCAGAGGAAGAATAAAGGTTGAGGGTAAAAAAATACATACCGTCGACCTTTATGGTGTTATAAAATAAAATGAACGAAACAGTAAGATTGCAAAAATTCATTGCCGACTGCGGCATTGCCTCGCGCCGAAAGGCAGAGGAGTTTATTCAGGCCGGTAAGGTTAAAGTGAACGGTCATATTGCCGAAATAGGCGAAAAGGTTGACCCGAAGCGCGACTCCGTCATTTTCTGCGGCAAAAAGCTGACGCATGTCGGCGGCGGCAACAGATATATAATGCTCTATAAACCGCGCGGATATGTCACCACTATGAGCGATGAGCTTGACAGAAAGTGTGTTGCGGAGCTTATAAGTGACGTCGGCTGCCGTGTGTACCCCGTCGGCAGACTTGACAGGGATTCGGAGGGGCTGCTCCTTTTGACCAACGACGGGAACTTTGCCAATGCAATAACGCATCCGTCGCGCCGTATATCAAAGGCGTACCGTGTGAGCGTCCGTCCGAAGGTAACAGACGAGCAGATCACCGTGCTTACCTCGTCTATGATGATAGACGGGCGCGAAACATACCCAGCAGAGGTCAGAGTTGTTTCAAACGAACCCGACAAGTCCGTGTTGGAGGTAATTCTTCACGAGGGCAGAAACCGTCAGATAAGGCGGCTGTGCGAGGCGGCGGGACTTGAAACGGTTCGGCTTAAACGTATTGCGATAGGTCAGCTTACACTCGGGCATCTTCGCCCCGGTGAATACCGTGAACTTACAAAGGATGAAGTGTCACTTCTTAAACGTCAGTCCGGACGTTTTTGACGGTTACGGAGGAAAATAAAATGACAAAAAGCATGACGGGATACGGACGGGCTGTCGGCTCTGCCGACGGTTTTACCGTTACGGTCGAGATCAAGAGTGTAAACCACAGATATTTCGAGTTCTCCGCAAAGGTTTACAGAGCATATTCTTTTTTGGAGGAAAAGCTCAAAACTTTTCTTAAGGACTATATTTCACGCGGAAAAGCGGAGTGCAGCGTGCTTATTGAGAGCGATCGCGAGGACGACTGCGCAGTGCAGATAAATCATTCTCTTGCGGCGGGCTATATGGCTGCATTTGACGAGCTGTGCGAAACATATCATTTGTCGATGGACAGAACCGTTGATATTCTTACGTGCCATGACGATATCTTCACGGTCAGAAAAAATCCCGCCGATGAGGATGCTGTCTGGTCAGTCGTCAAAGACGTAGCGCTTGAAGCTGTAAAATCTTTTACAGCCATGCGCGAAACCGAAGGCGAAAAGCTTAAAAACGATGTTTTGGGTAAGGCGGACGAAATTATAAAGAATGTTGAGTTTATAGAGAAGCGCTCCCCGCAGACCGTTAAGGAATATAACGAGAAGCTGAAAGCGCGTATTGCGGAGCTTGTCGGCGATACCTCGGTCGACGAACAGAGACTTCTTACCGAAGCGGCGGTGTTTGCCGACAAAATAGCGGTGGACGAAGAAACCGTGCGTTTGAGAAGCCATATCGACCAGCTTCACACTTTGCTTGAAGCGGAGGAGCCTGTCGGCAGAAAGCTCGATTTTCTCGTGCAGGAGATAAACCGCGAAGCGAATACCATAGGCTCGAAGGCTTCCGATATCGAAATTGCCCGCAAGGTCATCGATATAAAGGCGCTGGTTGAGAAGATAAGGGAGCAGATTCAGAATATTGAATAACGGTGGTTTATTATGAAGCTTGTAAACGTAGGCTTCGGCAATCTTGTCAATGCCGAGAGAGTTGTTGCCGTTGTAGGTCCGGATTCGGCGCCTGTGAGAAGAATTATTCAGAATGCGAAGGAAGCCGGCAGGCTCATAGATGTAACGCAGGGGCGCAAAACATATTCCGTGGTTTTTACGGACAGTGAGCATGTGATACTGTCTTACCTTAAGCCGGAACAGCTTGTGAGGCGTTTTGACGAAAACGGAGAAAACGGGGAAGTCGGTGAATAATAAATGGGTGAAGCGAAAAGAAAGATATTTGTTATATCCGGTCCTTCCGGGTGCGGAAAAAACACCGTGTACGATGAACTGAAAAAGCGCATTCCCGATGTGCAGCAGACCGTGTCGGCAACCACCCGCGAAAAACGCGAGGGTGAGACGGACGGTATTGATTATTATTTTATTCCGAAAGAAGAATTTCTCAAAAAGATCGAACAAGGCGAGTTTGTGGAGTATGTCCGCTACGGCGATAATTACTACGGCACGCTGAAAAGCGAAATAAAGCGCCTTGCCGATGAGGGAAAGACGGTTATTCTCATAATCGAGGTTAACGGCGCGGCTAACATCAAAAGACTTTTGCCGGATGCCGTTTCGGTGTTCATCACGCCGCCGTCGTTTGACGAGCTTACAAAACGTATTGTCGGCAGAGGAACAAATTCAGCCGAGGATATAAAAAAACGCATCGAGATTGCAAAAGAAGAAATGCGGTGCAAGGATATGTACGACTATTGCGTAGTCAACGACAGGCTCGAAGACTGCGTTGACAGAATAAGCAAAATTATAAAAGGAGCAACCGAAAAATGATTAACATTGATCTTAAACCTCTCCTCAAGGGTGACATGAGCAGATATGCGCTTGTTGTCGGCGTTGCAAAGCGTTCGAGAGAGATAACCGATAAGGCAAACGAAGAAAAAGAAATCCTTATCGAAAAACCCGTAAGCCTTGCAATAAGAGACTTTATGGACGGCGAATGCTACATTGAAAATCCCGCAGAGGATAAATAAAAAGTGGAGCATTGTGTCGCAGGCAAGGTCGCGGTTACAGCCGTTGAAAAGTGTTCATACAGCTTTGACAGCCGGTTTTCTTATCTCATTCCGGAGGAACTGCAGCCAGAGCTGAAAGAGGGGATGCGGGTGCTTGTCCCGTTCGGGCGGGCAAATACGGCGCGTCTTGCAATTGTGCTGTCGGTGGAGAAAATTCCCGACGGAACGGATGTAAGCGCGCTGAAGACCGTTATATCCGTGCTTGATGCGGAGCCGCTTCTCGGTCACGAGCAGCTTTTAATGATTCCGTGGCTTGCCGAGCAGACTTTTTCAACACTGTTTTCATGTGCGCGAGTGATGCTTCCCGCAGGTGCTTGCGCTGTTGTTGAGCGTCTGTGGAGCCTTTCATGCGTGAGCGCGGACGAGTGCGAAAACGAAAACGAACAGCGTGTCGCCGCGCTGCTTTCAACTGCAAAAAAACCGGTCAAGGAGTCTGTGCTGCTGCAGAGGCTCGGTATTTCCAACGGCTCGGCGGTTTTGCGGAAAATGGCGAAAAAAGGTCTTGTTTCAAGTGAAAGCGGGACCTTTGAGCGCGTTCGTGAGCTTAGTCAACGTATGTTCGCACTGTCCGAAAAAGCGGACACGGAGAAGCTTACGGAGAAGCAAAGTGCGGTAGCGGCTTTTCTGCGCGATGCGGAAAGCGCGACCGTAAAAGATATATGTTATTTCACGGGTGTCGGCGAATCTGTCGTCGGCACGCTTTTGAAAAAAGGCATTCTTACGGCTTTTGATGTTGAAAAACGCCGCACGCCTGCGACTTACTTTCCGGATAAAAAAGGACGTTATTTGCTGTCCGACGAGCAGAAAAAGGCGTATGAAAAACTTCTTGAAGTTTACAATTCCGAAGAAAGCGGCGCCGCGCTTTTGTACGGCGTCACCGGCAGCGGAAAAACGGGCGTTTATTCTGAGCTTATCGAAAAAGCGGTTGCTGACGGGCGAGGCGTTATTGTGCTTGTGCCCGAAATATCGCTTACTCCGCAGTGTGCGTCAATATTCATGAACCGTTTCGGTGACAGGGTTGCAGTGCTGCACAGCGGAATGTCGGCGGGAGAGCGCTTTGACGAATGGCACAGGATAAAGCGCGGCGAAGCGACCGTCGTTATAGGAACAAGAAGCGCTGTTTTCGCACCGGTCAAAAATTTGGGACTTATCGTTATCGATGAGGAGCAGGAGCACACCTACAAGTCGGAGACATCGCCGCGGTACAACGCGAAGGACGCGGCGAGGTTCAGATGCGCATACAATAAAGCTGCGCTTGTGCTTGCCTCCGCAACACCCTCGGTGGAGACATTCGCGAAGGCGCGCGCGGGCAAATATACTCTTTGCGAGCTTACAAAGCGTTTCGGCAAGGCGGAGCTGCCGGAGGTGCGTACCGTTGATATGACGGACAAGACGCTGCTGCACCGTTTTATGTCGCTGTCACAGCCGCTTGTTGACGAGATAGAACAAAACTGCAAAAACGGACAGCAATCGATTATCCTTGTTAATCGCCGCGGTTACAACACATTTGTTGTATGCCGCGAGTGCAAGCACGTTGTCACATGCCCGAATTGCAGCATATCAATGACATATCATTCCGTTAATAATCGCCTTATGTGCCATTATTGCGGTTATTCGACACCGTTCGGCACGGTATGCCCGGAGTGCGGTGCGCAAAATATACGATATTCGGGATTCGGCACTCAAAAGGTGCAGCAGGAGCTTCAGTCATTGTTACCCGACAAAAAAATACTCCGCATGGATGCAGATACTACGACGGCGAAAAACGCGCATGACATTGCGCTCGGCGCCTTTGCCAACGGTGAATACGATATTCTTATCGGCACGCAAATGGTGGCGAAAGGACTTGATTTTCCCAATGTAACACTTGTGGGCATTGCGTCTGCGGACGGTGAGTTGTATGACGATGATTTCAGAAGCTCCGAACGTGTGTTTGACCTCATAACACAGGTGGTCGGCAGAGCGGGACGCGGTAATATTAAGGGCAGAGCCGTTATTCAAACGGTGTCGCCGGGAAATGATATAATTTCTCTTGCCGCAAAACAGGATTATGTTTCGTTTTATGAGCGTGAAATAATATTGCGCAAAGCAATGATTTATCCGCCTTTCTGCGATATCTGCGTTGTAGGTTTTTCCGGCGAAAGCGAAGAAAAATGCGTTCGCTGCGCCGATGATTTTTTGCGGAAGCTTGTGTGTGAAAACAACGGCGAAAACGGCATTAAAATGGTCGTGCTCGGTCCGATTGCTCCGAAGGCGGAGCGTCTCGGCGGGCGGTACAGAAGAAGGATAATTATAAAAACAAAAAATACGTCGAAATTCAGAGCGGTGCTTTCCGCTTTGCTGAAAGAGGTTTCGTCGGATAAAAATAACAGGGCGGTGAACGTGTATGCGGACATCAATCCCGAAAATACTGATTAAAGAACTCGTTTGTTCGGCAAAAAGCGAATTGCCGTTTGTTTTTTGAAAAAGCATTTTGATGTGATTCAACATTGGCCGAACGGAGCATTTTCATCGGAGGAAGTATAATGGCAATAAGAAAGATAAGGGTAAATGACGATCCCATTCTTCGCAAAAAAAGCAGGGATGTCACGGAATTCGACGAGAGACTTTTTACGCTTCTTGACGACATGCGCGAAACGCTTGCAAAGTCCGACGGAATCGGACTTGCGGCTGTTCAGGTCGGAGTCCTCCGACGCGCGGTCGTCGTGGATCTCGGCGACGGAGTGAAGGAGCTGATAAATCCGTCGATTGTCGAGAGCTCGGGTGAACAGCGAGAGAGCGAGGGATGCCTTTCGCTGCCGCATAAATACGGAATAACGGTTCGTCCGAAGACAGTTACCGTGCGCGCACAGAACCGAAACGGAAACTGGTGTCTTTACAAGGGAACCGATCTTGCTGCAAGATGTTATTGCCATGAGCTTGATCACCTCGACGGAAAGCTCTACACCGACGTCCTTGCGCCCGGTGAAAAGGTTTATATTTCAAAGGATAATTAAACGGGGTGTCTGAATGTATAAAGTAATTTTTATGGGAACGCCGGATTTTGCCGTTGCCGCGCTTAATTGTCTTATTTCGGCTCCGGGGTATGATGTGGTGCTTGCCGTAAGCCAGCCCGATAAGCCCGTTGGAAGAAAACAGGTGCTTATGCCTACACCTGTGAGGGCGGCAGCCGAAGCCGGAAACGTCGAAGTCTATCAGCCGGCGTCGCTTAAAACCGACGAGGCATATGAAAAGCTTTTGTCTTATGCCCCCGATTTTATAGTAGTAGCGGCTTACGGTAAAATTTTGCCGCAGCGTGTGCTCGATATACCGAAATACGGCTGTGTGAACCTTCACGGTTCGCTTTTGCCGAAATACCGCGGTTCTGCACCCATTCAGCGCTGTGTCATAAACGGCGAAAAGGTTACGGGGATTACCGCTATGCTGATGGACGCGGGTGTCGACACGGGTGATATGCTGTTAAAAACCGAGACGGAAATAGGTGAAAACGAAACGGCCGGTGAGCTTTTTGACCGCCTTGCCGCAATGTGCCCCGATATTCTGCTCAAAACGCTTAATGGAATCGTTGACGGCTCTGTTAAGCCGGTAAAGCAGGATCCCGAAAAAGCTACGCTTGCGCCGATGCTTGATAAGAATGAATCGGTCATTGATTGGAGCAGCAGTGCTCGCGACGTTCACAACAAGGTGCGCGGTATGGATCCGTGGCCCGTTGCGCGCACTTCGTTCGGCGGCAAGCTTTTGAAGCTTTACGGCACTTACCCCGTCGGCGGCTTGTCGGCTGAGGGCGAGGTCGGTACAATTTCGGTCAGGGACGGACATCTTTTTGTAAAGTGCGGCGGCAATACCGTCTTGGAGCTTACCGAAGTGCAGCTTGAGGGCGCAAAAAGAATGCCGGCATCCGACTTTCTGCGCGGACACGCGAATGCGGACGGTACTGTACTCGGTTGATCGCTGACGGGAAAGCCGGCGGGACGCACCGACCGAATCTTTTATTTTTTCGGCGGCAGCCGGTAATGTTAGGTTGATTTTAATCTTTTGTAATATACTTGATTTGAAATTGAAAGGACAATTTCAAATATTAACTCTACAGGAGGTAGTTCTTATGCCGGGAACCTACGGTTTTTTGTACGGCGGCGACAGCACTCTGCTGTATATTGTGCTTGTCGTTCCGGCGCTTATTCTCTCGGTTATCGCGCAAATCGCCGTAAAAAAGGCGTTTTCGTCGTATTCGGGAGTTTACAGTAAAAGCGGCTATTCCGGCGCACAGGCAGCAGAAGCCGTTTTGCGCTTTTACAACATTACAAACGTGAGGATAGAAATGTGTTCGGGAAAGCTTACCGACCATTACGATCCCCGCACGAACGTTATACGGCTGTCGGAAGCAGTGTATTCATCAACGTCGATTGCGGCGATAGGCGTCGCCTGTCACGAAGCCGGGCATGCTGCGCAGTATGCGCAGAGCTATGTCCCTATAAAAATACGCAACGCCATCCTGCCCGTATGCAGAATCGGCTCGTACGCGGGCATTCCTCTGGCGCTTCTCGGACTGTTTCTGTCATTTCAGCCGCTTGTCACAGTCGGGCTTCTTCTCTATTCGTTCATTATGTTATTCCAGCTTGCGACGCTTCCCGTTGAAATGAACGCGAGCCGCCGCGCGATGAGCGTTATCGAGCAGACGGGACTGCTGCGTGACGAAAACGAGCTTGCGGGTGCGAAAAAAGTGCTTCGCGCCGCCGCATCTACCTATATAGCCGCTTTGGCGGTGTCGCTTGCAAACCTCTTGCGGTTTGTGGTGATGTTCAACAACAGACGCAGGAGATAAAATATGAAGTCTGCCCGTGAAACAGCCGCGGATATACTTGTTGCCGTCGAAAAAAACGGCGCGTATTTATCCACAGCGGTTACAGACGCGTTAAGGCAAAACGGCTTTGCCGACGAGCGCGACAAAAAACTCGTGTCTTCAACAGTCTATGCCGTAACGGAGAATAAGCTTGCGATTGACGGGTGTTTATCGTCTTTTCTCACGAAACCGCTCACAAAGCTTCCTCCGTTTGCACTCGCGGTTATGCGTGCCGGAGCCGCGCAGATAATGTTTTTCGACAGAATCCCGGTAAGCGCCGCGGTAAATGAGAGTGTTAAGCTTGTAAAAAAACGCGGTTTTGCCTACGTCGCCGGAACGGTAAATGCGGTGCTGCGCAAGGTGGCTGCAAATGCAGCCGCCGGCGGAAAATCGGCGGAAAGGCAGTCGCTTGCCGAACGGTTTTCGTATCCGGCGGAGCTTGCAGAGCTTTTTGTTTCGCAGTTCGGCGAAACGGAAACGGAACGAATTTTCAAAGCTTTTGAGGGTCGGCGTCCCGTGTTTATACGTGTGAATACTCTTAAGACCGACGCAGACAGTCTCGAAAAAATACTTGAATCCGACGGTGTACGGACTGCGAAAACATCACTTGAAAACTGTCTTGAGATAGAGGATTTCGGCGATATGACATCGCTTGAAGCCTTTAAACGCGGGCTTTTTCACGTTCAGGACATGTCGTCGCAGTTCTGTGCTGCGGTGCTCGGCGCACAGGCAGGCGATACTGTCATAGACTGCTGTGCCGCTCCGGGCGGAAAATCGTTTACAATTGCCGAGTATATGAATAATGTCGGGCATATCGTATCGTGCGATATTCATCCGCATAAAACGGAGCTTATCAAAAAAAGCGCCGCGCGTCTCGGAATAACCTGCATTGAAACGGTGTGTGCCGACGCTTCAAAGCTGCCCGAAAAATATGCGGGTGCCGACCGCGTGCTGTGTGATGTTCCGTGTTCGGGATTCGGTGTGATAGGGCGTAAGCCCGAAATTAAATATAAACCGCTGACGGGTATCGCGGGTCTGCCCGATATCCAAAGCGCTGTACTGGAGCGCGGCGCGTCTCTTGTAAAAAAGGGCGGACGGCTCGTCTATTCGACATGCACACTGAATAATGCTGAGAACGGAGATGTCTGTGCGGATTTTCTTCTCCGACATCCCGAATTCTCGGTTTGCACAGACGGAATATATGAAGAAAAAGCATCGGAAAACGGTTTTGTTACCGTTTTGCCGACCGAAAACGGCGGTGACGGATTTTTTATAGCCGCGTTTGAACGGAGCACAAAATGAAAAAAGACATTTGCTCTCTTACATACGGGGAGCTTGAAAACGAAATAAAAGCACTCGGTCTGCCGCGTTTTCGCGCCGGGCAGATATACCGTTGGCTTCATGTCTCACTTGTCGAATCGTTTGAAGAAATGACCGATCTTCCAAAATCGCTCCGCCAAAGTCTAAATGACAATTTTGTAATATTCGGCTGCACTATTGAAATGAAGCTCGTTTCGGAGTATGATAGTACAATAAAGTATCTTTTTGCACTTAATGACGGTGAGGTCATCGAAACCGTGCTGATGAAATACAAATACGGTTACACCGTGTGCGTTTCTTCGCAGGTCGGCTGCCGCATGGGGTGCAAATTCTGCGCGTCTACTCTCGGCGGCGTCGTCAGAAGCCTGCTGCCGTCCGAAATTCTCGGGCAGGTGTATGCGGTTGAGCGCGACAACGGAATCAGAGTATCGCATATCGTTTTGATGGGAATGGGCGAACCGCTTGACAATTTCGATAATGTCATGCGCTTTTTGCAGCTTGTGACGGACGAAAAAGGGCAGAACATCGGCATGCGTCACATCTCGTTGTCGACTTGCGGGATCGTGCCGAAAATATATGAGCTTATGGATAAAAATCTGCAGCTCACTCTCTCGGTGTCGCTCCACGCGCCGAACGATGAAATACGCTCGTCCATGATGCCCGTGAACAATGCATATAATATCGAAAAACTGATGTCTGCATGCAGGGAGTACGCAAAAAAAACCTCGCGCCGAATTTCGTTTGAATATGCGCTTGTCAGGGGAGTGAACGATACGGCGGCATGTGCGGCGGAGCTTGCTTCACGTCTCGGCGGAATGCTCTGCCATGTCAATCTTATTCCCGTCAACGAAGTCAAAGAGACAAAATGCAGGGAGAGTTATCCCGAAACAGTGAAAAAATTCGCCGATGTGCTTTCGTCAAAAGGAATTACCGTTACGGTACGGCGAAAGCTCGGTGCCGATATAAATGCCGCCTGCGGTCAGCTTCGCAGAAGCCGCACCGCAAATAATTCGGCAACAGGAGAACGTAATTGATCTATTCGTGTGTTACGGACAAGGGAAAGAAACGTCCCACAAATCAGGATGCGTGCTTTGCGTATAAGCCCGACGAAAACTCGTGCATTGCCGTTGTTTGCGACGGAATGGGCGGCGAACGTGCGGGCGATGTCGCGTCGGGCATTGCGGTAAAGGCTATATCCGAACGGCTGTGCGGAGGCTGGCGCCGCGGCATGAAGGATTCCTCCGTTGTAAATCTTCTTACCACCGCCGTGAATGCCGCAAATATTCTCGTCTACGATGCGGCGCAGTCCGCCGAAGAATATTCCGGAATGGGCACCACGGTCGTTGCAGCCGTTATTCGCGAAACTGCCATGACCGTTGTGCATGCGGGCGACAGCCGATGCTATATTTGTGACGGGAAGCTTACCCGCGTTACAAAGGATCATTCCTTTGTGCAGGAGCTTGTCGATTCGGGACGCATCACCGAAAACGAGGCTAAAACGCACCCCGAACGCAACTACATAACGCGTGCGCTCGGTGTTGCGGAGCACATCGACCTTGATTTCAATACTGTCCCCGTAACTCAAAACGTAAAAATTCTCATTTGCTCCGACGGACTTTACAACTTCGTCGGCGATGAAGAAATAGAAACCATATTGTGTACATGCGGTGTTGAAGAAGCCGCCCGCAGACTTGTTGACGCCGCCAACGAAAACGGCGGAGCCGATAATATTACCGCCGTTGTTGTTTCACCGGCGCAAGGAGAATGATTATGACAGACAAATATGCCGATAAGGTTCTCGGCGGCAGATATGAAATAAGAGAGATATTGGGAATAGGCGGAATGGCATATGTCTACAAGGCATATGACCGTGTGGACGACAGGATTGTTGCGGTTAAAATTCTTAAAGACGAATATCTCGCGAACGAAGAATTTCGTCTGCGTTTCAAAAACGAGTCAAAGGTCATTGCCATGCTGTCGCACCCCAATATCGTTAAGGTTTACGATGTCTGCTTCGGCGAAGACCTGCAATATATCGTAATGGAGTACGTCGAGGGTATTACGCTGAAAGAATATATAGAGCGTCAGAAAATAGTTGACTGGAAAGAGGCTCTCCATTTTGTTATTCAGATTCTAAAAGCTCTCCAGCACGCTCATGACAAAGGGATAATCCACCGTGACATAAAGCCGCAGAATATTTTGCTTCTTCCCAACGCATGTATCAAGGTAACAGATTTCGGAATCGCGCGCTTTTCCCGAAGCGACGGCAGAACATTCGGCGAGAGCTGCGCTATCGGTTCGGTTCACTATGTAAGTCCTGAGCAGGCGAGAGGCGAGCAGACCGACGCGAGAAGCGATCTTTATTCGGTCGGCGTTGTTTTATATGAAATGCTCACGGGACGTCTTCCGTTTGATTCGGAATGCGACGAGTCGGTTGCCGAAATGCAGGTGCGCGAAGACGCGCCGAGTCTCCGCAGTATAAATCCGTCGGTGCCGCTCGGTCTTGAACAGATCACTCTCAAGGCAATGCAGAAGGATCCCGCCGACAGATATCAGTCGGCGGCGGAGTTTTTGCTCGACCTCGACGAGTTTAAGAAAAACCCTCTTATTGATTTTGAATACTCATATTTTACCGATAAAAACCCAACGAAGTATATCGATCCCGCCGCTCCCGTTATTGCGCAGAGGACACCCGTCAGAATTACGGAGGAGGAAGATGTTCCGGACGGCACAGACGCAGAAGATGACGGTGAAGATGATGACGATGACAGTGAGAAAAATATGACGCTTCCCATTCTCATCGGCGTTGCTATTTCACTTGTTCTCATCGTCGGAATAATTATCCTTATTGCCTTTGCGGATCCCATAAAATCGGCGATTTCGGGCAACACGGGTACCCGGGATGACTCGCAGAGCGATGAAGGAAGCTTCTGGTCGAAGCTTGACGTGTTCGGTATTTTCTCAAAAGACAAGATTGAAGTTCCGAATCTTGTGAACCTCACGTTCGATGAGGCAAAGGAAAAATATCCCGACTGCATTCTCGAACAGCAGTTTATTTACAATACAACATATGACGACGGAAAGATTTGCGATCAGTCGCCCGCGCCCGGTAAAAAAGTATCAAAAGATACCGTTATCATCGTTAAGGTCGCGTCCCGCGGTGAAATGGTGCTTATAAAAGCCGTTAAAGGACTCAATTACATCGAAGCGGAAACGGTTCTGAAGTCTCTCGGCTTCAATGTCGTGCTTGTTCCCACTGTTGACGACAAGAGCGAAACGCAAAAGAACACGGTCATGTACACGGATCCGAGTGAGAACACTTATGCGCCCAACGGATTCACGATAAAGGTGTACTACGCTTCTGAGAGCGACGGCGTTGATTCGTCAAAGGTGCCGAATGTGGTCGGTGATCAGTTGAGTGTTGCGAGAGCGAAGATTACCGCAGCCGGACTTCTTGTCGGAGCCGTGACATACGAATCGAGTGCTGCGTCTCTTAAAGACTATGTTATCGGTCAGAACCCCGAAAGCTACCGTGCCGTTAAAATGGGCGTATATGTAAATCTTGTTGTCGGTAACGGTATTCCGGCTTCCGCCACGGCCGACTTGAGCATCGTTCTGCCGTCGCTCGGTGACGGAGCAAAAGGAAGCATAAAGCTGTTCCTTAATGACAACGCTTACAATATAATCCCGGATGTCACGCTCGACGGCTCACGTCTCCCTTTGAGCTTCACAGGCTCCGGCGCGGAGAACACGTTCAAGATATATATCGATAATTCACTTCTCTACAGCGGTGATATAGATTTCACAAAGAGTACACCGGAGTTTAAGAATGTTACGGCATATACCTATAATTACAAGGCAAATGTCCCGAATGTCATCGGTAAGACGGAGGCAGAGGCGAGACAGACGCTGTCGCAGTCGTTTTTCGACAACGTTACCGTTACAACGGAATACAGCGATACCGTGCCTGCGGGATATGTAATTTCGCAGACTCCGGTCAGCAGCAACCTTACCAAGTATTCCACATCGATAACCGTTTCAATTGTTATAAGCCTTGGATCGCAGGGCGGCAATGAGCCTGTTCCGAGCGACCCTGTCGTCACGGAGCCTGTTACCGACACACATTCGGTAACCGAACCCGTGACTGCCGCTCCGCCTGCTACCGAACATGCAGCAACGGAGCAGCCTCACCCTGCAACAGAGCCTGTACAGGCTCCGCATACAGGGGGATAAGCACATATGATTAAAAACGGAACAATTATTCATGCGTTGAGCGGTTTTTACTACGTTCATGCCGACAACAGTGTGTTTGAATGCCGTGCAAGAGGCGCTTTCCGAAAGGAGGGCGTTTCTCCGCTTGTCGGGGACAATGTTGATATTGAGACAGACGGTGAAAAGGGCACAGTGACAAAAATTCATCCGCGTAAAAATTTTTTGCTGCGTCCTCCGGTAGCAAACATTGACCGTCTTTTTATAGTTTCCTCCGTGCTTTCTCCTAAACCGAACATTTTTATAATTGACAAAATGACCGTGTTCGCCGAAAAAAGCGGTATCGAGCCGATAATCGTTTTTTCAAAATGCGAGCTTGCCGATTCCGATGAGCTTTGCGACGTGTATGAAAAATGCGGATTCGTTACCCTGCGCTGCTCGGCTGTCACGGGAGAAGGAACGGATCGCATTTCGTCGCTTATCAAGGGAAACCGATGTGCTTTTACGGGCAATTCGGGCGTCGGAAAATCCAGCCTGATAAATGCGCTGTCGCCCGAGCTTTCGCTTGAAACAAACGGAATAAGCGAAAAACTCGGAAGGGGACGTCACACCACGCGAAGCGTAAGCCTTTATCCCTGCTGCGGCGGATTTATCGCCGATACACCGGGTTTTTCATCGTTTGAGCAGGAGAGCAGCCCTCTCTCGGTCAGCAAAGACGAGCTTGCCGATATGTTTCCTGAGTTTGAACCGTTCGTCACAAAATGCCGCTTTTTTCCGTCATGTTCGCACACGCGCGACAGAGGCTGCGCAGTGTGCGAAGCGGTAAGAGAGGGAATTGTTCCGCTCTCCCGCCACGAAAGCTATGTGAGAATGTATGACGAAGTAAAAAACATCAAACCGTGGGAGTAACATTTTCATGGCATTCTTCGTATAATGTTAACAGAAAGCAGGAGTAGAGCCGTAAGAGTTTTATTTCCGCAGTCAGTCGCAGACAAAGCCGGTAATATGTTCACAGACCGTATACATAAGTATTATTGCCGACATTACGAAAGGCCGGAGATTTATGCGAAGAAAATGTTCCGGGAAAGGAATATGTGTCATTGCATTCGGAACGGGACTGTTTTTGGCATATTGCTTTCCCAGTAAGTTTATCATCGTTTCACTTGCCGTTCTGCTGGTCATATCGGGGCTTCTCCTGTTGAGGACAAATGTTTAGGGGGTGCCTTATGAGAGTGGTAGTTTTCGCCGCACCGGGGTTTTTGAAGCCGCTTCTCAAACTCATCTGCCGTTAACGCCCATCGGATCGCACGGCAAAAAACTGTGTATCGCACAATCGAAAAAGTTCGGGATTTGCCGTTTTGCCGGCAGACCTCGACTTTTTTGTATTTGAATCAAGAAACGGCTGCGCTCCGATGTGTGAGGCGAAAAAAGAAAAACGTATAAAAGCGTACTGTAAAAAATAAAATGCCGAATACATATTTTTCTGCTTTACAACGCGCGCGAAATAGGTTAAAATATACACTGTATAATTGTTTTACGGAGGTATTCTCTGATGGTTAAGGCAAATCCGGTAAAAAAGATATTCAGTGTCCTGTTGGCAGTGTGTCTGCTGCTGACTGCCGTTCCCATGGCTGCCGCAAAAACCGTAAAGGGCAATCCCGGCAGCATGATCCTCGCGACGGCATCCGATATCCACTATTACCCCGAAAGTCTTGCAAAGTATAAGAGCGATGCATTTTATACCTATCTTCAAGGTTCAAACATAACCTATGAAGATATGAATTCCATTCTCGATTCGACTTTTGCCGCGCTGAAAAAGGATCATGACACAAAAGGACTCAAATACCTTGTGTTGAGCGGTGACCTTACTGTAAACGGCGAATACGAGGGGCATGTTGCGCTTGCCGAAAGACTTCGTAAATTCGAAGCCGAAAGCGGCGTCAAGGTGTTTGTCACGAACGGCAATCACGATATCAACAATTCAAACGCGTCCGCTTTTGTAACGGAGGACGGCGCAAAGACTCCCGCAAGAAAGACCGCTCCGCAGGAGTTTTACGAGATATACAGGGAGTTCGGCTTCAATCAGGCTTATTCTCAGTTCAAAGAATTTGACTGCGGCGAAGACGGTGCGCTTTCATATGCCGTTAAGCTTGACGGCGGCTACCGCCTTATAGTTGCCGACGGCGGAAAATACACCCACTTCAACACCGCTTCGGGCGAGGACGAGCATGAAACGGGCGGCAGCTTTTCTCCGGAGCTTGTCGAATGGATAATTGCCCGCGCCAAAGAAGCTGCCGACAGCAATGAAACTCCCATCCTCGTTACACACTGGAACGTATCGGGAATGAACTATCTGCACGAATATCTTCTTCAGGGCTTTGTTATCGATGATTGCTACAAGCTTCAGGAGGTGCTTGCCGACAACGGCATTAACTATGCGTTCAGCGGTCATCAGCATGTCAGCGATATCGACATAACATATTCCGACAGCGGCGAACCCATGTATTCCGTAATTACCCCAACCCTGTCGGAGTTCCCGTTCTCATTCCGTGAAACTCTGTTTGACCGTGACGAAAACGGAACTGTCAGGGCGACCTTCGAACAATATCACTGCGACGAGGTGCAGCCGGTAGTGAACGGCGACACAGGCGCTCCATACACGCGTTTTTATCGCGAGACGACCGGCTTCAATAAGCAGATGGGTAACGGCAGCGGCGCGGAATATCTCCTGCGAATGGTTAAAGGCATGCTGTCGGACTATATTGTCGGAATACAGAATGAGGGCAGCGTTGTTGCCTTTGTCGAGAAAAAATTTAATATCAATATCGAACAGATGCTTAACGACCTTGTTGAAAATGCAGGCTCGATGATAAAAACAGAAAACGAGACGGTCAATAAGATTCTTGAGTTTATGCAGCCGTTTTTCAGACTTCTTATCAAGTTTATTCGCGATGAGATCCGCCAGTCTACCGATTTTGACATCATTAAAAACGTGATGAATTTTATCGGCGACCTTGACGCGCAGATAATGAACAATTATATATACAAGACGGACGAGCTCTATGCCGCAATGAAAAACGCGCTTGAAAATCTCATGCAGGTTAAGGTGTCCGACGTGCCCTGCACAAAGTTTATAAACACTTACGGCTTCGGCGATGAGACAAAGCCCGGCACTGTCGAGGATATGTTCTTCTCCGTCCTCATATACATGTATGTCGGCAATGAGCAGGATAACATTAAGGACGATCTGTTCATGCAGGATGTCCTCAAAAGATGCGGCGAGACAGAGTTTGTTGACCTCGTTTTTGATAATGTTATAAAGTATGTCGTTGAAGATCTGGCGGTCGACAATATTCTCGGTACGCTTAAAATCAACCTCGGAGCGCTTGCGTCAGACAATGAAGAAGCCGTATATATTTTCGGTTTTGTTCAACTTTTCTTCTTCCTTGCGGTGTCGGCTTACGACGCGTGGACGGAGACCGGCATCGACCTCAAGAGCCTTTCCTTCAACAGTATTTTTGAATTCGGTCAGTTTATAAAAATTTTTAACGATAAGATTCACAACGACAGCGAAGTGTCGTTCAAAAACATAATCGAATTAGTGCTTAAAACGGGCAAAATAGATTTCGGCACTTCAATAAACGGCGTTATTTATCATTTCCTCAACTCCTATATCGGTGAAACGCAGAAAAAGGCTATCGCACAGCAGCTTAAGATTCTGCTTGAAACGATGCTTTACGACGAGGATCGCGACTGGGATGTTACATACATCTATTCGGGTCCCGCAGCTGTCACTCCTACTGTCGAAGACAGGCAGCTGCCCTCCGGCGTTACCGTCTCACAGGGCAGGACCGACGACAGCTACAGCATTACATGGCTTACAAAATATTCCGTAACGGGAACCGATATTGAGCTTATTGAAGAAAACGGAAAATTTACGGGCGTTCCCACCGTCGCGGAAAACATAAAGACCTCGTCGAAAACCGAGCGTTACGGCGGCTACGGCTTTGATTTCGGCACGTTCGGCATATTCCCGTGGACGCGTGAAGGTGTCCGCCACACGGTTGAGATAACCGGGCTTGAAGCGAACACGGTTTATAAATTCAGAATAGGCGACGCGGCAAAGGGCTTCTGGAGCGACACGGGTTCGTTTACCTCAGGCGGCAGCGACGGCTTTACATTTCTGTTTATGACCGATATTGCGGCAACCGATGAAAAGGGCTACGATGTTTGGCATCGGACTCTTGCTTCGGCGAGAAAAACCGTTCCCGAAGCGGAAATGATGCTTCTCGGCGGCGACAGCGTGTATGTCGGCGGCAATGACGACCAGTGGAGTTGGGCGCTCGACAAGTCCAATTCCGTATTCCTTAATCTCCCCGTTATGTCGGCGGCAGGTGATAAAGAGCCTTGCGATGTCGGCGCTTTGCGGTATTTCAGCCTTCCGAAGACATCTGACGGACTCGACACAAGATACGGCTCCTACTATTCATTCGACCGCGAAAACGTTCACTTTATTGTGCTTAACACAAATGACCGCACCGAGGGCGGCAATCTGTCGGCAGCGCAGAGCAAGTGGCTCAAAAAAGACCTTGCCGATAACGCCGGCGCGCAGTGGAAAATAGTGCTCATGCACGAGCCGGCCTACAATGCGGAGGGAACAATGAACGCGCTCCGCACGCAGCTTCTCGAATATAAGGATATCGACCTCATTCTTGAGGGTAACGACAGGATATATGCCCGCAGCTATGTTTTGAGCGATGATATACCGCGTCCCTATCAGGATAAGATACTGAAAAAAATCGGCTCCGATACTTACGAAGCCTACATTGATGTTAACGGCTTGATATCCGTTCTCGGCGGCACCGCAGGCAGCACGCCGGGCAAGGCGACAGGCGAAAAGAGCGCGCTTTATGACACGGTTTACGATGAACGTCCCGTGTTCACCGCAATTCGTGTCGAGGGTGACAGTCTCGCATTTGACGCATACGCGGTAAATGAGGACGGCTCGACTTTGCTTATCGATTCGTTCGGCATTACAACGAACACGCTCAAAGCGCTTCGCGGCGACCTGAACAGCGACGGCGAAATTACCGTTGCGGACGCCCGGCTTGCGTTGAGAGCTGCGGTGGGTCTTGACACTCCGCGCGCCCTTGCAAAACTCTGTGCGGACGTTGACAACAGCCGCTCCGTCACAGTGAGTGACGCGCGTACAATTCTCCGTGTAGCGGTGGGACTTGAAAGCTTTGCCGAAAAGTTCGTTGAATACACAAAGAGTCAGCTACTGAATATGGCGTTCTGATTTCCGCGTGTGCCGCAAAATAATGACAAAAATGCCGCAAGCCCTCGTTCGCGAGTTGCCTGCGGTGTTTTTTTTCGTTATTTTATCCTTGTTATTTTGTTCCCTTTTACCTTGTACGCTCTGTCGGCAAGCGCAATCATGGGCGCGTCGTTTTTCGGCGAATCCGTGTAAAACTCGTCGATATGCGCATTCGGGAACGCTTCGAGAAATGCGGGTACCTTGTGCGAGCGCATGCAGAGCCGTGTTATTTTGCCGCTTTCTTCATCAATTACCGAGCCTACACAGTGTTTTATCCCGAGCCGTCCGCAAATCTCGCGCATTGTTACTTCGGGTGAAGCCGTAACTATAACATCGTCGGGCTTTTGAAGTGACTTGTAAAACGGCTTAATGTTTTTTTCGTGCTTGTCCCAAAATATTTTTGCGTCGGCTTTTATGTCCGGAATGCTTTTGAAATAATTTTCGACAAACGGCGCATATTCACTGAGTGCCTGCTCAACCGTAACCTTGCCTGCCTTATATTTTGCAAGTGCGTACACAACCTTGGGAATGTATTTAATAAGATACGGTGTTCTTTTCAGGTAAAAAAAGAAAAACTGAAACGGACTTTCGCCCTTGTATATTGTGTTGTCAAAATCGTATACGTTCATCCCTCGTTTTCCTCCGTCACGGTGTATTGCGAAAGGTCGATTTTTATATCTCCGTCATCTGCCGTGCCCGTTTCAAAGCTCACCACGCTCCACATCACGCGCATATTGCCGTCCGCGCCGTAGGATTCGCATTTTGCCGCAAAACCGAATTCTATGTCTATCCAAATATATACCGATTCGGTCAGTTTTCCGCCTGAATACGCTCTTTGTAAATATTTGTGACAGGCGCGACCGCCTATATTTTCATCATACATATACAGCACGTTTGACAGCGACGGTAAATCGCTGCTCACCCGTGTAAGCTTCATGAATGTGCTCGAAAGCTCCGAAAACGATTTTCCCTTCAAAAGCGTATGCGCCGCTTTTTTTTCCGCGCCGTTCATTAAAACGTAATAGTCCGTGTCTGCGCCGTTCGCCCTGTAATAGAGCGTCGATTTTCCGTCGGGGTATTCCGCAGTGAACGCGCTTTTGTTTTTCGTCTCCTTTATTGTAACAGTGTCCGTTCCGTCGGATGAATTGTAATATTCATATTCAACCTTGAAATTACTTTGCCACGACGTGTTGACCGTAAACGGCTTTTCGGGATCCTCCGCAGCTGAGGCTGCCGCCGTCGTTGCGTCCGATTGCGGATTGTAGGTGTACGGCTCCGCCGTTGTCGTTTCGTTTCCGCCGTCCGTCATGCACGAGGTCAGAAGCGTGAGAATCGCCGCCGTGAGTGAAGCCGAAACCGCAAGCTTTTGTTTAATGTTTTTCATTGTGTCACCTGACCGTTATAATTATTTCTCTGTATATTATGAATTAAAACCGCACGTTTGTCAATATTCGCGCAGCCGTTTCTGCTTCTCAGCTAAACATTATATGCTTTGCATTATTTCAGCCTAAATGCACGCTTTGTTTTCAAGTCCCGTCGGAAAAAGGCTTTGGCGCTGTCGGGCGTAATTTCGGCTTTTGTCTCGCTGTGAACAACACTTTTTGTGTTTTGCTGTAAAAGTAACGAAAATTTTTTCGTAGTAATCGTTTTGTGTGACGAAATCTGAAATTTTTTTATAACTTTGAAAAACACTCTTGACGGTGTTGCATTTCATTGTTAAAATTGCAGTAGACAGTATAAATTATACGTTGTCTTTTATGAGTTTTTTGTATAAAATTCATATATTTTTTGTAAAAAGGGGTTGACAAAGGTGTCAGAGTTTGCGACAATTTTAGACAGACAGACAGACAGACAGACAGACAGACAGACAGACAGACAGACA
>OLHA01000622.1_pt1 | contig 20639 bp, 30 predicted proteins | sample 1605961 | NCBI WGS metagenome assembly OLHA01 (sample SAMN03283288) | human gut metagenome | biome: human-associated habitat; material: feces | host: Homo sapiens | place: Peru | collected 2012
AAATAGAAGAAGAATTGGGTGTAGATGATATATCATTAACATTATCTTCTATTACTAAATCATCATCATTAGATACACCATTCAAAAGTGGAGAAGCAAATAGTCTTTTAGATATTATTCCAGGATCTTATGAAGAAACAGATGAGGAAGTAAATAATGAATTTATTGCTGAAGTACTTAGAAAAATTGTAGATAAACTTCCATCTAAAGAAAGTGATACAATTAGATTAATGTATGGAATTGGTATTCCTCCTATGTCTAAAGAAGCAATTGCTAGAAAGTTTGGAGTAGGAGAAGAAAGAGTACGACAATTTTATAAAAGTGCTTTAAAAATAATAAGAAGAAGATATAAAAATCTTTTAACTGAATTAATATGATTTATAAATTTAAAGTTTTTAGAACTACAACTTTAGATGTAGTTGATGATGCTTATGTGGAAGCAGAATCTTATGATAAAGCTTATGAAAGAATACAGAATGATGACTATGAGATACAACAAAGAAATATTGATAGTTTTAGTGCAATTGATAATGATATAGAAGAAATAATGCCTATTGATGATTTATCTAGTAAGTAATAATGTATCGTTAATAAGTCCAGAAAATTATCAAATAATTGAATTTTCTAAAGCATTAAATATTTTAAAAAGCATTGAATTACTTCAAATTGATACTGAAACTTCTGGATTAGATTGTCATACCAAAGAAATCCTAACTCTCCAACTCGGAAATAAAGAAACTCAAATAGTATTTGATTGGAAGTCTTTGTCTAAAGAGGAAATAATACTATTAAAAAAATTTTTAGAGGATTCCAGTAAAGTGTTACTAGGATGGAATCTTTCATTTGACTTAACTTTTTTATATGTTCAAAATATATATCCAAAAAATATAGTAGATGGAATGATTCTTGATAAATTAATATTTTTAGGCTATCCACCTTCTTTACCAGTTGATTTATATGACAATCAATTTGGGTATTTACCAGTAACTGAACAGACTCTTATTAAACATTATGAATTAAGCTATTCTTTAAAAGCTGCCGCTAAAAGATGGATAAATATTGATATTGATAAAACAGTTCGAGGAAAAATAAATTCTGTGGGTCTTACTGAAGAAATTATTGTTTATGCAGCAAATGATGTCAAATGGATGGAAGATATTTATAATAAGCAAATGGAGGAAGTTAATAAACAAAATCTTAATAATGCAGTAAAAGTTGAATGCGAATTTATTAAAGCAGTTGCTTATACTAAATATTGTGGAATTCATTTAGATGAGACTAAATGGAGAGCTAAAATGGCCTCTGACAATGATAAATTAAAAAATTCTTTAGATAATCTTAATAAATATGTTGTGAATCTTTATAATAAAGATCCAGATAATTATAAAGAATTTGTAATATATGAGCAACCAGATTTGTTTGGGTTTACAACTCCGGGATATGCTTGTTGTATTAATTGGAGTAGTCAAAAACAAGTAATACCATTATTTGAAAAATTAGGTATAAAAGTTAAAACATTTGATAAAAAGACAAAAAAAGAAAAAAAATCAATTGAAGAAAAACAATTAGCCCCACAATCATCTGAATTTGAAATAATTCCCCTATATTTAGACTATCAAGGAGCTTCTAAAGTAGTCTCAACTTATGGAGATAATTGGCTAAAAGCTATTAATCCTAAAACAGGAAGAATACATTTAGAGTTACATTCTATAGGAACTGACACTGCTCGAATGAGTAGTGGCGGGGGTATCTGGAAACTAAATGCTCAAAATCTACCCCATGATCCTATTACTAGAGCTTGTTTTACCGCTTCTAAAGGAAATGTATGGATTAGCTGTGACTATGCAGGTCAAGAAAGCTGCTTAACTGCTTCTGTAGCATCAGATGATAAAATGATTGAAATTTTAAATTCTGGTGGAGATTTGCATAGCGAAGTGGCTAAAAGCTGTTGGCCCGATATTCTTGGAAATCTTACAGATAAGGAAATAAAAGATTTACATAAAGATATGAGACAATCTGCTAAAGGTGTTGAATTTGGAGTATTCTATGGAGGTGATTCCCATACTTTAATGGCTAATAAAGGATTTAATAAAGAAGATGCAGAACGAATATATAATAATTTTATGAGCGCTTTTCCTGGAATAAAACGCTATCAAGATTACTGCAGAAAAGAAGTAATGAAAAAAGGATATATTCTAATGAATCCTATATTAGGACATAGGGCACATATTTATGATTCTAAATGGTTACAAAAAATGAATCAAAAAATGCAAGATGGGGAATATATAAAATATTATTGGAGAATGAGAAAAGAAGCTCCAGATTGCGATACAGTAAAAAATGTTCGCAGATTTAATATGCGTAAATCTGCCGTTGAACGTCAATCTATTAATTTTAGGATACAAAATAGAGGTGCATGCTGTTTTAAATTAGCTTCTATTAAATTATTTAATTATATTATAAATAATAATTTGCAAGACATTGTTTTAATGTGTGTACCAGCTCATGATGAATGGAATATAGAATGTCCAGAAAACATGGCAGATACTATTTCTAATATATTAGTAAAATGTATGGAAGCTGGCGGAAAACCATTTTGTCCAAACGTACATTTAGGGGCAGATGTTTCAGTAGGAAATTTTTGGATCCATTAACTTTATTTTAATATGAGTTACGCAACTTATTTACATTGTAGTATTGCATTTATAAGAGAAACTTATAATAACAAATACGAAGTATTAGATGATCTTGATGAATGTGAAAAAATGATCACGTATCTAGAAGGATCATTGAGAGAATTAGTAATGATTACTGAACCAAAAAAATTCTGTGATGAAGATGAGGATCCTCAAGCATGGCTCAGTATAAATGTTAGAAATAAATTAGAATCTTTAGAAGAAGAATATATAAAAAGATATAAATTAAATCTTTTACTTGATAATTGGAACGATTCACATAATGATGAAGGATTAGCAATTGATATTCCTAGCACAGAGTGTGAAAATCCTTATATTTATGGAGATTTTATAAAAACTATTAAAAATCCAAAAGGTGAGTAAATATGTAAATGTAACAGTCAGTGCTAGTATTAGCACTGACTTTTATATTGAAGTACCAGATAATACTTCAGAAGAAAAAATAAGAGAACTTGCAGAAAAAGAAGTCATACTTCCACATACATATCCTAATTATTTAAATAATTTTTTAAAAGGTAGATTAGGGATTAATGTAAACGGAATTGATAGTATGTTAAAGTCTTGGAATTTAGACGAAGTTGAATATTTGATTGACGGTAAAAAATTATGATGAATCTACCATGTATGTATACCATAACTGTTTATAATTGTGATGGCATACCTACAATATTAACTAATATCCATAATAATTATGCTAAAGGATATATAATCAAAAGAGAAACTTTTGAACCTTGTTATATAGCAAGAGTAAATGGATATTATGCACATGGAAAAACATTACGTGAAGCTAGAAATGAAGCACGTAATAAATCAATGAAATCTATACCAATTGAAGAAAGAATTGAACGATTTAAAAATAAATATCCATCGTTAGATAATAGAGCATCTAATTATGATTTATTCAAATGGCATAATTTTCTTACAGATTCCTGTTTAATGGGGAGAGAAATATTTGCAAGCGATAATGATATAGATTTAAATAAATCTATGACAATACAAGATTTTTTAAGTCTTACTAGTAGAGATAATTTATTTGGAAACGAAATAATGAAAAAATTATATGATACTTATAAATCCTGAAGTGCATTTAATTCAACAAAAAGAATTAATGCAAGGTATTTATGAACAAATAGAACTCGCAGCTAGAACATGTTATAAATCAGAAGGAAATATAAAATATGATTCAGATGGAAATAGTATCACTGCAAAAGATTTTGTAAATAAAATACTAAATGTATATAAACACAGAAGTGTTGCAGAACATGCTACAATTTATTTAACATTTTCTAAAAAAGAACCTAAATTAAATATTTGCGAAGATTATATTTTGAAAAATCCATATACAAGATATGTTGAAGATAAAGATAATTATTATATAACTACTAATTATAGAGTAATTATTGATAATAATCTTGAATCTTTACTTTGGTATATATCTAAACCTACTGAAAAACATAATAAACGTACAACCGTAAAATTTATTTGTAGTAGGGCATGTGCCCAACAATTAACAAGACATCGTTGTGCTTCGTTTTCGATGGAGAGTCAACGTTACTGTAACTATGATAAGTCGAAATTTAGTGGTGCTATAACATATATTTATTTAGGAGAAGGAATAAATCCTATTCAAGCCGAACTATATAAGCACGCAGAACATGCTTATATGGAGCTTATAGACAAGGGTTTTAAGCCACAAGAAGCTCGAATGGTACTCCCCAATGCCACTAAGACTGAACTCGTTATGACAGCCTTTAACGATGATTGGAATAGAATTTTTGATTTGCGATGTTCAGATAAAGCTGATGATGAAATTCGTTATTTGTGTAATAGAGTAAAAGAAATAATATGAAATATAGAGTTAAATATAAAATAGTATCTTCTGGCAAAGACCCTTATATATGTAAACCTGCTGTACAAGTACGTAAATGGTATGGATGGGTAACTATTAAAGAGTATCCTCAATATAATCTGTTAGAGCCAGAAGAAGATTGTAACAAAATAAATTTACTTTATGGAGAAACTTTTCCAGATGGAAGTAGAAATATAGCATATTATGACTTATGTGCTGAAGAATTACTTGAACATTTAGAAAAGAATGAAATATGAAATGGATTACAGAAAATTCATTATATAATTTTCCTTTTTGGTCAGGAGGTAAAGAAAATGCAGACATGCTTACTATAGAAGATTTAAAGCGTATAGAAAATGATTTATTGGATATATACGAAGATATTCCAACTGAAACACAAATAAACGATCTTTTCTGGTTTGAATTTGACACAATATGTCAATGGCTAGGATATAAAGACGAAGATGATTTTTTAAATAAGCGTGGATAAATATATTTTTAATATTCGTTGGGAAACTAGCGATGAGAATGTTATTGTGAAAGCTAGTTCTGTTGAAGAAGCTAAAATTATAGTAAAAATAAAATATCCAAAAGCAAATTGGTATACATTTTTAAGAATAAGTAAATGAAAAAATTAATAATGATATTGGTTGCACTATTTTGTGCAACCAATATTTTTGCGAAAGATTATATAGCAACTCAATGTTATACTCGAGGTAAAGTAAAACAAGAGTGGACGAAATGGAACTCTAGATTATGTAACATGTATGTTTCAATTGATATGTTTAAGATAGTTATTTACTCTCCACTAATACAAGAATATACAATATGTCGTGTTAGAGGGTCTTATACAAATCCTGACGGAGATAGCATATCGAAATTTGATGCTATTGATAAATATGGCGTGAAATGTACAATAAAACTTATAGTCAGATTTGATGTAAAAAGGCTTCAAATATATATTATGTATAATAATAAACAATGGGCCTATGATTTAGAGAAAACGAATCAAAATCAAAATGATGACGAAAAAACACCATAATATTCTATAACTTTATTAAAATAATGCAAGCAAAAAATCTTGATGAAATTTGTTTAATGCCTAGCTATTCTCCTAACGATATTGTTAGTAGATCTGAATGTAAAACTAGGGATTTCTGGGGAAAACTACCACTATGGATAGCTCCAATGTCTTCATTAATAAATCTTGGTAATATAGATGAATTTAATTTAGCAGGATTTCATACAATATTACCAAGAACAATTTCTTATAATGATCGAATTGAATATATGAAAAAAGGTTATATTGTAGCTTTCGGTCTTAATGAAGCAATCAACCTATTAGAAATGGAGAATAATGGGAATATTATGTGGTCTATATGTATAGATCAAGCTAATGGACACATGAAAAAACTTATAGATACATGTTGTAATCTTAGAGATAAATTTGGAGATGATATTTGGATAATGACTGGTAATATAGCTAACCCTGAAATGTATGTTCATTATGCCAAAGCTGGTATAGATGCTGTGAGAATAGGTATAGGTTCTGGCAATGTATGTACAACTTCTATACAAACAGGTATACACTATCCTATGGCATCTCTTATTGTAAATACACAACGGGTTAAACAAAAACTTAAGAATAGTAATGAAGAATATCAATCATTACCACTTATAATAGCAGATGGAGGATTTACAAGTATTAGTCAAATTATTAAAGCGCTTGCTCTTGGAGCTGACGGAGTAATGCTTGGTAGAATAATCGCTCAAATGAAAGAGGCTTGTGGCCCTATTATATGGGATAGTGATGTTCAAAAACGACTATATTATGGAATGTCTACAGAAAGAGCGCAAGAAGAAATAAATTCTACTAAATTAGGCACTCCATCTTCTTTAAAGAAATCTGAAGGCGCTGAAAAATTTGTAGAAATAGTCACTACTATGGATGATTTTATTAAAGATTTTGAACATGCTCTATCATCTTGTATGTCTTATACTGGTTATACAGATATACGAGATTTTATAGGAAAGATCAAATATCATTTTATGAATCCAACTACTTTGAATAAAAATGGCAAATATATGCGATAATCATATTCATATAGAATCTGATGATAAAAAGAATCTAGAATATGTAGAAAATTTCTTTAATAATGAATATAGAGCTACCACAGTTTGTAAAATAGATGATTATGTAGAAGCAGATTTTGAATCTTATTGGGATTTTCCAGAAGATGTAATGAATGATCTTTATAATGGGCTTCCTAATAAGAATGATATTTTTATGAGATGTCTTAGTGTAGAGTATGGTAATTTGTATCATGCTCTATGGGTATGTAATAATAATGAATGGCACGAAGTATGAAAAAATGTATTAAAGAATTTGTAAATAACAAGGGAATCACCGTAATGAAACCAGAGGACAATGTTGTAATTAATAAAGACAATCTTTATAATTTAACTACTGAAATGGTTTATAATATCCCATCTCCTTTTGATTGGGGCGATTATGTAATTTCTTACGATATTCAATCCTATGTAGAAGAAGATAAACAATTAAAAGAACTTGAAAGATTAGGTGTTATTAATACAAAATGTAGAAAAATTAATGAAGGCACAAGTGATTATCCAGAACATATTATACAGCCTTGGTCAATCTGGCTGGATTATAACTTGGATCCTTGGGATGCTGATATTGTTAAACGTGTCCTAAGAACTAAAAAAGAATCTGGAATGACAAAAAATGAAGCTAGAATATTAGATTATAAGAAAATAATTCATATATGTAATGAAAAAATAAGACAACTTAGTAAATAAAATAAGGGGAATGTAGGCGTAATGCTTACATTCCCCTTATTTTTTTATTTGTCTTTTTCTGGAAATATTCTATCCAATAATGGTTTAACTTGTTTAGCGCCGCCAGATAATGTACAAATTCCCTATTCAAATGTTCTATCTCCTAATGCGACTTCATATAAATTAGTTAACTATCGTCCACTCCATTCTACTGAAAATGGCGTCCACTAACTTATAGGACTACCTATAGAATCTATAAAATTTAAATCTAAAAATGAATTTTTAATAGCAGAACTCATAACTTTAAGAGAAGCTAACCACAAACCTGCAGAAATACTTCTATCGTCTTTAAGTTCTTTTTCTTCATCTTCAAACCATCCAGCCATAGCAGCTCCTAAAATACTGCCGATTACAACAAACATCATGAAATCATATACAAACTATTTCATGTTACTTCTATAAGTATTTCTTAAATTTATATCTTCTTCATTCCATTTGTTTTTAAAACCTGAACTAAATGATTTATTTTGTATGCAATCTTTTACTATATCAGATATAGTTAGTAAAATTCCCTCCTGCCATTGTCCTTCCCACTAATATACTGGTGCAGATGTTGGAGTATCTGTATAAGGTTGATCAAATAGAATTTCTCCATTTGCATTTAACTAATAATACTATTTTTTACCATCAACTTTTAAATGAGTCCATTTACCAGTAGCTTTTGTTCCACCAGCTTCTAAATACTAGTTCTTTTTACCAGACCAGAATGTTTTAAACTATAACCATAAAGAACCTAATGCAGTAGACATTATCATTGATTTTTTTTCATGAGAATAATATCCATAAATATCATCAGATAATGATTTAAAACTTTCCATTTCTTTTGTAGTATATGGCTTAGGAAGCGGATCTCCATATTTAAATAAAGATCCATCTGGATTTTTAGTTTTTTCTTCAATTAACTATTGAGCCATAGTATAATATAAACTCTTAGCTTTATTATATTTTTGCATATCTGTTCTATCATTGTTAGCATATGCTTTAAATCTTTCATCTAATTTATAATCATAACGTAATTCACCGTTAACAATAGAATGTGCCTAATAAGACCCATCTTGTATCATTTGAGAAACTAATATTACCATACGATTATAATAATCAGGTCTAGATGCAAATTTAAACGCCATATTAGTAAAATCCCATATACCCTTTTTAGTATGTGTAATACGATTAGCATACATATTCATATCCATATCGTTAATTCCATAATGCTAATTTAACATAGAACAAATAGTCGGATGTTTAGTAGTATTTTTAAATAAATCAGTCCAAACTATTCTATTAGCTTTTACAAAATTTTTAAAACTAAATGCTTCGTTTCCTCCTGGCTTTCTTATTATTAGACCTATTTCTTGCCATAAACCTTGTAAAGGCTGATAAACCATCTAAACAGGTGCAAATGCTAAAGTAAGTAAACTTGCTTGCTATTTAATGAGTGATGCAACTTTTACCCATTTTTTATTTTTAGGATTTACAATAGACTAGTTTTTAATTTTACCATTTATATAGTCCTATAAATAATCCAAATCGTCAGAAAAAGATGTATTCTAGTTAGCACCCTGCTATTGAATATGAATCATTGCAGTTTTAATTAAAGGAAATACATCATCAATATTTTCTTTAACAGAGTAGGCAAATATATGTTTATAAAGCAAGCTTTCAAAATTTAATTCAGGAGCTTCATGATTAGCCTTCATTCTTTTTAATTTATCTACACGAGTTTCTGATTCTCCTTCGTCAAATAAGTTTGCCATTTGAAATAAAATCTAAGATTTATTTCTAGCTTCATCTTCATTATCAGTATAATTAAAAATTCCTTCTACTTTTTCCTATGCCCTTCTCCAAGCTGTTTTAGGTAATAAAAAAGATAATTTAGCTTTTAGTAAATTCAATAAACCATTTTCAGTAGCTATAGAATCAGTGCCCCCCTATGCTAAAGGAATTCTGTAATATTTAGGATCTCCAGAAGCCTTCATGCGAGCTAACTATGCATCACTATATGGGTATCTATTACGATTTATTATATCTAGCGTATATTCTAAAAACTCTTTTTCTGCCTAAGAATGTGCTTCTTCAGGACGTATAAAATATAAATCCCCATCAACCCATTTATACATATTTTTATACATATTGGTTTGATTTGCGAAATTTTCATTTAAAGAATTAATACCTTTTTCTTTTTTAAGATTTTCAGTTAACTATCTAATTTTAGCAACATGTCTCTATACATCTTCACGAGTATTCTAATATGCACTATTTACTAATTTAGTAATTAAATTTAATGTTTCACTACTTAATTTACCGGGATTATCAAGGTACGAACCACTAGCGCCTTTGCGTAATATAGATAAACTTTCTAACCATTTATCATGATCTTTAAGCTACTATTTAAAATTAATTCCTTTTAATTCGGCTATTGCCATTAATATAGTATTATACATAGATACTTCAAGATCCTATAAATCATGCTAAGAAGTATACGTTTTCTTTAGTTTATTACTCATTCCACTTTTGGAACTAGTCATAAAAGTTAACAGCTTTTCTAAAGCTGCAATTTTTTCTTCTTTAGATTTATCAAGGTTATCATCTAATAAAGTAACACATTCATTTAAATTTTTAAAATGTCGATATTCATCTTTAAAATCTACCTGATGTCCTCGCATCATTATAGATTTAAACATTTGTGCTGCAAGTTCATAATTACTTGCTAATTTTATTGATCCATCTTTAAAATTATTTTTAGGTATAGCTTTATGTTTACACAATTCATTAAAACAATAATATAATTGTTCGTTAGGCATTTGTACGGCACTAGTATACCATGGATTTATTACTGATATATTACCTACAACTGCATTCTACAAACCCTATAATTGATTTATAACTAGCATAGTTTCAATTAATTCTATATTACCATCAACAGCTTCTGCCATTAATTGTCCAGACTTAGACTAAGCCTAAGAATCTGGTTCAAAATTACCTGTTAGCCCACGATGCATTACTAATTTAGAACGCCCATCTTTAGCATACAATAAATGGTGAGCAGTTAAATTTCGAGTGGAAACTCGTACAAAATCAACCTAATTAGTAATATTATTTTTTAACATTAAAATGCCATATGATTCTGTAACATCATTATCCACAATTTCCCAACTACCATCTGCATATTTTCGCAAAGTATCTTTTAGCCAATAAGTAGATCCTTCCTAACTATTAATAATAGGATCAGGAAATTGTATATTATCAATATTTTTAGCTTCTATAGCTTTATTTAGTGCAGATTTAACTTCTTTCATGGTTCTTGCACGTTTGCCAGGAAGAGTTTTTTTCCAATTGAATACCTTTTCCACAAATTGCACCTCATCATCAGAAGTAATAAATCCCTCATCAGTTTTGTAAGTATAAAAGCCTTTATCATCTGGAGTTAATTTATCTCGTCTTTTTAATTCGTCTATAACTTCTTCTTTAGTAATAGCCTTATCTCTATTATAATCAGGAAACCATTTTGACATTTGTTCTGTAGTAGTTTTAACTACATCTTCTGCTGAAGCCACTATTTTAAATTCTTCTGGTAAGAATTCTTCTATATTACTCCACATTTTTTTGGGTACTGTGGATTCAGTTTGTTCCTATATTGGAGTTCTTGTATTTAATTGATCGTAAGTATATGTGTCACCCTCCTTTCTAAATCCCTGCATTTGTATTGGAGCGATCCAACGTCTGAACTATGAGCAAGTTAATCCATTTTTTTCTAGCATTCTCTAATAAACTGCCAACTAATAACTATAAGCATATATTTTAGGATCAGAGAATCCCAAATAATCGTGAATTGAAGTTTTATAATCAATTATATGAGCATTACCTTTACTATCTATAACTAATAAGTCAATAATACCATATAATTTAATAGAACCGCCATTAGAATCTGTTTCTGATGTGGATTGAGACATTCTAAATTCAGGATAAAATGTTAAATCTCCATCAGCAGATTCTTGTTTAAGTTTTTCATATAAAGATTTAGCATACTAAATAGCTTGATCTATTATAGAATCATCTTTTATATAAGGTTTATTTTTATTTAAAAGTTTACTTTTAATAATATTTTTTAAGACTTCGTCAGGTAATTGCACCCCATAATTTTCTCCATGTTTACTAAATGCTATCTACATTATATTATGGATAGCATCACCCATCTTAGCCTGAGTTTTCCAACGAGCTGTCATTTGTTCTCTCATCCGAGTTTGCTCAGACTCATCAGTTATCGTTGGTAAATTAGCGGGGTCAAACTCAAATTCCTATATTTCAATATCATTGAATTTTCCCTATTTCCAATCGCCAAATCTGCGTTTCCAATATTCATCAGATCTAAATTCAGGAAATAACTAACCTCCTTCTAATGTTTTATGAGTAGATAGAAACCTATTTACGCCAAAATATGGAGGAGCTACTATGGATGTTTCACCATTTTCTCCAATCTCAAGTTTATTATTACGAATCCATTCTTCATATTTTTGATCTAATTCTTTAGTTTTTTGTCTAATTTCTTTAAGTTTCTAATCAAAAGTTAACTATATATTACTTAAACTAAAAACTAAATCGCCATATTCTGGTTCAAAAGGTTTTTTAAGTAATAAAAAGTCATCTAATTCTAATTCAGAATTAAATTCATGCCCTTTATAAATATATGAACAAGCCATTAATTACATTCCTCCTGCAAAGTTCCTTCTCTAAGAAGCTGCCTTTTTATATTAGTTAGTTGTCTATGTATTTCAGATCTGCTTCCCTAAAATCTATTTTTGAGAGCTATTGAATTTACTTCTGTAGCTATATCTTTTAAAGTAAGATTAAATAATCTCGAATCGGATATAGTTTTGGTGCTAATCTAGCCCATTAAAATTGTGTCTAAAACACGTTTTACATTATAGGTTAAATCATACAAATTATCTAATTTAGATATTTCAGATTTCTATCCAGTTAAATATTTAGATAATTCAGATACAAATAATTCTTCATTAATATCATTCTAAGTTCTTCCCTAAAATTCTTGTACTAATTTAGAATAATCTTTAAAAGTCGGCACTATACCAAGTAACTTAGAATATAATTTTGGATCAGTAAATCGAATAGATCCAACTAATAAATGTAACATCTCATGAATAGGGGTATCAACAGTTGCCCTATCTATATTTATATAAATTTCACCATTATAAATAAATCCCTTTATAAAGTTAACATCATGAATGCGTTCACTCCATTTATCATTTTTTAATTCTTCATCTGTGATAGCATTTATCTTAATTCCATATAAATCCCGCATTTTAAGAATAGACTAATCTAAAACTGCAAAACTATTTACCTCAGCATCTTGATCAATTGCTATAACTTTAGTTGCATCTTCAGTAGGACGGTGTGAAACTTCTACAATAGCTTGCTAATTTAGGGGAATTATTTTAGTTTCTAAATCAGAATATTCTTTATTTATTTTAGCCATTGCTTCTTCTGTAGTAGTAGCTCCTACTTTATCAAGGGTCTCCTAAAGATTGATAGCATTATGACTATTAACCTTTAAATATTTCTTTAAATGAGGTTCAGAATTACCTCTTTTTAATTCATCTAAATGTGGAAATCTACCATGTTCACGTATAAACTTATTACATGTGGCTGATAGTTCCAGATCAGATATACCGGACCTATCTTTCAAGGTCCGGTACTCTACAGTATTTTTATTTACACATGTTGCCATATTTTAAAAACAATTTTTGGAAGTGTCTATCATTTCTTGTAAATGTTCTTTATCAATAACTCGAACACCATCTCTAATAATAAATGGAATTTTTACATTATCAAATCCCTTTAATTTTTCTCTATTTTCTATTACTTGAGTAATTGTTTCAGTCTCTTTATCATAAGTAATCTAATACTAAGTATTATTATAGTTAAAGGCATAGGTATGAGATAAATTAGTATTAGTAGTTCCTTTAGGAAACATATTATAATCTATAGTAGCAAGCTAAAATGTAAAACCATTAATACTAATAATATCTTCATCCATATCTTCCTAATAAATAGCAGATTCCTCTTCATTATTAGAACTGTTATCTATTTTAGTCATAGTTTCATATTTTCGAGTAGACCTATTCTTATAATAAATTACTTTACTTTTAGTAGACCAGGGGCTTTCAAAAGGTATAGTATATGGAAGTACTTCATACTAAACTTTGTCATAAGTTAATGTATTAGTAGATCTATCTAATGTTACTATATAATTACGATAACTAGTTAATTTATCAGAATTAGCAAATCTAGCAAAAATTGGAACTAATGAATTTTCTCCATTTCTCCATCTAAATGAAATCATAGTATAATAAGTGAATAAATCCAATAACGGAATAGATTGTATATTATTATCCGCATTATACTTATAAGAATATGAAGTTATTTTTGAAAATGCTTCTCTATAGTTATCTAGTAAAATAGATTCATTATCTGTTTTAGGAATCATATTTATAGGTAAAGTATAAATAATACTTTCATTCCTAGTAATATAAGATGTTAAAATATCAGGAGTTAAATCTCTGATAAACATATTATCTTTAATTAGGTGACCCTATATCCCAGGTTGGATAATACCTTTTTGTAAATCAGGAATAACTTTAGTTTCTACCCAAGAACGGAAAGTAGCATTTCCCCAATCAGTACCTAATTGAATAGGTGTATCCTCTTTTAATTCAAATGGATTCCCATTTTTATCATAAGCAATAATTCCTTTAGGTATTATAATAGGAGTATCTCTACCCTATGTAAGTAACCAATTATCAATAATAGTATCGTTCACAAAATTTTGAACTCCTTTAATAACTCTATCAGACTAATATTTATATCCATCTAATATACTATTTACACTTCTATAAGTAAATGATTCATTCATAGTTGCCTTAGCCATAGCAAGAATCTAAGCATATTTATTAACATGTGGGACATTTTTCATTAGTCCAAGAATATTTATACAAGTTTTTTGTTTTCCATATTCTTTAATACAATTATTTGCATAATTTTCATCATGGAAAAATCGTATTAAATCAATTTTCTAATTGGGGATACATGTTTCAATTGAACGTAATAAACTTTGCATTTCATCAAGATTAGTTTTTAATCCCTAATTTAATGATAATATTCTTCCTAAAGTCTATATTTCAGTCTGGCATTTTGCTAAATTCTTTATAGATTCATATATCTATAGATTATTTCTAATAACTTGTTTATCATATTCATACTATTCTAAAAAGTCAATTAATTGGTGCCATTTTTTACCACTTCCTTTAGTTCTTATTTCTTCTAATATATTAATCCTATCTGATAAGGATTTATCCTATACAAGACTTTTATAAGCACCTAATAATTCTTGATTTACATTTGGATTAGTTCTATCAATTTTTAATATTATTCCCAATCTAGTTAAAGGAGTTTCGGTTAAAGAATCCCCAGCATCAATTGAATTGAATTTCTAGGAAATTACTTTGAAAGGATCTTCAAAGAAGTTAAATAATTTATCATTAAATTTAGATTCCCCCTCTTCTCTAGAGAATACATTGCTCTAAATTCTTCTCTTTAACATTTTACCTACATCAGACATAAATATATCCGCAATAGTATTAAAATTTACACCAATCATTAATCCTACTAAATACATTCCCATTGTTTCTGGAGAAGCATTTAAATACGCAATTTTTAATTCTTTTGAATTATCAACTGACAAACTAAGGGAGGCAGATAATAATAAAGAAGAATCTTCATCTTGCGTTACTTCAGAAAGTGCATCAAGAAGTTTCTAGGATTTAACACTGTTTATATTTTTTGGCCAAAGATTAGCAAATAGTTTATAATTTTTTCCCATAATAGAAACATTAAATAATATACTATCTTGCTATTCTTCAGTACCTTCATTTATAACACCATTTAGATACTAAGTAGAATTAAAAAATGCTTTAAGACCATTTGCAGTAATACTTACATCAAGTTTGCCGACCTAATTGTCCATTATTGATATAGCTCTAGCTATAAAATCCCCAACTGTTCGAGTTTTAATATCATTTGCATCAGGAGATTCATCGGCCTTAGCTTTTAATCTTCCTGTAAGCCCATCAACAGAAGTTCCAGCCTATATAAGATGTGCTGGATTAGTATTTACTTTATAAATATTATACATAGAATAATTATTTGATATTTTAATTATTCTACGTTTAGAGCATTTATCAAAATATAAATTATGTTTATCAACAATATTACTTAACTATTCTATAAATATATCGGGATTAATATCAATTCCTAAAATATCATAGAATGTAGTGTTATCCCCAGGAAATTTTATATTACTTAAATTATTTATAAGATATGAAAGTGCTGTAACTTCTTTTTTAGTATTTATATTACGTTTTAATTTAACCCCCTATTCATTAATAATTAAAATAGGATTTATATTCTAAATAAATTTTGCAAATTCACTATCATTTGCTAACTCGTCTTCATTATATTTAAGAACAGTGGCCTTCTTTCCAGTTGGGAAAGGAAGCTCCATTACATTATTTAATGTATCAAGTGAATTATATCTAGCATAAGGGGACCATAGGGGAATTAATCCATTCATATCTACATCATAAGTTACAATAGATGCAGTATCAATATCATAATCTGAACCTTGTAAAAGTAATTGCATTGTGGATACATATAAAGTATTAATATCTGGATTATCAAATGCTACAATTTTCATTGGCATGAAAGATTGCAAACCTTGTCCAGGAATACGGCCAACAATTACTTCAAGCTATTTTAAGAAAGCAGCGTGTTTCTTCCTTCCCAATGTCTATAAATAAAATGTATTATTTGATAAATTATTATTTATGTCTAATACTTCTTGAATATTTTTTGCTTGGGAAATCTATTCAAGAAATTCTGTTATCTGATTAGATGTACTATCTTGTCTAAAGAGATGTATTATATCCTGCGCAGATTCTGGGTTAATGGTTTTCGATAATTGAATGTAATTATAGTCTAAATTATTTATATAAAACATTATATTTTTTGTAACAATTATCTCATTACCTTGTGAATCCTAATAAACTTCAAAATCAAGTCCATTGTTTGAATCATTGTATAATTCATACAGAATATTTCCCTATTCATCGGTTCTATAAGTTTTACCGTCTTCATTAATAGTAAATATTTCAACTTTATGAAAATCACTACTTTGTATCTAATTTAAATCATCAGTTAAATATATATGATTTCCATCAGATCTTTTTAATTCGATTTTAAAAAGATTAGAATTAATTTTAGTAGAAATATTCTATTTTAGTCTTTTTGTAAAGAAATCAGAATCTCTTGAAATTTCAAATAAATCATCATGTTCTTTTAATCCAAATTCTGTTTTAAAGATTTTAGGAGCGATAGCTTCGTAAGGTTCCATTTCTACATTACTGGGATCAATATTCAATTTATTACCATGTATTGATACCCTATTTAATTCAAGTAAATCATTAATTATTGAATCTCTTAAAGAATCATAATTTTCGGAAGTAATAGTAATACCCTTATATGATTTACCCTATCCATTAGCTAATGCAATATTGAGCCATTGATTTATTCTACCAAAGAACTATTCAGGATTACTTGCACGTAACTATTCAAAATCTGCAAATTGTTGTAAATAATCTCTTCGACTTTGAGCAGATAAATTAATAAGATCCCTTTGCTTCCATCTGTTTACAAGTATGTCTAAGTTACTAGTATCAGTAGTCCTAAAATACTTATATGTAAAATACTATAGCTATTCCTGTGTTCCCTTCTTTTTTAAGGATTCTAATTCATAGGATGCTCTAAATGAATCTAAATCCCATATTTGAAATTCACCATTTTCAGTAGATATTCTAACATTAAAAGATGCTAAATCTCTACCTTCACGTATATCTTCAGTAATTGAAACAATGTCGGATATATTATCTATTAAATTCCAATATTCTAAAGGAGTATTTATTTCTTTACTAATAATTGTTCCGTCGACTTTTTGGATTAGATAAGTTCTACCTAAACGTATTCTAGAAATAGATGTATTAGGATCATTTATATCATATGTAGGAGGAGTGGTTTTTTGAATTTCTTCTAATTCAATTTCTGGGTTAGAAAAAGATTCAAGTTTTTTGCCTGCAAATAATTTGAATATACCGTATGAAGGGGTTAACACTGACAAAAGTCCAGGAATCTTCTGTTTAATACCTGATTTAGTTAAAAAAGAGGTTACGGAAGATAATACTTTTGCAAAAACAGTTCTATCACTAAATGGGAATTTGACAGAATTAAAATCAACTTCTTCGCCCCTTTTAACCTTATTTATAATTTCTTCTGCTAATACACTAGCAAAATTATTGACATTTACTTGACCATTAGCAAGAATTTTTACAATAGTTTTAGTAAGAAATCCCCGCATATTCTCTCTATTTCCAGTAATCCCGAGTTCTACAAAAGCATCATATACATCTTTAGTAGATTGCTCGCTAACTACACGTAAAGCATTAAGGATTTCCTCAGAAGCAGTAAATGAAAATCCCTGAACCTAACAAGCATTTATTAACTACGTCAAAAGGGATAATTCTCCTTCATCAGCCTAATGTTCCTTATCAAGCTATATGCCTGCCTGATACATTTTTATTTCCTAGAAATCCAGTTCAAAATTATCAGTAAATCGTTCTACAGGGTTAATATTAGCTGCGCCCTATTTAACAGCACCTTGAGTGCATAAATAATTTATATTTGAATGTTTAAGAGGTTGGTAAACATCTTCCTATGTTTCAATATTTCCAGAATGGCGAGGAATACCAACTTGATTCATGATTCTAACTACTGCTTCTACAGATGAATTAGAATATACCAATTGTTTTCCATCTTCTTTAAAACTTACTGAATACCAACCACCTAAAAACTACCACAAATCAAAGTTATTATTGATAGGAATATTAGATATTAACTATGTTTGACCTATCTATTCTCCAAATTCATTTACTTCTTGAATTACTTTATTATACGTATTGGTGCTTTCATTATAACTATAGTCTAATATCTGCCAATACTTCCCATCTTCCTAAGTTCTATAATATAAATCCCCAATTTGGGTGGCAGTTCCATTATATGTCTATAAAATATTACCTGTAAATTCGGACCCATTTTCGTTTCTCCAAATTCGCCCAGTCATTTTTTTAACAATATGCTATAAAAGTGCAGAATTTCTAACCCAATCATTAGTTAATCCAAATCCTGCAGTTTTAATAATACCTGCATATCCTAACCTTGGATCTTTAAAATGAACAAACTATTTTTTAGTTATCCCGGCTTTAGCCCCTTTTAAAGAATTATTTTCTAATATTACTGTAAATGGGTCTACAAAAGTCGCCCCATCGAATGCTGCAATTCTATTAATAATTCCAAGAACAGTACCCTAATAATCATAAACATCCTATATAACTGCAATTTTATAAGTTTTGGTACCCCCATCTAAAGTGCCAAATTCAAATGGGTGCATAGTTGCTGTTATAGATACATTACGTTTATTCTAAGCGTTTACTCTTAATGCCATATCTTCTATAAGATCATTAGATTTATATTTAGGTGGATGTGCTAAATAGCTACCTACAGTGGAATACATAAATTCCTAAGTAATTAAGAAATCCAATAAATTATATTTCTTAATTAAAGGATTTAATTCAAAATTAGTTTCAGTAATTTTACCTAAAATAATATCTAAACTTTCATGTACAAGAGATTTAGCAGTTATATTCTAAACAGAATTACCGATAGTAATTTTACCTAAAATAATATCTCCCGACTGATCAACCCAGGTAGGGTATTGTCTTATTATACGTTCTTCTATTTCACTATTACCAGAAACATTTATATTAATATTCTATTTAAGCAATTCAATTAACATGTGAATTTCTTTTATTTTAAAGAATTTCTCACATAATTTAGAATCTCCAAATATTTTAGGCTATCCTAATAATGAAATATTTGAATATAGATCCCCTTTGCCGTCTACTGCAAAATGCAGCTAATCTACTAATTCAATTCTATGATTGGGATTAGCTTCATTATAATGTAAAACTTTTCTTTTTATGTATTCAGCAGGAGTATTACCATCTAAAATAATTCCTTCTGTAATAAGCCTATGAAACTACTCATTAAAATTACTAAAATCATTTTCTATATCTAATACAAGTCCATTATCTAAAAGTTGATTAACCCTTGATAAATCCTACGTAATATTAGTATACATTTTATTATGCATAGTAATAAAATCCTTACTAATCAATTGATACAATTGTTTTTCTGTAAGTTGCTTCAATGGTATTTGTTTACCATCAATTTCTACTTCAGAATTTAGATTAACCTTAATAGCCGTAAGCTGTGGCTTGTCAGAATTGACTGATGTATAAAATATTACATGACCGTTTCCAATATATTTATTATCTGTAATTGATAATCCTAATTCATATCCAAATAATTGAGACATAATCATTTCAGTTGGATTCAAACTTATGGCAGATTTAGTTATTTTAGCATTTCCGTCATAATATTCGCTTATAGTAACAGCATCTTCTAATACACCGGGTTTTAACAAGGTACAATCCCTAGTTACAGAATCGGGGAGTTTCTCTTGTAAATAAATCTAATTCATGACATTTCCTATCAATCTACTTAGGGTTACAAGCGATTGGCCATTACCTTCACTATCTTTAGCAGATACTGCTGTTAAAATACCCTAAACATTTGCCTAAGCTCTGGCAATTGCAGACAGAAATGGAATATCCAATCTACTTATTTTCCCTAAAGCTCTTAAAGTATAATTATATCTAGGAGTATTTTTATCACCAAAGATTGATTTAATTTGTTCATCTATTCCTTTTTTATTAAGTTCTGAATTTTCAAAAAATTCATGAGATATGTACTTATTAGCTAAAATTCTAGATGCAAAATTAAATAAATTTCTAAGCATTAAATTTTCACTAGAAAATTCATTTATTAGAGCATTTTTAAAATCAATATTATTTATTAAATCAATACCCAATATTTCCTATATAAAAGATAGAGGTTGATCAATAAATCCCCTTACAGTACCAGTTTTTATATTAACATTTATTGTTTCCCCATTTAATAAAAAGTTAATACTTTGAATATTTCCTTTAGCATCA
>OLHA01000624.1_pt1 | contig 20572 bp, 20 predicted proteins | sample 1605961 | NCBI WGS metagenome assembly OLHA01 (sample SAMN03283288) | human gut metagenome | biome: human-associated habitat; material: feces | host: Homo sapiens | place: Peru | collected 2012
TTTCTGTATTTTTCGGCTTCCTCTTTTAATTCGGCTCTAATCTCTTTTTCTTCCATTTTCATGCCGTCTTCCGAAGTCCAAATAATTTCTTTCATTTTTACCAAATCGATAACGCCTTCAAAATGACTTTCCGAACCTATAGGAATAACAACAGGATGACTATTAGCTTTAAGCCTATTTCTCGTCTGTTCCAAAACAGAAAAGAAATTAGCGCCTATTCTATCCATTTTATTTACAAAAATCGCTCTCGGAATTTTATAATTGCTAGCTTGTCTCCAAACCGTTTCGCTTTGAGGCTGAACTCCGCCAACCGAACAAAAAACTCCGACTGCGCTATCTAAAACTCTTAAAGACCTTTCAACCTCCGCCGTAAAGTCAACATGACCAGGAGTATCTATCAAATTAATACGATTGTTATTCCAAAAACATGTAGTTGCCGCCGATGTAATCGTAATTCCTCTTTCTCTTTCCTGTTCCATCCAATCCATCTCGGCTGCGCCTTCATGAACTTCTCCAATTTTATGAGTTTTTCCCGTAAAATATAATATTCTTTCGCTTAAAGTGGTTTTTCCCGCATCTATATGAGCCATAATACCGATATTACGCGTATTTTCCAAAGAAATTTGCCTTGCCACTTAAATTCTCTCCTTAACAACCGCCAAAACCATTAACTACCACCTAAAATGAGCGAATGCTTTATTGCCTTCTGCCATTCTATGAACGGTTTCTTTTTGAGCAACCGCTGCGCCTTTACCTTCAATAGCGTCAACTATTTCATTTGATAATCTTTCAATCATACTTTTTCCGCTTCTCTTCCTTGACGCGTTTATTAACCATTTAAATGCCAATGAATTTTGTCTATCGGGACGAACATCAACGGGAACTTGATAAGTAGAACCGCCTACTCTTCTTGATTTTACTTCAACTCTAGGTTTAATATTTCCTATAGCTTCGTTAAAAGCGTCAAGTCCTTCTTTTCCCGTTTTATCTTTAACCAAATCCATAGCTTTATAAAATATATTTTCAGCCTTACTCTTTTTACCGTCATACATAAGTTTATTTATAAACTTACTTATAATATCGCTTCCGTAAATCGGGTCGGCGTTTATCTTTCTTGTTTGCGCTCTTCTTCTTCTTGCCATTTTATATTACTCCATTAAGCTTTAGGTTTTTTAGTTCCATATTTACTTCTGGCTTTCATTCTCTTCTCAACGCCCGTAGCTTCACGGCTTCCTCTAACTATATGATAACGACATCCTGGCAAATCCTTAACTCTTCCGCCTCTTATCAAAACGCGGTTATGTTCTTGCAAAGTATGGTCTATACCTGGAATATAAGCCGTAACTTCTATTCCGTTCGTTATTCTAACGCGGGCTATTTTACGCATTGCCGAATTAGGTTTTTTCGGAGTAGTCGTAGTCACACGAGTGCAAACACCTTCTCTTTGAGGACATTTCATTAGCGCGGGCGACTTTGTCTTATTCAATATTCGCTTTCTACCTTTCCTTATTAACTGATTAATTGTAGGCATATAATATAAAACCTCTAACCTCTTTATTTTTTAATTATCATTAAATTAATTTTTTATTTTATATAATCTAAAATTATAAAATAAAAATTAATTTAAGTCAAGCCCAAATAATTGGAAATATATTAAATCGCTAATCACTAAATACGAAACGATATCTTTAATATCGAGCAATTAGTATTACTTAAAAATTATACTAAACGCTTTAATCGTTTTAACGAAAGTGAGAAAATTATACAACACTTTAAAAAATTTGTCAAGCGTTTTTTCAATATTTTTTTAATTTTTTTTAATAAATTTAGACTATCAATATGAAAATAAGATAAAAATACTACATTTTAATCATAAATTTAAAAAAACAGATACAAAAAATAAATAAAAAACAAAAAATATATTATAAATCATTGGTTGATTATTTAAATAAATATTTATTAAATTAAAAAATTTCTTAATGTAAGAGCTTGCTATTTTTTATTTTATATGTTAGAATATACTAACAATTAAATTGATAATACTTAAATTTTAATAAATTATTGATTTTTGGAATTATTGGGCATGTTTATTTAAGCATGTCCAATAATTAAATTTTTCAATCGGATTAATTAATGAAAAGTAAAAACTATAAAACTAAAAAAATAAAAGACAAAATAGAAAAAGAAAAAAGTTTGGTTTTTCTTATGATAAAAATATTTTGCAAGTCAAATCATAAAAACAATAATTTATGCAAAGAGTGTATAGAATTATATAATTATGCTTCAAGGCAAATTGATAGATGCAGATTTATGGAAACTAAAACTTTTTGTAGCGCTTGTCCTTCGCATTGTTATAAAAAAGATATGCGCGAAAAAATAAGAGAGGTTATGATTTTTTCTGGAAAAAGAATGATTTTTTATCGTCCAATACTTGCATTAAAACATTTATTTATAACTTTAAAAACTAAAAGAAAATTAAATTCAATTAATTTGAAAAATAAAAGGAGTAATTAAAATTGAAAGTTGTATTAATAATTTTAGGTTTTATTTCTATGGGAATAGGAATTGTCTGAATAGTAGTTCCAATTTTACCGACTACGCCATTTTTACTTTTGGCTTCGTTCTTTTTTGCAAAAGGCTCAAAAAGATTTCACGATTGGTTTATCTCTACAAAAATTTATAAAAAATATTTGGAGAGTTTTGTTCAGTCGAGAGCTATGACTTTGAAAAATAAATTAACTATACTTTTGCCCGTAAGCTTAATGCTTATAATCACTTTTATATTCGTAAATAATTTATATGCGAGAATAGTTTTGGTAATTTTGTTTATTGGAAAGTATTTATATTTTTTCACTCAAATAAGAACCATAACGGAAGAGGAAGAGTCGGAGCTTAAAAAAAGAATAGATACATTGCAAAAGAAAACGGAAATTTAGAATAATTAAACTAATTAAACGATTAATAAAAAATAAAATAAAGAATAGAAGGATAACAAAATGAAAATAAATAAATTTTTAATAATAAGCGCAATATTTTTAAGTTGTTTTTCAAAATTATATTGCGATGAAACTAATAAAAAAGGATTAAAATCTCCTTTGGATAATAGATTTTTTTCGATAGGTTTATTTAGCAGCGCGGATTCTATTAAAACAAGCGTTAATTTGGAATTTGGTTTTAAGTTATTCAAATTTAATAATTTTGAAATGAAAAGCTATACTTCAATAGTAGGCTCAAAAATATACGATGATAATCCTAAAATGTATGAATTGGGTTTTATGGAAAAATTGACTTTCGGCGGAGTTGACGAATATAAAGACAAAATAAGCATTGGAAGATACGGATTCGCTTTTATAAGTTTTGGCGTTTTATCTTTCGATTACGATAAAAGCGCTAAAGTTTTATTTTCAAAACCTTTTTATTGCGAAGTCGGAGGCGGAGCTGGATTCAATATAAATGTAAACAGGCATGTAGCAATAATTTTAGAATTTGGCGGAGGCTTGCATATTGTAATCGATGGAAAAAATTTAGGTTATCCTTCAAAAATAAATAAAGCTGGTTTTGGAAGAATAAGTTTAGGAGGAAGATATTATATTAATTAGTTTATATTAAAAGAATTATTAACTCGCTCTGTCGTTTTTCATTTGATAAATTTTATCTGCAATATTTAAAGTCGATTCTCTATGCGAAACTAAAATTATCGTTTTATTTTCGCTATTGTCTTTAATCGATTTTAATATAATCGCTTCGTTTAAGCTGTCCAAATTGCTTGTCGGCTCGTCTAAAAGTATGAACGGGGCTTTATGCAAAAAACTTCTTGCGATGCTTATTCTCTGTTTTTCGCCTCCAGATAAGGTGTCCCCAAGCTCTCCTACTTCTGTGTCGTAATTTTTTGGAAGAGTCATTATAAAATCATGTAAAGAAGCTTTTTTGCAAGCGTCTATAACTTCTTCTCTTGTGGCGTTATAATCGGCAATTTTTATATTATTTTCTATCGTATCTTTAAATATTGAAGTATCTTGAGTCGTATAGCTTTCCATATTTCGCAAAGATTTTGTATTTATTTCTTTTATGTCGGCATTCGATATTTTTAAGTCGCCTTTTTTAATATCCCAAAAACGCATTAATAATTTTAACAAAGTCGATTTACCGCTACCGCTTTTTCCTTTAATTCCTATTATTTTTCCATTTTCTATATTCAAATTATAACTTCTTAATATTTCCTCGCCGCCGTAATCGAAATAAATATTTTTGCATTCCGCTCCATCAAATTCTAAATCTTTTCCGTTATAAACTTCTTCTACAACAGGTTTTTCAGATAGCAAGTTTAGAACTCGCTCTCCGCTTGCAAGCGTGAAAAATAAATTATTCGACAAATTGCTTAAAGCGATAACGGGACCGAAAGAGCTTGCCATAGCTATTGTAGGAATTATTATATTTTTAAAATCTCCGTCCTTAATAACTAAATAACTTATTATTAAAATAGCCAAAGTAAATATTAAAATTACCGAATTCGTTAAACCGCCAATTATTCCTTCATAGTTTTTTAATTTTTTATTTATATTCATTAAATCGTCAGTTTTATTTTCTATTTCTTTATTTCGTTTTTCTCCGCATCCAAATTGAAGAATTTCTTTTATTCCCCATAAACTGTCTAAAAAATAACTGTTTAATTTTCCAAAATTATCTCTATATTCCATTCCGTCTTTTTTACCATATTTTGAAGAAAAATAAGGAATAAAAAATCCAACCGTCAAATAACCTAAAAATGCAACAATTCCTAAAATTATATTAAAACTTCCAATGAATATTGTCATTATAATTGAAGTTAAAATTCCTATGGCAATTGGAGATATTGTATGAGCGTAAAATACTTCAAGCAATTCTATATCGCTCGTTATCAAAGCTATTAAATTTCCTTTATCTCTTCCCTCAAGTTTCGCGGGCGATAGTCTTCTTAAAGCTATAAATATTTTATCTCTTATTAAAGCCAAAAGTTTAAAAGCTATATAATGATTGCTAAGCTGTTCTATATAATGAAAAAATCCTCTCAAAATAGCTATAATAAAAATCAAAATAAATATATTTTTCAAATTGAAATTGGATTCTATAAAATTTATTATTCCGTATCCGCCAAGTATAGTTATAAATATCGCGCATAAAAATCCTAAAACTCCCGTTATAATAGCAAGTATCATAATATGAATAAGAGGCGCTATCAAACCTATAAGTTCCGCCATAATTTTAATTCCGCTTCTACGCATTTTCTGTAGCTCCTTTAGTTATGCTTTCAAGTTTAATTTGCTCGTTATAAATATTTGCGTATTCTCCGTTTAATTTTATAAGTTCTTCATGCGAACCTTTTTCTCTTATAGTTCCATCTTTCAAAAAATAAATTATATCTGAAAATCGACAATTATATAATCTATGCGAAATTAATATTACCGTTTTTGTTTTTGAGATTTCTTTTATTATATTTATAATATTCTCTTCGCTATCGACATCTACATTTGAAGTAGCTTCGTCAAAAATATATATGTCTCCGTCATAAAGTATAGCTCTTGCAATAGCGAGTCTTTGCTTTTGTCCGCCTGATAAATTTGAAGCTTTTTCGGTTATTTTTGTTTGAAGTCCGTTTTCGGATTGTAAAAAATCGTATAATCCTACTCGTTTTAATATTTCATTCATTCTCTCTTCGGTTATATTTTCTCCAGCCATTTTCAAATTTTCGTAAACATTTCCTTCAAATAAATAGCCGTTATGGTCGACTACTACAATTTTTTTATTTAAATCGTTTTTGTCTATTGAAGAAAGTTCTATCTCGCCTATTTTTATAGAACCAGAATACTTTTCGTTCCTTAAAGATATAAGTCCCGCTAATGTGCTTTTCCCAGAGCCAGATTGTCCTACTATTGAAATAAAACTTTTTTCTTTTATAGTCATATTTATATTTTTTAGAATAGTTTTCTCTTCATTATAACCGAAATTAAGATTACTTATTATAATGTTTTCGTTTTTAGAATCAATTTTATTTATTCTTTTATCGTCTTCTTTCAAATCAAGTATTTCAAACATTTTCTCGCTTGCAGCAATTCCGTTCATAGCGATATGAAAGAAAGAACCAAGAAGTCTTAAAGGAATAAAAAATTCGGCAGAAAGCATTATAATTGAAAAAGCGCCAGCAAAGTTTATATTTCCGTTTATAAATTCTTTAACCGAAATTATTATTCCAAGCGCAGCTCCTCCGTAAGCTATTATATCCATTACGGTAATAGAATTAAGCTGCATTTTAAGAACATTCATCGTAGCGATTCTAAAATTTTCAGCTTGAATATTCATTTCTTTATTTTTTACTTCATCCGCTTGATATATTTTTAAAGTCGTAAGTCCCTGCAAATTCTCTAAAAATAATTCTCCCAAATTGCTATAGCTTCCCCAATATTTTTTTAATATTTTTTTAGCGATTTTCACTATTAAAATTATAGATATTGGAATTAAAGGAACGCATAAAATAAGTATTAATGACGCTTTTAGGCTTATAGTCGATAAAACTGCAAATAAAATAATCGGCGATATGACGCTATAAAAAAACTGTGGCAAATATCTTCCAAAATAAACTTCAAGTTGGTCTACTCCTTCCATAGAAATTTGAACTACTTCGCTTGTTGAAAACTTTTCTCTATAAGAAATTCCAAGATTTAAAAGTTTGGAATAAATTTTTTCTCTTAAAGTTTGCTTTACTTTGCCTGAAGCGTAATAAGACATTTTAGCTATAAGAATATTTGATATAAATCTTAATATTATAACGATTATAATTCCCAAAGAAACTTTTATTATATCGGCGTTTGAAATATTTTTTTCGTAAATTTTTTGCAAAAAATCGGCTAATAAAAATATTGCCGTTATATTAAGCGCAAGATTTATTAATTGAAAGAATACATGAAAACCTATAAATTTTTTGGCTTTTCCCATTAAAGCGATTAATCTTTTATTTATCATATATTTATTTTCCTTAAAAAATATTCAAAATCAAAAAATTAAACTAAAATATATAATATTTTATAACTATATTTAATAATGTCAATAAAAAATTCTTTTATAAAAGAATTGACAAATAATTTATAATTGTTATAATTAAATACAACTGCTAGAAAATTTGATAATGCCAACCTAGCTCAGTTGGTAGAGCAACGCATTCGTAATGCGTGGGTCGTGGGTTCGACTCCCATGGTTGGCTTATCTAATTATTTTGATTAAGATAGATAATAGAGTAAAAAGTTGCATTGACAAATTGGTAAAATTGCAATGACGGATTAGTAAAAAAGTTAGTAATGAATTTTATATAAAAAAATAGTTGACTTTTTTAAAAGCTTGTTATCTTATTAGTAGATAGTAAAAGGAATTAAAGTTTATAATTTTATGTTCCGATTTATAATATAGTTGGTTGTTGTGAATGTTGGATTGCTTCGCAATGACGGAGAAAAAGGGAAAAAGATTTTATGGTAATGAAATTAAATTTAACAAATGATAATTTCATATTTGGGATTATTTCTAATATAATTACAAGTTTATTCTATATAATGAAAGCAGAAAGCAGAAAGCCTCTTTCTAATTATAACACAAAAAAACAAAATATTTTCAATTACATTATTATTATTAATTTTAGGTTCGGTAGCTTGTAGAAAAAGCGGAGTCGGAGGAGGACCAACGCAAACCGACCCTATAAAAAATCTAACGTGTAATTTGTTAATCGTATCCGCTGACGGAACGAAAGGAGCGAACTCGCTTCCTTTAAGTTTTGTCGGAGCAAGCGCCACTGTATCGGATGTTAAAGTCGACAAATTCGGCGGACAAGGAGGCGATATATTATTATTCTCAACTAATTTTATAATTGAGAATGGTAATTTATATTTAAGAAATCTCACAACTACAAACAAAGAAGGAAAGGACATAGAAGCTGGAAAAACAAATTCTAAAGTTACTTTAACTTTTAGTTTATCTGGAGAAAATCTTTCAAGATATACTGACACTGCAGATATTTTTGTTGGCAAATACTCAAATATCTACACTAATACATTTGACACATTTACTAATATAGCTACAATTAGCGGAGATTCTCTTAAAGATGCTAATAATTTTAGACAAGGCGAATTTAATTTTGGAATAGTTGATAAAACTTTTTTCAAAGATAATACTTTTTCTATAACTAATAATAAACCTGGAGAAGCGAACAATAATATAGGTGTTAATGAGTTTATAAGCATACTAGAAAAAAATATAAAAGATAATAAAATCTTTACGACTTATTTTAGTGATGTAAAAGTTAGCTTTGTAAAAATAGACGAAAAAGATTTATTTATTGCTACATTCAAAGTTGATTTAACTCCGAAGTCTGCTCTTTTTGATACGCCTTATAAGAGTTATGATTTTATTTTTAACGCTCTACAAGGAAAATGGGCGCAGTAGTAGATAATAAATTCCTCATATTAAATAAATTTTGTTAAACTCCTCATTGTAAGTAGTTTTTGCTTGCAGTGAGGGTTTGATAAAGTAGTTTATAAAAGTTGAGGGTTTAGGTTGCGATTTTTAGATTGCGGTTAGAAAATTCTTTTTTTATATTATTGAAGAGGCTTGTCTGAAATAGGAGAGCTTCTTTTTTTGTTGTTTTGTTAATTTAGGGTTTTAGAGGTTTTTTTATTTCTATTAAAAAATAGAGTTAGTAATTTTAAAATAAATTATCAAATATTTAAAAATACTGTTGACTTAATTGTATATATATGTTATTATAAGTATAAGTTTTATATGTTCGTATATAGAATATTATATTAATATAGGAGATATTTTATGGCTGTAAAAGTAGCAATAAACGGTTTCGGACGCATAGGGCGTCTAGTTTTTCAGGCTTTGGTTGAAAGAGGTTTATTAGGCAAAGAGATTGATGTCGTTGGCGTTGTCGATGTCAGCACGGATGCCGAATACTTCGCTTATCAATTAAAATACGATACCGTTCATGGAAGAATGAAAGCCGATATAGGACATGAAGGAGCGGATGTATTGGTTGTTAATGGTTGCAAAATTAAATGCATTCCAGCAGCTCCTTTAAATCAATTGGATAAACTTCCATGGAAAGATTTGGGCGTAGAGTATGTTATAGAGTCTACGGGACTTTATACGGAAAAAGAAAAAGCGCAAGGACATATTTCGGCTGGAGCGAAAAAAGTTATTATAAGCGCTCCTGGTAAAGGCGATTTAAGAACTTTCGTTTACGGAGTTAATCATGAAGAATATAATCCTGCAGAGCATCATGTAGTTTCAAATGCAAGCTGCACTACAAATTGTTTAGCTCCTCTCGTTCATGTTATTCTTAAAGAAGGCATAGGAATAGAAAAAGGATTAATGACAACAATTCACTCTTACACGGCGACTCAAAAAATAGTTGACGGACCTTCTAAAAAAGATTGGAGAGGAGGAAGAGCTGGCGCTTGCAATACTATTCCCTCTACTACGGGAGCGGCTAAAGCGGTTGGAGAAGTTTTGCCAGCAACGAAAGGCAAATTGACGGGAATGAGTTTCAGAGTCGCAACTCCAGATGTTTCAGTTGTAGATTTAACTTTCAGAAGCGAAAAAGACACAAGTATTGAAGAAATTGACGCTCTAATGAAGAAAGCAAGCGAATCCTATTTAAAAAATATTTTAGGATATTGCAATGAAGAATTGGTTTCAAGCGACTTCATACATGATAATAGAAGTTCAATATACGATTCTTTGGCTACTCTTCAAAATAACCTTAAAGGAGAAAAAAGATTCTTCAAAGTAGTTTCTTGGTATGACAACGAATGGGGTTATTCAAACAGAGTAATAGACTTGTTATTATATATGTATAGCAAGAAATAATTTTATTAAGGCTTAAATAAAAAATAAGAGGGCGCATAATTTTTAATTATTGTCGTCCTCTATTTATATTTTATGTAAAAATTCTAAAAGGATAAAAAATGAAAAAGACAGTAAAAGATATAGACATTAAAGGTAAAAAAGTAATAATGAGAGTGGATTTCAATGTTCCTCTCGATAAAGAAACAAACTCTAAAATAACAGACACTACAAGAGTTGACGCGGCTATGCCTACAATAGAATATATACTCTCTCAAGGAGCTTCGTTAATATTAATGAGCCATTTGGGAAGACCTAAAGGAGAAGTAAATCCTAAATATTCTTTAAAGCCCGTTTACGATTATTTGAAAACAAAACTTCCAAATAATAAAGTTATTTTCGCTAACGATTGCATAGGAGAGGAAGTTAAAAAAACTGCGGGTTCTTTAAATGCGGGAGATGTTTTGCTTTTGGAAAATCTTCGCTATCATGCGGAAGAAGAAAAAAACGATGCAAATTTTTCAAAACAGCTTGCAGATTTGGCGGATGTTTATGTTAATGACGCGTTCGGAACTGCTCACAGGGCGCATGCTTCAACAGCGGGAATTGTCGCAGCTAAACCTTCTATGCCTGCCGTTGCGGGATTTTTAATGGAAAAAGAAATTAAATATTTGGGAGATGCCGTTGCCGAGCCTAAAAGACCTTTTGTAGCAATTATAGGAGGAGCGAAAGTTTCAAGTAAAATTTCCGTTCTTAAAAATCTTCTTAATAAAGTGGACACATTAATCGTAGTCGGAGGAATGGCTTATACATTCTTTAAAGCTAAAGGTTATGAAATAGGAACTTCTTTATGCGAAGACGATTATATTCAAACGGCTAAAGAAATTATGGATAAAGCTAAAGAATTAAATAAAACTCTATATTTGCCAATCGATAATGTTGTAGCCGATAAATTCGATAACGATGCAAACAGAAAAATTGTAGATTGCAACGCTATACCTTCGGGATGGATGGGAATGGATGTCGGAGATAAAACTCTTAAAGAGATTGAAAATATTCTTAAAAATGCAAAAACTATAGTTTGGAACGGACCTTTGGGAGTATTTGAAATGTCTAACTTTGCAAAAGGAACTTTTGAAACCGCTAAATTTATAGCGAATTCTGGAGCGGTTAGCATAATCGGAGGAGGAGATAGCGTTTCTGCCGTTAATAAATCTGGAGTCGCTGATAAAATGACTCATATATCTACAGGTGGCGGCGCTTCTTTAGAGTTTTTAGAGGGAATAGAATTGCCAGGCATAAAGGTTTTACAAGATAAATAATTTTTAATAATTTTATTTTGTATGATATTTTAGAGAGGCTTTTTAGTCTCTCTTTTTTATTAATAGATTAAAGTTAATTTGAAAAATTTTGCTTGTTTTCTACCCGCTTCGCTTAGGAGTTGGCTTTTTAGCATAGCTTGTTATCAAAAAAGAATAAGAATTTTTACTTTCTTTATATTTCTCTACAATTTACATACTCTTATAAAAATTTATATGATTAGCAAGTTCTTCAGGCAAAGGATTTCCTGTTTTTGTAAATTTAAAATATCTGTTTTCCAATTCTGTGGCTTTTTTCATTCTAATATTTCTAAATCTATTTGCAATATCGGAGAACATAGGCTGTTTTTCAAGCTCGTCTCTTATATTTTTTGATAAAGGAACTTCTCTAAATAATATATTTCTGTTAACTCTGTTTAATCTCATTATTCCTTTGCTTTCGTATTTTATCCATATAAAATAATCGGAGACAAAAACTTCTCTTAAATTATTTCTACATTTTTTAATTTGTATTTTAATTTTTTCTTTTGAATCGTCCGATAAATCTCTATTCTTTTTATAGAATTGAATATAATCGCTATACGAAGATGTTAAAGACATTTGAGTAATATCATTCCAAGCCGGACCTAACATAGTTTTGCATAATTCCCATCTGAAAGCTCCTATAGTTGGAATAGCTAAAGATTCTAAATCCTCCGAAGTAAATATTGGAAATAAAAATCTTCCCGTGCTATCTTTTTGTCTGCTTGAAAGCTCTTCCCACATTATCGCTCTTGAGCCGAAAGTTGGCATTAATATTATATTTGGCAAAACTTCTTTCATAACCAACTCTTTTGTTATATTTAATTGGCTATTTTTATATAAAACCTCTCTATAAAATGCGGAAAAATCAACTTTCTTTATCGATTCAATTACCGATTCTATAGTCGCTCTTTTTATCAAAGCGTCTTTAAAATCTTTTATCACCATATCGCTATGAATTATAGGAAAATAAACGCTTACCTGTCCATAGCATAATCTTTGAGTAGTTGCAACCATATTCTCTATTTCGTATTCCAATCTTTTTGATTGACTTTCAAAATGCTCTTCCGCTTCTTTATCGCTTATAATTCCTCTTTTTTTCATTTCTCTTAAAGCTTCTTTATAATCTTGTCCGAATCCATTAACGGAAGGCAATTCTTCTTTATCGTATATTTTTTTAAGCCATTCGTCTATATAGAAAACATTAAAATTTTTAGCCTTTGTTTTATCTTCAACTTCGTATAAATCCATTATTTGATTTGGCGTTAATAAACCGTCATCCATATATCCGTAATTTAAAAACATTTTTAATAATTTAGAATCTTTTCCGTCTATAATCAATTTTTTTGCAATTTCTTTAAATACTTCAAAAAATACATTTGTAACCGAACGCCTTATTTTTCTTGCTTCGTCTTCCGTGTCGAATTTATCTTTAAGTTTTCTAAACGCATCCAAACCTTTTAATAATGTTTTAGCTCTTTCTTCTTCTATTCCCGAAATTTCAATAATTCTTTTAGCGGGATTTTTAATCTCTTCTGGAATTTGCTCAGCTCCAATAATAACTTTTACTTTATTAGCGTTTTCCATTTCGCTTTCGGCATTGTCAGATTTTTTTAATAATTTTTTAATTATAGAATCAATTTCTTCTTCGTTTATATTTAAATCTAATTCGTATTCTTCTTTTATTAAATTATAGAATCTTTTTGTTATATTTCCTAAATATTCCGTATATTTTGCCAATACTTCGTTATCTTTTCCTTCTTTTTCAAATTCAAAAGCTATTTTTGAATATTCGTAAAATAAAGATTCTTTTTCGGGCGAATATATAAAAAATATATTTTCTATAGTTTCTGCAAATTCTTTTTTTAGCAAATTTATTATGTCAACTAAATTATTATAAAGCATATTTGCCGCAGATAAACTCATATTTGTATCGTAAGTAAAAAAAGAGTCTTTAATATTTTTAGGCATAGTTAAAAATCTTCTTATATATTCCATTTCAACATTAAGTTTATTATCGTTTTCTTCTTTCGACAAATCTTTATTATAATCGCTCAATTCCTTATGATTTGACTTTACAAAATCTACATCGAAAGAATGCGGAATATAAAAACCCGATTTTGTAGCGCTTTCAAATATTTCTTTTATTTTTAAGAACGATTCCGATTTTAAATGTTTATTCTTGCTATTAATATTGAAATATGCAATTCCCGAATTTGTAGATATTGTTTTTAATTCGTTATTTATATTTTTTATTTTTATATATTCTTCGTAAAATTTAAGCGATAAATATGAAGTGGAATGATACATATTAGTTAAATAAGGCTTATTTTTATTAAAGAAATCTTTAATCTCTTCTTTATTTGAAGTTTTTACAATATATACTTCGTTTTCAGAATTTGATTTTAAAGAAAACATATAATTTGAATTTTCTCTATATCCGCCGATTCCTATTATAATATTTCTTGGTATGCTAAATAATTTACAACTATTTTGAATTATATCTTCTTTATTTTCCGTATTAATCAAATCTTTAGAAGATATATAAACATCTATATCTCCTTTTGTAATAACTAGAAGATTTTCTATTTTTTCTCCCTCGTTAAAAATCACGGTATTTGAATTTATTTTTAATAATCCTGTTTCTTCAATTTTTAGACTCATAGCTTTATTCCCATATTTTTTACTTAAAAAATTATACAAATAAATTATATATTTTTTTATAAAAATAGATAGTGTATAATTTTGTAAATTTATTTATTCTTTAATACTAAAAAATTAATAAAAAAGACACCGCAATTAAGCGATGCCTTTTAACTATCTTATCTCTTTAATTATTCTGTTTAGTTAAAGTTCCGCTATATGTAGCTTTCGCAGAAGTTTGCCCTGTGCCTGTATTATATATTAGTTCTTGCTCATATTGAGAAATATTCATTTTATCGCCAGATATAGTAAACTTTATAGAAGTTTTAACTGTAGTTGTCATTCCACTCTCAGCAGTAGAATATTCTCCGCTTGCATAATAACCGCTACCATCTTGATATATTTGAAGTTGTTTTCCAGCTTCAGCCATTCCTTGAATTCCGCCTCCAATCCCACCGTTTAAAATAAATATATCAACAGAGGCAGGATTAGTAAATGCTCCTTCTCCCATTGGGCTTGGTGTTAAAGAAGTGCGTGTTAAAGTTCCTGAATAATCTGCATCTGGTAAACTTACACGGTTTCCTCTACCGCCGCTTCCCGTTTTATCGTCATTACCGCAACTTACTGAAAATAGTATTAAAGAAAATACTACAATAAATAATTTGAATGATAAAAGATTAGTTAAAGAGATAGTGATAGTTTTGTTTTGTTTTGTTTTGTTTTGTTTTGTTTTGTCATGAGAATTTACCTCGTTAAACTAGTATATTCCGAAAATTTTTCTTTCGGTTATTTAAGTAAATTATACAATATTAAAAAAAATTTGTCAATCATTTATTTTAAAAAAATCTAAAAAATATTGCTAAAAATCTTAATGTATATTAATATAGTAATGCTATGTTTGAAACGGAAATAAAACCAAAAATAATATATAGAGAAATAAATTGTAAATCGGCAATAAATAAAATAAAAAATAAATTCGGTTTTTGCAACGATTTAAATATTTATAGAGGTTGTTTGCATAAATGTTATTATTGTTATGCCGTTTATTCGCATAAATATATTAATTCGAGAGATTTTTTCAACGAGATTTTTGTAAAGAAAAATATAGCGGAAGTTTTGGAAAAAGAATTATCTTCAAAAAGTTGGAAAAGAGAAACTATAAATTTGGGAAGCGTAACCGACAGTTATCAGAAAGCGGAAGAATATTATAAGATAATGCCCGATATATTAAAACTTTTAATAAAATATAAAACTCCAATGTGCATTTCGACAAAAAGCGATTTAATATTGAGAGATTTTGAATTGATAGATAAACTTTCAAATATCGTTCCCGTTAGAATCGCTTCGACTATAACAACCGCTTGCGAAAAATTATCTTCTCTAATCGAGCCAAATGTTATAAGTCCGTTAAAAAGATTTGAAACGCTTAAAGAATTTAAAAAAACTAAAGCGATAGTCGGAGTTCATGCAATTCCCGTTATGCCTTTTATAACCGAAGACGGATTAGAAAATTTATTTATAAAAACTAAAGAAAATAATTTAGATTATATTATTTGCGAAGTTTTAAATTTAAAAGGAGAATGCAGAAAGATATATTTAAATTTTGTTAGAAAAAATTTCCCGCAACATTATAAAAAATATCTTTATATTTACAATAATAACGGCGAATTAAAAGAAGAATATAAAAATAAAATTTACAAAAAGATAAAATTTTTAGAAGAAAAATATAATATTAATTACGATTCTAATAATTTTGACAAAGTTTATATTGAAAACGAAACTAATTTATTTAATTATATTTGATTTATTAAATATTTTATTTTCTTAATTTTCTTCCGTTTTTGTCAGTAAATACATCTAATAAAATCATAACTATATCTATTATATACCAAATTCCGAAACCTCCAGCGGTAAGCCAAAATAAAATTCCCGTTCCTATTTTGCCAACATAAAATCTATGAACGGGCAAAAATATTGCAAGAAGTAGAGTTGCAATCCAACTTCTATCGGACATTTCTTCCATAAATAATCACCTCCAATAACCTTCGCTTTCTTCTAAAACTTGAGCATATTTTTTAACTCCAGAGTTTACATTCATAAAACTTTTATTATATCCCGCTTCTCTTAAAAGCGTTAAATCGGCTTGAGTAAATTTCTGATATTTTCCTTTTAACGCTTCGGGAAAAGGTATATATTCTATATTCGATTTTGGATAAACTTCTTGTAAGGCTTTTGCAATCTCTAAAAAACTTTCGGCAAGTCCCGTTCCGCAATTAAATATTCCTCTTATTTTTTCGTTTTCAAAAAAGAAATTATTAACCGAAACGACATCGTCAATATAAATAAAATCTCTTAAAAATGTTTCGCTTCCTTCAAAAATTTTCATGCTCTCGCCTGATTTTATTTGATTGAATAAATGAAAAGCGACTGACGCCATTCTGCCTTTATGATTTTCCTGCGGTCCGTAAACATTGAAATATCTTAATCCGACTACTTGAGAGTTAATTTTTTTCTCTTTTGCAAGTTTATTGACATATCTATCAAATTGATATTTTGAAAAAGCGTAAACATTTAAAGGATATTCGTTTTCTTCTTTTTCCGCAAAACCTCTCTCTCCGTTTCCATAAACCGAAGCGCTTGAGGCGTAAAATAATCTAATTTTATTTTCTAAACAAATATGCAAAATATTTTTACTCGTTTCGTAATTATTTTTCATCATATAATTTCCGTCCATCTCCATAGTGTCGGAACAAGCGCCTTGATGAAAAATCGCATCTATTTTATCTCTACATTTATTTATAAAATCAATCGAAAATTCTTTATCGATATAATCTTTAAATTTTATTCTATTTAAATTTTTGTGTTTTGAACCGTTTTTTAAATCGTCAATTATAATTATATCGTCAATTCCTAAATTATTTAATCCTCTAACGATATTAGAGCCTATAAATCCCGCTCCGCCCGTCACTATAATCATAAAAACTCCTTTATTTAATTATTTATATTTTTATTTATGCTTTTTATAGTTTTTGTTGTGGAATAGCCATCGACAAAATCTATTAATATTGTTTCTTTTGCAAACTCTCTTCCAACCACATTTTCTATTTTATAATCTCCGCCTTTAACAAGTATATCGGGTTTAACGATTTTTATCAATTCCAAAGGCGTATCTTCGTTAAATATTGTTATATAATCTATGCATTCTAAAGCGGATAAAACTATAGCTCTGTCTTCTTCGTTATTTATCGGACGATTTTCTCCTTTTAATTTTTTAACCGATAAGTCGCTATTTAATCCTAATATTAATAAATCGCCAAGTTCTCTTGATTTTTGCAAATATTCCACATGCCCGCGATGAAGAATATCAAAGCATCCGTTTGTAAAAACTATTTTTTGATTTTCATTTTTTTTATTTCTTATAATATTTAAAACTTCTTTTAATTCTTCAATATTTAATATTTTTTTATTCATATAATTTCTTTAAAAACTCCGCAATTTCTTTTTGTCCTTTATTTATCGCAATATCTAAAGCGCTCTCTCCGTCTTTATTTTTTGCATTTATATCCGCTCCATTTTCTATTAAAATTTTAACCGTTTCTAAATCGCCAATTCCCGCGGCAAACATAAGAGAAGTTACAAGTTTAAAATTTTTTGCATTAACATCCGCTCCGTTTTCAATCAAATAATTTATTATAGAATGCTCTTTTGTAAGCGAACCGTAAAGCAAAGCGCTAAACATAGGTCTGTCTCTTAAATTAACATCCGCTCCGCAGTCTATTAAATATTTTGCAATTTCAATTTGTTTTTCCGCGCATGCGAACATTAAAGCCGTTAATCCCGTTTTACTTCTGCTATTTAAATTTGCTCCGTTTTCAACTAATAATTTTGTCATTTCAAAATATCCTTTTTTAGCGCAAATCATTAATAAAGTAAATCTTGATTCTTCGTCTCTCGTATCTACTAAAGAATTATCTTTTTCTATGCATTGTTTTACTTTTTCTAAATCGTTATTTTTAATATATTCGACTATATCAAGCATTTTATAGCCTCGTTATTGCCATTTATAAGATTCTACAAACATAGTCGATATTGAAATGCAGGCGATTGCCCAAATTAAAAAGAATATAACATTTTGAATATCAATCATTCCTTTTGTAAAATCTGCAAAATATGTAGTTATTGAAATAGCGTTTAATAATTTGCTCGCTCCCGTAAACATTTCGCTAAGCCAATTGATAATATAAGCGAATATTCCCATTGAAACTCCAAGTATTGCAGCAACCAACTGACTTTTTGAAACGCTTGTCGCTATTAATCCAAGTCCTAAAATTGCAGTGCCAAGTAGAAATAATCCCAAATAACCGCTGAATATAACTCCCATATCTGGCTTTCCAAATATCATAAGAAGAATTGGATAAACGAAAGTCATTATAAGCAAAGAAACGTAAACTACCAAAACCGATAAATATTTTCCGATTACATATTGCAAAGAAGTTATTGGAGCTGTCATTATTAATTCAAAAGTTCCCGAATCTCTCTCTTCGGCAATTAATTTCATGCATAATATTGATAAAAATAATATCGTAAAAAATCCTATATTATACATTGTGTTTTCCATAACGGCTAATCTGCTATAATAAATTTCTATAGTGAAAAAATAACCCGTGAGCGCCAAATAAATAAAACCCAATATATAATATAAAGGCGACACATAAAAAGATTGAATTTCTCTTGCAAATATAACATAAATATTTTTCATTATTTTTACCTCTTAATTATTTTCTTCTTTTTTGTCGTTTAATTCATCATTTAAATTTTTATCTAAATTTTCGTTTAAATCTTTATTTTCTTCATTGTCCGAATTTTTATTTTCATATTCTTTTTTATTTGAATCTTTTGAAATAATTTCGTCTTTTATATATTTAGATTTATCAAAATCTTCGCTTTTCTTTTTATCGGTAAAATATATAAAGACTTCTTCTAAACTTCTTTCTTTTGCTCTAATTTCCAAAACTTCAAAATCGCCTTGAACTAAATGCTTAACTATCGAAGCTCTTATATCGTTTCCTCTTTCGCATTCTATTATAATAGAACCAAAATTATCGGTTTCAGCTTGAATAACTCCTTGAACTTCTCTCACACAAATAAGCGCGTCTTCAACTTTTCCCGCAACTTTTAATTCTATATTGCCTCCTAATATCTCTCTGTCCATCGCGGTTTTTAAGCCTTCAATAGTGTCTTCGGCTATCAGCTCTCCATTGTCTATAATTAAAGCTCTTTCGCAAGTGTCTTCCACTTCGCTTAATATATGAGTAGACAATATAACCGTTCGCGTTCCCCCCAAACTTTTTATTAAAGAACGAACTTCGATTAATTGATTAGGGTCAAGTCCGCTTGTAGGTTCGTCTAATATTAAAACTTCTGGGTCATGTATTATCGCTTGAGCTATTCCCGTTCTCTGTTTATAACCTTTCGATAAATGTCCTATTATTCTATCTTTATATTTTGTAAGTCCCGTTATTTCAATAGTATTTTCTAAAGCGCTTTTAATATGCTTTCTTGAAATTCCTTTTAATTTTGCTGCAAATTTTAAATAATCTATAACCGTCATTTCCGTATATAAAGAAATATTTTCAGGCATATATCCGATTTTTCTTTTTAATTCTATCGGATTATCATAAATCTCATAATCGTCCAAATAAACGAATCCGCTTGTTGCGGGCAAATAACCCGTAATAATTCTCATCATAGTGCTTTTTCCCGCTCCATTTGGTCCTAAAAATCCGACAATTTCGCCTTTGTTTATCGTGTATGAAATTCCTTTTAAAGCCAAATGTTCGCCGTAATATTTAACAATGTTATCGACTCTTATCATTGATAATCCTTAAAATAAAAATATTTAATAGATATAATTGAATAATATAACAGTAAAAAGCAATTTTATCAAGCGTTGAAAATTTAAAAATTTGATTATTTTAAGAAATAAATTTAACTTTTAAAATATAAAAATTTTGCATTAATTTTGTATCTAAAAAGAAAAATTTAATATATAATAAATAATTTATATAATAAAATTAAGGGCAAGATAAATGATACTCAAAGAGTTAACTCTGCGTTCTTTTAGAAACTATGACGAAAGCGAATTTGATTTTTCTGATAAAATAAATGTTTTATACGGAAATAACGGCTTGGGAAAAACAAATATTTTGGAAGCTATATATATGCTTGGAAACGGAATATCTTTTAGAACTCGTTTAGATAGAGAAATTGTAAAATATAAAAACGATAATTATTTTATAAGAGGAATATTTAGAGAAGATAATTTATCTTACGACACAAATATAGAAATAGTTTATCAAAAAAAATCTAAAAAAGTTTTTATGGATAAAAAAGAAATCTCTTCAAGAAAAGATTTAATTGGAAAAATACTTTATATTATATTTCTTCCAAACGATACCGATTTAGTTATGGGCGAGCCTAAATTGAGAAGAGATTATTTTAATATGCTTATTTCAACAATATCGATTGAATATTTATCTTCTTTAATAAAATATAATAAACTTTTAAAAATGCGAAATATTTGCTTGATAAATAAACCCAACGAAGCTCATATTTACAATGAAGATATAGCGAAACTTTCTTTATATATATCTAAAGAAAATATTAAATATTCAAAAATATTGGAAGATAAAATGAACGAAACTTACGAAACGATATTTAAA
>OLHA01000625.1_pt1 | contig 20570 bp, 20 predicted proteins | sample 1605961 | NCBI WGS metagenome assembly OLHA01 (sample SAMN03283288) | human gut metagenome | biome: human-associated habitat; material: feces | host: Homo sapiens | place: Peru | collected 2012
GAATTTGTTTGTCATTAAAATAATGAAGGCTGTCTCGTACTTTTGAGACAGCCCCCCTGAAGGACGGCTCCTCATAGCCGTTTTTGTCCGCACGAAAACTGAGTTACGTGCTCCCGATTTCTCTGAAGCAACCTGCTTTCTTCTTTTTTTCATGATACCACAGATTTCCCCGGGAAAATAGTGGACTTCCTTATTCATTTACCTTCCACCAACCGTTCTTCTTTGCGCCCATTCGTTCAATCTTTCCCTGTTTTTTCAGTTCTCCAATCAGACGTTTTACAGTAGCTTCTGATTTTCCAAGCTGCATCGCGTATTCTGAATAGGTCTTTTCCGGTGACTTTTTTATAAGGTCAACTAAAAGATTTATCGGGTCATTTAAAAGGTCGTTTATCAGGTCATTTTGATAATTTATTGGGTCGCCTCTGTGCTTTTTAAGGGCAAAAAGGATTTCCTGAAGCATAAAATCAATGAATACACCGCAATCTGCATTTTCTGTACTCTTGTTGATTGCCTCGTAGTATTCTTCCTGATTTTCGTAAACCATATTTTCTACCGGAAGATGCTCAAAACAAGGGTTCAGTTTTCCCAATATCAAAGACTGCCAGAGCCTGCCTGTTCTGCCGTTACCGTCACTAAAGGGATGAATGAATTCAAACTCGTAATGGAAAACACAGCTTTTAATCAAAAGATGGTCAGGCGCATTCTTAAGCCATTCAAACAAATCTGCAATCAAAGTCGGAACACGTTCAGCCGGAGGCGCCATGTGGACACACCCCTGTTCACTAAAGACACCGACTCCGCCATGTCTGAAATGCCCTGCATCATCAGTCAAGGCCGCCATTAAAACTCCGTGGGATTTGAGCAAATCTTCAACTGAATAAGGGTTGAGCTTTGAATAAAGTTCATAAGCCTTGATAGCATTTTTTACTTCCTGAATCTCACGAAGCGGGGCAACAACATTCTTTCCGTTTATAATGTCTGCAACCTGGTCCTCGGCAAGAGTATTTCCTTCAATTGCCAAAGAAGAATGAATCGACTTTAAGCGGTTGATTTTCCGCAGCCGCAGTCCGTCTTCCTGTTCCAAACGGATAGTAAAACGCTCCACCTGCGCGGAGATTTCCGCAATAAGAGAAATTGCCTTTGCGCTTACTGTAAATGGCGGTATGTAGGACATTTTAGGTTGTACCTCCTGTTGAATTTGATGAGATTCCCTTATAAAAATAATTCAAAATCTTTATATCAAATGAATCTAAATCGGGGATATTTTCTATAAGATTATTTATCCCAACTGTAAGAAAATCAGCCAAAACTTCACTTACTTTTCTTTCTGTATTTTCTAATTCTATCATTCTAGAATTTGCAATTTTTTTTGATATAGTCCGAGGAAGACCATATTCTTCAAGATAATAAACACATGGTGGTAAAAAAGCATATGATAATTTGGTTGCATAAGCTGATATATCTATATTTTCTTCTGGGAGTAAATATTTTTGTAAAATATTAATATCATTGATAAGAGACGAAAAATCAAATGTCATTTTCCGTTCATATCTAAAATAATCGTTAATATCGATATTAATTATTTGTAAATCATGCAATTGTTCTGATAATTTTCTTTCCCAGTTATTTGCTGCATTTATTATGTAATCGGCAAATCTGTAATAATCAAAACCATGTTCAGACATCGTCCTAGAAGAAAATAAGATATGAACAATTACAGATTTCCATTGATTGCTGTCATCACTATTTAACCAACGCAATTGTCTCCAGTCTGAAATATTTTCTTTTATCGTTTGTGCAATACTGTATAATTTAGTCCAATTTGATGATTTAAAAGAGTTATTTTTTATTACATCATCAAAAGATTTGACTCCTAGTAAACTGGCAAACTTTACTTTTAGAGAATTGATTTTTTCTTTTTTATTGTTAGTTAAATATTCATCATAAGTTTGTAGATCAATATCAGCTTGCGTATTATCAGAAAATTCTAATTCTAAAGAAGTTTCTTTTTCTTTTATAGGTTTTTCTAATAAGTAAACATTGCCTATAAAGTGCTTAAACATTCGACCACTTCTTCCGATTAGATTTTTAAAATCTAATGGCTTTAAGTTTCCGGAACCATTACGCCGCTGCCACATTATTACATTTTCTGCAGATGTGTTTACACCTTGTATAAGAGATGATGTTGAAACAATATATTGTAAACCGTCATCAGGCAGATTAAATAACCAAGTCTGTAATTGGGTTAATGATCTGTGAAGTTGACCATTATGAATACCAATTCCTTTTTTTACATATTGAACTAATGTCATTGAATCCAAATAATTTTTACTTAACCAGTTGGAAAAATCATTCAATATACTTCTATTTTCAATAGAAGTATGTTCTTCAATATTATGACATATAACATCAATTCCAGTATATGAACCTGCATAAATTAAAGTTTTTGCATTAGATTTTTTTTCTTCGATTTGTTCTACTAAATTATTAAGTATATTAATTTTCTTTTCTTTTTTTTGTTCAGCAGAACCTGTAATTCTTCCAGAATAATCAACTAGATTAGTTGCAACGGTATTAAAATTTAATTCTGCTATAAACTTCATATTTGAAGCAAACTGATTATGCTCTATGTCTTTTATTGATTTTATATTCGGACATAAATAATATCTTTGTTTAGATTTTTCTCCAGCTTCCATAATAGCTTTCAAGAGAATATCAGAACGTTCGGAGTCAAAATCTCTTGAAACTTTGTAAAATTCATCAACGATAAATAAATCAATATTATTAAGTTGTTCAATATAACCAAAGAAACGTTCTTGGGGAAAAATCAATATTGTTTTATTTTCAATACTTTCATTAGGTGTTGTAACGATTTTATATTCATTTGCAAACTTATTTGTCAAACGTCTTCTTGCTTCATCCATTAATGCTATTGTCGGAACTATTATTAAAACGATATTTGGTGATTTTATAGAGATTAGAGCATCAATAATAAAACTTTTTCCAAAACTAGTTGGAGCACTAAGAATTATATTATTGCCTGTTAATAATTCTTTTAATACTGCACCTTGTTCTCTATGAAGCACTTTATCATCTTTTTCACCAACATTCACTTTATATAAGTCACAAACAAAATTGTCTTTCCAATTTGCATTTCTGTTGTCTATATATGGATAAAGACCTACTTCTCTTAGCAAATGATTTAATAATGCAGAATAAGGCTTTTGCTCCTTATCCAACAGTTTAATTAACTCTTCTCTAGATTTTGATTCCTTATTTTCATTTATGAGTATATTGATTTCTTTTAACTGTTCAAAAGTAGCCATGCGTTGGTTTTAACCCCTAAATTCTTTTGCGGTTTTCCATATTTTATCAGCAATTTTTGTTTTATTAGGCACTGGAAATAAAATCAAATGAAATGTTACTGATTCATATTTAAAAACTTTGGAGCAAATTTCATTTTGCTTTAAGAAATATTTTTTTGATTTATTTATCTGATCCTCTATAATTGAGCGTTTATATTCATCGCTCATTTCTATAGTTCTGGCTGTAATTGGACATTCATATAAAATCATGATTGGAATATGTAACTTCTTTTTTATGTCATCAAGGCTTGTATCATCGCTCAAAAAGTTTAATATTTTTTCCTTTTGAGGATTATCCTTTAGAATATTTCTTAAGTCGTTTAAATTTGTTAGAAGTTCATTTTCCTTTCTTACTTTTTTTGGATTTAATGAATTTAATACAGAATTAGTAATTGTATCAAATTCTGTTGTACTAAAATTCTTATAAAACTTTGCTTCTCCATACCATAAGGAAAAGTCATTTTCGTCTAAAACTATATGAACTCCATCTGCACCTTTTGCATAATCATTTACATTCTCTTTATAAAATATTTTTGGAATTGCAGGCAATGCATTAAAATGGTCTTTCATTATTGCATAAAGAAGGATTTCAGCAATTTCGCTTCCTTTTCCATTATCATCTGATTCCAAAATTCTTAGATTTTGACAAGCTTTCTTAAAACAAGTAAATGAATCATTGGGAATCTTTTGTCTTTCCTCATACGATAATGTGGTTAAGAAAATATTGTTCATTATATATTCATGGAATCGTGAATAACGCCATTCGCCACTTTCAAAATTATTAATTTCTGATAATAGATTGTTGTTTTTACCAATTGAAGAATCTTGAGTTAAATCGTAAAGACTTGAATCAATTAGGATATCAAAATTTATTGTAGCCATACTTAGTCCTCCGCTTTCCCCATTACCACATTCGCCAGTCGTTTTCTCATCTCATCTCCATTCTTATTATAGGATTTCATCAAGAATTCTGTGTCCAATGTTACGGCGTGCACATAGTGATAATTTTTAGAATTGTCTTTCCATTCGGAAGTAGCATAACCTTTGTAGTCAAAGAGTTTTAAGCCATTGCTTGCAGGTAGAATAAAGACATTGTAAATGTTCTTCGGCGCAAACCGGTATTTATCGGGACGTGGATGCGAGTTATTGTTGATTGTATTGTCTATATATTCTGCATAGGTAATTTGCTTTTGAATTGAGTCTGAGCCTGGGATTGAACCTTTTACAGACTCTTCTTTGTTTTCGTCATCTTCTGTTTCAAGGGCAGAATATGAATAATATTTTGAGTCTAAAATAAAACACTTCTTGTCTTGGATCATAATTGTATCAGGACGCAATGGAGCCTGTCTTCTAATTTTGAACGACCATTTTGCATGAGGATAAAAATATTTTTCTTTCTGCATTTGAGTGATAGATGAAAACAATTTTTCTACCATGTCTTCCCAAACAGTCTGAAAACTTTCTGTGCCGTAGGTGGCGTCGTTCATTTCGCCGTCTGCAGAATATTTATCTATGAACTCATACATTGCGATAAAAAGTTCTAGATTCTGTTCCAAGTGAGTGCTGTCAATTTTATCTTGTAAAAATTGCAAGAAAGATTTTTTATTCTTTAAAATATCTGTTTCGGTGATTTGGCCTTTTTCCGGCAAAAAAGATGTATATAAAAAGCCTAATAATTCAAAGCATTTGTAAACACAATATTTGTGAAGTTCTGTAATAAGCTGATTTTCCTGAATGTGGTTCTTACGGATTATAAACTCAAGGTAGGCGATGCCTTTTTCAGAAACTGTGGGCTTAACATTTTTTATTGTTCTGTTCCAGCTGATTTTCCCGCTGTGGCCTGTTGTGTAGAGAATTTCTTTTTCTGTATAGTAGGTGTTTTTATCCAAAAAGTCTTCAATTATGTAAAACATTGAACGCAAAGGAAAAGCAGAAGAAGACTTTCTGTTATTAAAGCGGCATATCTTGTCGCCTTCCTTAAGTTTGTGGCAATTGTTTATTGTTGCAATTAAATTCAGAATCTCTTTGCGTTGTGCTTTGCTCAAAGAATCCAAGGTAATTTCTTTTTCTATGGTTTTGTAGCCCATAGGAAATGTTATAAACTTTTCTTCACCAAGGATTTTTAAGCCGACAAATTCAGTTCCTGACTGTGCGCTTTTGAGACTGATTTTATTGCACGGAGTAGTTGAGTCTGCCATTTGCTGCCTTACTATTCTTTTTCAAGAAGGTCAGTAATTTTTGACTGAAAACATTTTGTAAATGCATCAGCTCCATCAAAGTTTACAAGCAGGTCTCCGAAAGTTTTTATTTCATCTGCAAAAACTTCTGACTTTTCACGTTTAAAGATGTCATTCCACAAATATTTTAGAACTTTATTTGAAAAATCTTTTTGGTCAATTATGCTTTTACCGTTTGTAATATCACCTGTTGTATTAATAAAGAAAAGTCCAAGTTGTTTATCTTCTGCATTTGAGAAAGAAGTTTCCGGGTCTGCGATTATATCATTTATAACCTGGCGGAATGAACCCCAAAGGACATTTGTACTTCCGATAGTCGATTCGTACTGATTTTTTACAGCTCCTATAAACTTTGCAGAAGTTGTGTCAATCTTATTTGGAATATATTCCATTTGCCATCTTCGCTGGAAAGCGTTGTCCAAGGTGAATACATTCTGGTCGCTTGTATTCATTGTGGCAAGAATTGAAAGATTTGGAGGAAGACGAATACCTGTATTTACAGAGAAAGTTATACCATTAATATCTGCTGAATTCTTTCCTTCTTCAAGGTTTGTTTCTTTTAGAATGTATTCATTGATTTCATCATTCATAAAGAAGTATTCACTCCAGCCTTCGCCGTAAGTATTTATTGAACCGTCGGATAATTTTTCTTTTGAAGTTTTTCCTGTTTTAATTCTGTCCAGGAGTTGGAATATTTCTCCGAAGATTGCGGCAGCATTGCCACGGTTGATTTCTTCGATTACCAACACATACTGATTTTCTGAATGAATCAAAGCTTTTGCAAGAATCTTTGTAAAAGGTCCTGGTACAAAGTTGTATTCAATTTTTGTGTCATTTACCTGCGGCAATATCTGGCCGACAAAATCTGAGTTTGTATAATCCGGATGAAATACAGTGCGGACAATCTGTTCTTCTTCGGAATTGATTGTAAACTCTTTTGTATCTTTGAGCATATCAGAAATAGTATGGCTTTTACCACATCCTGGAACACCGTAGAAAATAATCTGTTTGGGGTGAGTGTGAGGAGTTGGTAACGAGTTTTTGGATTTATCTGATGTTTCCTGTTTTTCAAGATTATTATTGTTGGAAGATATAAAAGTATCTGTTGAACGAAGAAATGCTAACTTGTCTTTTGAATCCATTTCAGCTTTATGTGTTTCGTAGTAACAAATCTTTTGGGCAATTTGATTTATGCATTCTTGCTTTAAACTAATTGTATTTCCTTCAAAAGACAAAGTATCTAACTGTTTTAATGCTTGACGCATTCTATTATCAAACTTTCCTGCAAGTTTTGATGAAAATATTGCTTGAGCTTTTGAGTCGTTTCTAAAAAGGTTTATTAAAAGCAGGACATTTAAAAACTCTTCATATGTTGTAGCAGTATCAACAAGAAAGTCATATTCAGGTACAGTTATTTTATATTCACCTGTTGCTTTACCTATTTCGTACAGAACTTTGTATAAAAAAATAATTGGATATAATTTAAAGTTTTGCCTTGTCCCTTGATATTGATCATCAATTGGTGTTGATATGTATATTTTTTCTAATTGGCTTTGAATTAAATCATTGTAGGTATCTTTGTTCTCAAAATGCCCATTGCATCTTTTTTCAATTTCGTAATATACAGCAGTTATCTCAGAATCCTCATATCTAGATCCTTTTTCTGCCGTTTTTGAAATTAAGCCAAAATAGGATGCTACAAGTAAAGCTCTGTAATTATCTGAAATTTTAAGTCCGGTTTTTTCATTTATCGATGGAATATTTTCTGAAATAAATTGCTGTAGAGAAAATCCCTGGTTTGATTCTTTATATTTTTTTAGTAAAGAAACTAAATAACAAATAGAAGCAAAATCTGTAGGTTGTTTTACCAGATACCAGCACTCAAAATCATCTGCTTTTTCCAAAAAACTGAGTTTTTCCTGCAATAATTCATTCATTTTTATTCTCCTCTTCTTAATATATTTGCAATTAGTCTAGCTAAGAAATATGATATTTTCGGTGGTACAGCATTCCCAATTTGCTTACAAATGGTAGTTCTGTTTCCATGAAATATAAAATTATCTGGAAAACTCTGTATTCTTGCAGCTTCGCGTGGTGAAAGAGTTCTGTTCTCATCAGGATGTGTAAATCTTCCTCCTGATGGAGTATCAAATCTAGTTGTTATAGTTGGGGCTACATCATCCCATGAAAGTCTTCCATAAGAACCGCTGTGAACAGATTTTATATCTTCATGTAGAACTGTAAAATTCTCTCCATTTCTAACACGTGACATACGGGAAATAGCTAAGGCAGAATGATGTGTTTTATTATGATTCGTAAGCGTTTCGTTATTACAAGACAAATATCTCTGATAATCTGTTTGTGGCGTTGGATTTGGAATAATTCCGTCATCTGTTACTGGAGGCAAATTACCTATAGCATCTCGTACCGTTACTGGATTAAAAAAGGTCGGAATGTCATTTATAAGATTTTCCCTTGTTTCATTCCATACATCATCAAAATTTATATTTGGATTTCGAATACCAACAATTATGACTCTTTCCCGTTTCTGTGGTAAACCAAATTCTACTGCACGAACAACTCTATAATTTAAATAGTAGGGTTGTCCATCTAATAACTCTACGTTTGAAAAAATATTCATTATCTCTCTGAATATTTCTCCATTTTCCATTGTGAGAATGCCTTTTACATTTTCAAAAACAAAGGCTTTAGGTTTTACATTTTTTACAACATTGAAGTAATGCTTAAAAAGAAAATTTCTTGGGTCGTTTATAAAACCTTCACGTATTCTGGCACCGGCCATTGAGAATCCTTGGCAAGGTGGACCACCTATAATTATATCAGTTTCATCTTTGTGGAATACACTTGAATTGTCAACATTTCTTATATCATCTACAATTACATCAACTTCTGGGTGGTTTTCTTTATATGTATTTGCAATACCTGCATCAAATTCAACAGCTCGTTTTACATCGTAGCCATTTTGCATAAAGCCGAGAGATAAACCACCACATCCAGCAAACAAATCTATAACGTTAATTTTGGTTACCTCCGCTAGTTCTATAAATCAAAGCATAATTCTTTATATATTCGTTTTCTTTTTTTGATAAACAGAATAAATTATTAATATAGTCATCAATTGCATGAATTTCTTCTAAACAATTTTTATGTTTATACACGTAATCAACCTGTTTGGTTCCAACATACTCTTTTGTTTTTTCTAATTTATTTTCTAAATTTTCTGCAAGGTTTTTAACAATCTTACAATCAAACTTTATTGGAAACCTAAAATTTTTAAATTCTTTATTTGTAATGTGCCAGCAATCTGAAATACATATCCAGAACCACCAGAATAATGAAGAGTTTAATAAACAATATAGATAATTTCTTTCGTCTTCATTTTTGCAATATATTTTCTGATATTCATTTCCAGAATGTTCTTTTAAGAAGGCCTTTATCCAAAAAGCTGCACGCATATTTAAACAAATATAAGGTTCTTTTTTGTTTTCTTCTTTTTTAGCGTCGAGAATAAAATCTTTTATAGATTGTTTTTCTTTTATTATCTTTTCATAAACTTTTAAATCTTCATTTGTTCCTAATTTAGGAATGAAATCTTTTTGTGCATAAGGATTAATTACATTTGATTGACTTGTAAACAAAAGTTCTCTGTTTTCATTGTACCAATATTGATAATTGCCAGTAGTCAAACATTTATGGTCTGTTTTTCTTCCAATAATGATTGTTAATTTTTGATGAACCTGAGAAAACAAACAGCCAGGACGATCTGCATAATTGTATATATATTGGGTATTATATGTTGAGTTCAATTTGTCACGTAATTTTGACATTCTAGGTGTTGAAACATAAGATAATGGAATGATAAAACCAATAACACCTTCTTCTTTTGAAAGTTCACAAACATTGCTCAATACATCAGCATAAATATTGCCATATTTGGAATTTTTCTTATCTTCAACATATGGTGGATTGCCAATAATTATATCGAACTTGTTTTTAGAATTATATGCAAGAAAATCTTCACATGTAAAGTTTTTGTTTAGAATTTTCCCCAACCCTTTTACTTCTTTTAAGCTTGTCTCTTTTAATGCAAAAAGAAACAGTCTTAGTTTTGTAATGAAAATAGACTCTTCATTTAAGTCATTTCCAAAAATAGTTGTAAAAATCTCCTTTATAGATTTCTTTTTACACTCATCATTATTTATTATAACTTTATTTTTTAGGGCAGTTAATAAAAACTCTCCTGAACCACAGGAAGGATCGAAAACTGTAGCACTTAAAAAGAAGAGCATTTCATAATGAATCATACATTCATTTACAATGAACTCTGTAATATCATTATCTGTATAATAAACACCCTTTTCTTTACGAGTAGATTGTTTTTCGTTTATCCTTGAAAGACATGTTTCCAATTCGTCATAAGTTTTAGATATATCGTTTTTATTCAATACTATAGGATTTTTAGAAAATGTATTAATTTCGTTTATGATAGAAACAATTTCATTTTGCTTATAAGCATTACTTAAATACGAATAGAGTAAATTATTAATTGTTTCAAGAATGGTTGTTGAAACGGAGTTTTTCATTTTATTTTTCTTCCGTCTTTTCGTCTGCTATGATTTCCATAATGTCACCGACATCACAGTTCAGGGTCTTGCAGATTTTTTGAAGAACTTCGGTAGACACATCTTTGTTTTTTCCAAGATTGGCAAGTGCATTTGTTGTTATACCAGAAGAAAGACGCAAATCTTTTTTCTTCATATCCTTGTCGATAAGTAATTTCCATAATTTTCGATAGCTTACTGACATTAACTAAAATTCCTATACTAAGACTGATTATTATATTATATGGTAAAACAAGTGAATGGTCAATCAAAAATTGATTTTATCAATTTTTACTTTATAATTTATAAAAAAATTTTGTATTAATCAAAAACCAACAAGCTTAATACTGTCCCTTCCTCCCACTTTACGCCTTCTTATCGCACATCCCTTGCACTAAACTACTCCCGTCCTTTACGCCCGCATATCGCTACACCCAGCGATTACCCGCAGCAACTACCTTGCAGCCGTCTGGCGCAGAAAGTAAAATCATACAATCTTAAAATGAAAAATCACCCTGAATTTGTATGTAAAAATACATCATTGTAAAGTTTTACAGTAATAAACTTTACATTTTAGCGATTAAATACCTTAAAATGACATTTTTGAATATTTTTTATTAATTTACTTGACATTTTGGTTAAGTATTACTATTATACAATCAGAAAGAATTAAGGAGGAAAAGAAAATGAACGAAACCTTCAGACAGAGAGTTGAAGAAAGATTAAAAGCCACAGGAACAACGCAGAGACAACTTGCAGAAAAACTTGGTGTAAGCGAAGTGACTGTCAGCCGCTGGCTTTCTGGCGAACGCAATCCGACTTTAGAAACTCTTGAAAAGATGGCAAAAGTTCTTGACACTACTACTTCGTATTTCTTCACAAACGACGAACCGGCTGTTCCTAATCCGGTTCCGGTAAAAACAAATGAGAAATCTTCAGGTGAAATAAACTGGGGGGCAATTCTTGGAGGAGCTGCAATCACTGCAACTGCCGTAATTGCAATTGTTGCCTTGGCAAAAGCTGCAGGCAAGATTGACGATAAAGACAAGAAGCAGATTGAAGATATTCTGAACAGGAATTAGGAGGAAAATGAATTGAATGTATAAAAAAAGACCTTTTAATTGAATTGCAGTTCAACTAAAAGGTCTCTAAACAAACTGCGGAAAACCACAGATGTAACACTATAAAAACATCATAATGGTTTTCCGTAAAAAAATCAACGGCTACAAAAAAACCGGGTGTTACCCAAAGATTTTTGAGCCGAACTTAATTTTTAAGAAGTGTAAGATTATGAAAAAAACTTCTTACATTCAAAAACAGGAAAGCAACATTAAGCTTTCTACCATATTTATAAGAGATATCCATTATGACAAACATCGATACACAGCGCGAAACAAATTTCGCAGTAACATTAACACCGTGCTCATTTAAGGAAAATACTTACATAGCACGGGTTCCACGCAAGACAGTAACAACAGACCAGATTCTTGACCTGATTGTTAACCACAACGTCGGCATTGACCGCTACCAGGTTGGACACGCCATGGAACTCTTGAAAAAAGAAATTCTTGAACAGGCCAAACTTGGTTTCGCGGTTGATATTATGGAAATATGCAAACTCTACATTGCACCAAAAAGTTCCGTAAAGTCACTTACACCGGAAGCCGAAACCGTAACAGGTTTTGAAGCCCGCTTTTCTGTAAACGATGATTTAAAATCAACTCTTGAAGGAATAAGTGCTTCGGTTATAAGTGTTGTAGATTCGTCTCCACTTATCAGTCAGATTCAAAATCCGGTAGACGGAACATTTGACACAAACCTCAAAGCCACATTCAGTGCCCATCTTACAGGCAAAAAACTTAAAATAGGCGGCGAGGCAGCAGGTATCTGGTTTGTTCCGGTTTTAGAGGATGGAACAGCTTCTAAAGACAATACAACCTGGGTAAGCGTGGACAAAAGTTTTATTACTAAAAACACAGCCAGCACCCTTGAGTTTTATCTTCCGCGTACACTCGAAATCGGAAAAAAATATTTCATTGCAGTGCAGACATCCCTAAGCGGTTCAACAGAACTTAAAGCTCCAGTCCAGGGAATAAGCCGGATTGCAGTAGAAATTGTAGAGTAGAATAAAGTGTAAGAAAATGTAAAAAGTTTTCAGACTGTCTCAAAGAAGAGGCAGTCTGAATTATATAATTGTTCCTTAAAATTGAACTCAATCGCAAGTTTCAACTTGCGATTGAGTTCAATTAGTGCGCTTGAGCGCACACGTTAATAAGACAGTTGTGAAGCAACTGTAGTTTTCTTGAAAGGCGCTATTTTAGCCGTTCAAGAAAAACCTTGATTTTACCTGAACCATTCGGACCGGCAATTCATAAGTTGCTGACAAATTTCTTATCTTTCAATACACGCAGGATTAAGAAGAAAATCATAAATGTTTACAGTCAAAATACCGTATTCATCATAATAAGGCTGAACGATATCTTTTGTAATAATTATTTTCTTAAAAGAATCATCAATTTTTCTGAATGGTCTGATTTCCTGAGATCGCTTAACTTCATCTGGTAATGAATATGCTGACTGAATATAATATCTTGAAGAACCAAGATTGCATACAAAATCAACTTCCAACTGCTTTCGAATCACTTTTCCTTCTTCATTTTTTTCTGCTACTGTAACAACTCCGACATCAACGTTATAACCTCTCATACGAAGTTCATTATAAATTATATTTTCCATTGAATGAGATTCTTCAAACTGACGAAAATTAATTCTTGCATTGCGCAAACCTAAATCAGAAAAATAATATTTTTTTGGAGTTTCAATATAAGCTTTTCCCTTTATATCATAACGCTGTGAAGACTCAATAAGAAAAGAATCTTCAAAATAATCCAGATATTTTTTTATAGTTGCAGATGTAATGTTCGATTTTTTGACGCTTTTAAATGTATTTCTGAGTTTTTCAGGATTAGATAGAGAACCAATGGTAGAAGAAAGAATATTTAATAAATCTTCAAGTTCTCCAACATTTTTTATACGGTTTCGACTGGTAATATCACGAATATAAATCTCATTGAAAAGATTCTGCAAAATGATAGCTTTATCAGTTGGATTATCACTAAGAACAACCATAGGAATTCCGCCATACAGCATATATTCAGACAGTCCAACATATTTATCACCGTTATAAACTTTCATAAATTCTGCAAAACTAAGCGGATACATATGAATCTCGTCACCACGTCCGGCAAATTCTGTTGCAATATCTTTTGATAAAAATTTTGCATTGCTTCCTGTTACAAATACATCGATATTATCTTTGCGAATATACCCGTTCAATACAGCTTCAAAACAATCCATCATTTGAATTTCATCTAAAAGAAGATAATACATTTCATCATCAGAAATTTTGGAACGAATATATGACATAAATTTTTCAGGGTCTACGCCACGTTTTTCTTTTTGAATCTGAACAAGATTTTCGCCAATCAAATATAAATCATCTGCGGAATCAAAGGCGAATTTAATTATGTGGTCTGCGGCAACACCTGAAGCAATCAAATGATGATAAAAAATAGTATTCAAAAGATAAGATTTACCACATCGGCGAATGCCGGTAATTATTTTTATCAGGCCATTATTTTTTCGCTTTATCAATTTATCTAAATAAAAATCTCTTTGAATTTCCATATAAAAGCCTCTTTGGAATAGATTTTTGCAACTTTTTACACTTTTCTATTCTATTTTACTTGAATTTAACCCAAAAAACAAGGTAAAAGGCATGCGAAGTTAATTATCAATCTCTTTTATTTTTTTTGAACCGGCAATTCATCATACATGGTTTTTAATAAACCTGTTAAAAATTCTTTGTTTTCAACTTCTTCTACCAAAAGCATTTCTTTTGCTCCATTGTAAGGCAATTCATAAATTGCTTGCGGCATATAATCAACTGCAGCGTGTACAGGTTTTACAAGAAAGCTGGTCTAAATAAAATTCAAATATTCTTTTGTTGATGGCATGGGATTTATTGTACCTTCATTGCTGCTTTGTAATTAAAATTTGATTGTTATTCCGAAAATTGCGAAAGATATTGAGCAGCCAATAACTAAACTTTTGCACTGCCATATTACGTGGCAGTGTTTTTTTTACTTCGCTAGAATCAAGTGTTTATCTTAATTCAATGAAACAGAAATGCGTTTACCGAGCGCATTTGCTATTTTTTGCAGGAACTGGAAGGATGGATTGTAATTGCCACTTTCAAGCCTGGCAATACTTGATTGTTTTGTTCCGGCTTTTTCAGCAAGCTGCTTTTGCGTCATGTTCTGGTTCACGCGGGCAGAAATAATCTGACGAATAAGTTCATATTCGCTTTCTAAAGAATCATATTCTGATTTAACGCCAGGTTTTTCCAGCATTTCTGATTTAAAGTTTTCGTATTTCATTTTTGCCCCCTTAAAATAAAATCTTTCATTCTGACCATTGCAGTATCCAATTCTTTTTTTGGAGTTTTAGGAGTTTTTTTTTGGATTGCATGTAGTAACACAGCAGTATCAACTTTTGTTTTTGAATCTTTTATTACAATAAAATAAAACGTCCTGAAAATATTAGATCCCTGTTTTGTTCTCAATTCCATTAAGTTTTTGTATTTATCGCCTTTTATGGAATCTACATATGGAAAATGAAGTTTTGGACCGAAGTCTTTAAGCAAATCAATATCACGCAGCATTTTTGCCGAAAATTTGTCTGCCAATGACTGAATAAACTCAGCTACTGGAACCTTTCCATTTTCAGTTTCGTAAAACTCTATTTCATATCCCATATGTGTAATATATCGTATATGGTATATTATGTCAATTTATTTATATCTCATTTTCAATTTGTTCAATTTCTATACGATATTTGGGATAAATTTGAAAACATTAAAGAAAACTTCCAATATTTCTTTTTTTAAAAGCCTTTCATTGTACAATGAAAGGTATGTTGACAAGACATACCTTTTCGATTTTTCGTTATACTCAAAATCGAAAAGCAAAAGGAGTTTTTTATGGATGAATTTGCAGAAAAACTTGCAGGAATCGGAATCCCGGCATTGGTATTTTTGGCAGCTATGAGCGGAACTGGTTTAGCCGGAGCTGCCGCTGTAACAGCTGCTTTGGCTGCACTTGGACCTGGCGGAATGATTGGCGGTATTGTAACTCTCTTGATTATGGGAGGAGGAATCGGTGTAATCACAAAATACGGTTATAGTGCTGTAATGATTGCAACATCAAAAAAAATTATGGTAAAGCAAAATCTTACAAAAGAAGAGATGTACCAGAAAATTGACAAGATGCCAATCACAAAAAACTTAAAAGCCCGTATTAAATCTGAAATCGATAAAGCCGAAGAAACTAAATAATTCTTTATCCAACACTGCCACATCACGCGACAGTGTCTTTTGCACCATTGTACGGCAATTCATAAGTTACTGACGGCATATAATCAACTGCAGATTTTACAGGTTTTACAAGAAATCTGTCATCATAAATTCCGCCGACAATTTTTGAGCGGTAATAGATAATAAATTCTCCCATCATTGCACGGTATGAAATTTCTTCCAGGTCAGAAAGCTGATCTAAAATAAAATTCAAATATTCTTTTGTTGAAGCCATGTTAAAATTATAAATCAATTTTGAGAAAAGAGTAAAGAATCATTTTGCCAGCTCCAAAAATTTCTTGTCATTTTGAATCGCTTGCGTAATAAATTTTCCGTCCTTGAACAAAGCGTATGTTGTAACCGGTGCGGGCATATTTTGGGCGGTTTTCATGTCAGTGATATGAATTGTTTTTAACTGTATTCCATTTTCTTTTGCGACTTCTTCAATACGTGGAATCCAATAATATGTAAACGGACACTGGTCTGTATAATAAATTACAATTCCTTTTTCGCCGGTCTGAAGTTTTTTTGCACATTCTTTAAATGTTGGAACTTTTTCATTTTCGTTGAATGGCAAGTACATTAAATTTATTCCGCAATCACAACTATCTGCAACTTTAAATCCTTTGTGCAACAGCCATTTCGGGTCAGATAAAAATTCCTTTTTTCTGCCGTCAGAAGATAAAATGCACAAACCTTTCTTTCCTTTAGACTTTGCATCTTTTATACATTCATTCAGTAAATCATTTGAATATCCGTGACCTTTCATCGAGCCCGAAACCCAAAGGCAATTTATAAAAATATAATCAGCTGCTTCAACCGGAACCCAAGCATTTTCAGATGGAATATATTCTATAAAACATTTACCGCGTTCTTTGCTCCGATAAAAAACAAGTCCTTCATCAAAACGTTTTTTTAGCCATTCTTTTTTGCATACACTTTGCTTTCCTGACATTGCGCAGCAGATGTGTTCTTTATCGATATTTTCTTTTGTTATGTGAATGTATTCCATTTTCGTTTTTTCTCCTTTCACTTTTTTCAAAATCTTTTCTTCCGTAAAGCAAAAACAATGTTCCGTCTTTTACAAGATAAACATTTGAAGTCTGTTCACTTTCTTTAATTTCAAAACCAAGCACATCTCTGTAAAAACGAATCATTTTTGGCATATCGTTTACGAGCAATCCAAAACCGTCAAATCTTATAAAAACATCTCTGTTTTCCATAGACTTATCTCTTAAGTAAAAATCGTAATTAATATCCGTATATGAATTCAATTTTTATGCTTATTGCTTTACTCATATAATGCATTGATTTCTATTTTCTCAAGTTTCTCAACATCAACATTTTCAAAGCCTGATTTTGAGAAAAATACATATTTATAACATTCCAAGCCGGACTTATCTACCTGCGCAATTTCTTCTTCTATCATCGACTTTGATACAGGTAATTTTCTAAATTTCACATCATAGAATACATAACCTTTCTCATCCTCAGTAACAATATCAAACTCTCCATTTGTATGTTCCTTCGGATTGTCATAATAGTACTTACCTATTTTTTCAATTACTGGTTCAATTCTTCCTGCTCTATTTTGTCTTATCAGATATTGCTTACATATCTCCTCAAACTGATGTGGAACATATTTTTCGTCAAAGTCTTTTTCTATATATTTTACATAAAACACTTCAGGATCCATAATATTAAGTTGCGACAAATATTTAAAAACATATCTGTAATAGAACAATGAAAGATTATCGGATACATAATATCCGACCTTTTTCTTATTATTAGAATCGTTAATAGGTGCTGTCTTTTCTACAACTTCCATTTTTATGAGCTTATTTAAAACATCAATAAGAGTAGGTCCGCTTGATACATGCGATTGAGATAAAATATCACTGTATCTTGAGTAACCCATGGCAAGTGCTTCAAACACCTCGTTGGCATTTATTATCTTAGAAATTTCCGCATTCAAGTATCCAGACACCTCATTTTCCAAACGAGCTCCTGACGAAGCAATAAGATCTATAATATTATCTTTTACGCTCTTCTTATCATCAATCAGCCTATTATAGTATGGAATTCCACCAAATACAGAATATATGCGCACCTTATCCTCTTCTGAAAAGCCCGGATAAAACATGGCCGATTCATAGTAATCCATCTGTTTAAGATTTATAGTCAAATCAATCCTGCCATAAAGCGGATTAGAATGTTCCAGCAATGATTTCATTATCTCAACATAGGATCCTAATATTATAAATTTCAGTTTTGAGCTTTCTCTATATTTATCAACGATTGACTGCACAATGCTGTCAATTCCCTTTACAGACTCTCTTAAGTATTGATATTCATCCAATACAAGAATAAGTTTTTCTTTTTCGGCAAGTTTGAAGATATAATCCAAAATCGATTCTATATCTGTATATCCAAGCTTTGGTAAATCAAGAACCTCCGAAACAATGCTTGCAAGTCCTGTAACATTAGTCTCTTCAGATACTTGCTTACATTCAAAATAAATACTCTTTATGTCGGTATTTCTAAGTATCTGTTTTATAAGTTCACTTTTACCGACTCTTCTCCTACCATAAATCAATGAAAAAGAAAGTTCGTCTGTGCTTATCTGTTTTTCTACTAGATATTCTTCTCGTCCTATAAATTTCATTTTTATTCGGTTCGTTCCGAGTCGAATAACACTGAGTAATATAGCATATGTACAAAACGCTATATCAGTCACCCTTCTACAAGGTCATAATTTAAATTATTTTCAGGAACAACTTTCCTCAAAAAAATTACACTTTCTTAATCGGATGTCTGATTACGGTTTTCCATTTTTCAGGAACAACTTTTCTTGCGTCAGACATATAAATTTCGTGATGAAGTCGTGTTTTGGAAAAATCTTTTTCATATCCGTTTTCTTTTATAAAAGAATTCATAAGTGCAACTGTTGCCGGTTCATCATCAAAAGGGCCAGTATGCATTATCTGAACACACAATCCTTCATTGACAGTTAAGAATTCAGCAGATGAACAATCTATCTTTTTCTTTTTTGTTGCAGTTTCTACAGCCCAATCAAAATCTTTTTTTGTTACAAAATCAGGCAAACGGATAACAGAAATCCAGTAAAAAGAATTTTTATCTGAATAATCTACGCCTTCAACATTATCCTGCCACCAAAAGCCTTCAAGCGGCGGAACAACATATTCAAAAAAACCGTCTATTTTATATTCTGTTTTGTAACTCATTTTCAAAGTATACGCAACTGCATACAAAACACCAATTGCTTTTTGATACGCGCCGCCTTCTTCGTTTGGATTTCCTTTTCCGCGGACAGCAATATAATTCATTTCAGGCACATTTACGATTTCTGGTTTGTTCTTGGGTAAATAAAATTCTTTGAATTCTTTCTTAAAATCGAATGCCACTTTTTCCTCCATTAAGTTTCAATTTTTTTTATCAATTTGAATATTTAATTCTGGTCTTTTATTGATTGTAAAATTTCTTTTACTCTACAATTTTCCATTCGCCAAGTGTGCGCTTTTCACTGTCAAAACTTACGCCCACTTTTACCAGGCGTTTGTCGTTGCCGTTTTTGTCTTTTGTAACTGAATACGGAATCAGATATCCTTTTGAGTCAATCTGTGCGAGTGCTTCTTCTACTGTTCCGTCAAGTTTGAATTCAAAAACGTAAACTGCATTTTCTGTTTCTACAACCATATCACTGCGTCCTGCTGCTGAACATTCTTCTGTTTTTACAACATAAGGAGTGCACAAGCGCGCTATTAAATAGAACAAAGTTTTGTAGTGATTTTCATCCTGCTTTTCGGCATTATACGGAATCGAAGACAAAAAAGCTTTCATTTCTTTTAAGGCATCTTCAAGACGGGATTCTTCCAATGCGTCAGAAAATCTCATCAGAAAAGTGTCGTTTTTGCTTACAAGTTCTGTTGCATAATATGGAAGGAGTGATTTACAAAAGCCATCGCGAACTTCATCATTCGGGAAACCTAAAATAAAACGGCTTCCTTTTTCTGCCTTTTTTATTGTAAGGTAACCACTCTGATAAAGAAGAGGTATCGGGTCAGTTGCAGTTTCTGTTGGGGAATCAAACATTTCAAGTGTTGCAGGAAATCCTTTGTCAAAACTTTCAGGGTCCATGTTATACTTTTTTATCAACCGAGTAAGTATTGTCGGTGTTCCTGTTGCAAACCAATAATTTATAAGTTTGCCATCAGAAAGAGCATTGAGTAAACTAAACGGATTATAAATATCAGGTGAATTTTCTGTAAAATGATAACCGTCATATTTTTTTGTAAGAGCAGCACAAGCCTCTTCGTAAGTCATATTGTTTTTATCTGCCAGTGCCTTAATTTCCGGCTGCATTTGAGAAAAAAGTTCTTCTTTTGTAATTCCGCAAACAGCTGCATAATCATCTTTCATTGTAATAACTTTTAAATTATTCAATTCACTGAAGATACTTAACTGGCTGAATTTGCTTATTCCTGTCAAAAACACAAAGCGCAGAATTCCGCCCATATCTTTTAACGGACTAAATAGCTTGCGCACTTCCTGTTTTAAAACGAGCTGAAGTTCGGGATTCTCCATTGTATCCAAAAGCGGTGCATCGTATTCATCAACAAGAATTACAGGTTCTGTGCCTGTTTGTTCGTAAGCTGCTTTAAGAAGTTCTGAAAAACGGCTTCCCCATTCATAAGCGTTTTTATTTGTAATCTTATATTTTTCTTCAAATTCACTGAGTTTGTAATTCATATAAATTTGAAAAGTTTTTAAATCTGTAAATTTTGTTCCCGCAAAACTTAAATGAAAAACAGGATACTTTTTCCATTCTTTTTCGAGTTTTTCGATTGCAAGTCCTTCAAAAAGTTCTTTCTTTCCTAAAAAATAATCGCGCAAGGTCGAAATTAAAAGCGAC
>OLHA01000627.1_pt1 | contig 20554 bp, 20 predicted proteins | sample 1605961 | NCBI WGS metagenome assembly OLHA01 (sample SAMN03283288) | human gut metagenome | biome: human-associated habitat; material: feces | host: Homo sapiens | place: Peru | collected 2012
TGCCCTTCAGGCAATTAAAATCTTTTTTAAAGATTTTAATTGGAGTTCAGTATCAGGTCTCTGCAAACAGTTCGGCGGCCAGGGCGGACATGCGCTGGGACATGGCCATGTCGTCCTCCGGGAGCAGGCAGTACAGCAGCAGATAGTCGAATACGCTGCGCGGGTCGATGCGGCGCATGCCGCACTCCATCAGCATTTTGTTCATGCGGCGGCAGTGGGCCACCAGGATTTCCTCCGGCTGGATGTAGGCCTCGTCCAGCTCGTCGTATTCGTCCCCCCAGGTGCCCTCGGTCACCAGGTACAGCAGAAGCAGCGTCTTGCGGTCCACATCCTCCGCCCGGCTTTTCATGGCCTTGATGGAGCGGGGGCTGGGCCAGTTCTTTTTCACCAGCTTCTGCACGTCGGTGTAGCGCCCGGTTTTTTTCTCCTTGGGGACGTTCAGCCGCAGGTATTCGTCCGCCACGTACTCCATGGAGTAGGTCTGCTCTCCCTCCAGCGCCTCGCCGGTGAGCAGGGCCAGCATGGTGCAGAAATAGCGGTAGGCGGTGTTGTGATGGGTGCCCAGGCTCTCCCGGTGGCGGGCGACGAAGGAGAACAGGTCCTCCTCCCCCCGGACGGACTGAAAGTCCTGCCGGATCGCCTGGGTGGCCGGGTAGCCGCGCTCCCGGCTGCCGGAGGGCCGGAGCTGCTCCATCAGCCGCTTCGCCTCGCCGTAGGGCAGGCCCTGCCGCAGGCAGTAGGCGCAGACCACCTCCCACAGATTGCGGTAGTGGATGCCCTGGTCCGTCAGCAGCGTCAGCATGCGGTCGGCCTGCTCCAGGGGCAGCTCCAGGGCAAAGCAGATGCGCAGCACCTCCTCCCGCTCCGTGGGCAGCGTCCGGCCGTTCATCCAGTTCCATACCTTGCGGCGGACGCTGTCCGGCTGGGCGTCGCTCAGCCGGCACAGCGCCAGGGTCAGCTGCTGCTCCACCTGGTCCGTGCCGCATACCTGCCGCAGCACGTCCCGGAAGCCGCGCACCTGCATGCCGCTGCGCAGAAACGCCACCGCCTCCCGGGCGGACAGATTCTCCTGGGTCACATATTGCCATTGCCTCGCGGAGATCTCCGTGAGCTTTTCCGTTCCTTGGTAGTCCTCCATGCCGGTTCCCTCGGATCAGACCTGGCCCTGAAGCATCCGGGCCACCTCGCCCGCCAGGTCCTTGCGCAGCAGGAACATCCGGCGGATGGACTTGGCGCGGTCGGCGGACATGCCGTTGTTCAGCCAATCAATGACCAGGCCGAAGCCGACGCATTTATAGTAGTCGATGATGGTCTGCCGGTCCTCCTGGGGGATCTCCTGGTTTACCAGAGCGGTGTCCACATAGCTGCGGACGAAATACTCGCTGACCTGCATCAGATAGGTCTCGAACATCTCCCGGTTGACCGAGCGGTAGATGTGCATGATGGCCCGGCGGCGGGTGGTGACGAATTCCGTCAGCGCGTCATAGCACTCCACAATGGAGCTGACGTTGGGATACTTGCGGATGATGGCCTCGGTGTCCTCCCGGACGATCTCCTCCAGCAGAGCGGGCAGGTCCTGATAGTGGTAGTAGAAGGAATTGCGGTTGATGCCGCATTTTTCCACGATGTCCTTCACCGTGATGTCCGAGAAGGGCCGCTCCTCCAGCAGGGCCAGGAAGGTCTCTTTGATCGCTCTTCGTGTAAAATTAGCCATAGGGATTCCTCCTTGTGGGGCAATTACAGTGTCAGCTCAGCTTCTCCGGGTAAACTCCGTCCTCGGTCATTTTCTTCAGCGCCTCCGCGACCACCGGCTTGTCGGCGGCGTAGGTGACGCCGTACCACTGGTCGTGGGAGGTGAGCACCTTCATGGTGGCCTTGCCCTCCGTCAGCAGCTGCTGGACGATGCTGGGCAGGAAATACTCGCCCTTCATGGGATTTTCCGCCAGGGCCTTATCCAGGAAGGCGGGGAAGCGGGCCTTGGCCTCCTCCAGGAAGCTGGGCATGAAGCCCAGGAAATTCATGGACACCACCGTGTCCCCGGGCAGGTCCTGCCAGTTTTTCCCATCCTCGGTGAAGTGGATGCCGCCCTCGTATTTTTCAATGCGGGTGCGCTCGGTGACGGTGGTGAGGCAGTGGTTTTCATCCGTCTGGCACACACCCCGGGCCACGGACCCGTGGTCCGTCACGGTCTTGCTCAGCTGGTAGCCCACCATGCAGTAGCCATAGGGATCGGTGTTGGCGGACAGATAGTCAAACATGGTCTTAAACGCCTCCCGGCCGTAGAAGTCGTCGGCATTGATGACCAGGAAGGGGGTATCCGGGTCGATCTGCGCCCCGGCGCAGATCAGGGCATGCCCGGTGCCGAAGGGCTTGACTCTGCCCTCCGGGACGCTGTACCCCTCGGGCAGCATCCACAGCTCCTGATAGGCATAGCGGATCTCCATGGGGCTTCCGGCCAGCCTGGCCCCCGCCGTATCCATAAAGTCCTGCCGGATGGCGTCCTTGATCAGGATCACCGCCGTGCGGAAGCCTGCCTGATAGGCGTCGTAAATGGAGTAGTCCAGAATGGCCTCCCCATTGGCCCCCAGGGGGTCGATCTGCTTCAGCCCGCCATACCGGCTGCCCATACCGGCAGCCAAAACAACCAGGATCGGTGCTTTTTTCATGATGCATGATCTCCTTCTTTATGTATGTGATATGCGCATACGCGCAGGGAAATGCCATTTCCTTGGCTCCCCTGAAAGGGGAGCTGGCAGGCCCAAGGGGCCTGACTTGTGCGCCTGCAGGCGCCATGCAAGTGAGCAACCGCCGTCAGGTGGCTCTTAGCGAGTCGCAGAGGGGTTCCGCGGTAGGCAGTTATGGTTTTATGAAATCCCAGGCGAATTCGTACAATCCCACTTGGCTCCCCGGTGGGGGAGCTGGCAGGCCGAACGGCCTGACTGAGGGGGTGTGGTTCGTTGAATGGTTACAGCTCAAAGTCACCAACGTCACCCCCTTTGCCGCTATCGCGGCACTTCCCCCAAAGGGGGCAGCGAGGAGCCCCTACGAATTCGGAATATTCAGATAAATCGAATCCCCCCGGAGGTTGCTCCATTGGAATTCCTTTGCCAGCTCGGCGGCGCTGATGGGGGCGGGGCGGTCGATCAGGCCGGCGGCGTGGGCCAGCAGGCCGATAATGGCTTCCGGGGAGAAGCGCTTTTGCAGCTCCCCCAGGTCCAGATCCCGGTCCCGTTTGCTCAGGCGGCGGCCGTCGGGGGCCAGCAGCATGGGCACGTGGGCGTACTGGGGATGGGGGAAGCCGAACAGCTCCTGTAAGTACATCTGCCGGGGGGCGGAGCTGAGCAGATCCATGCCCCGTACCACCTCGGTGACCCCGGCCTCGCCGTCGTCCACGGTGACGGCCAGCTGGTAGACATATACCCCGTCCGCCCGGCGTACCACCATGTCGCCGCAATCCTTGGCCAGGTTCAGCTCGTACCGCCCCTGCACCCGGTCGTCCAGGCTCCAGAGCCGGTCCGGCACCACCACCCGCCAGGCGGGGGCGCGGTTCATGGCGCGGCGGGCCTGAGGCGTCAGACTCCGGCAGGTGCCGGGGTAGACGTAGGTGCCGTCGCTCAGGTGGGGGGCGTTGACGCTGTGCAGCTGGCTGCGGGTGCAGTAGCAGGGGTACAGCAGCCCCATTTCCATCAGCCGGTCAAAATAGCGGTCATAGGTTTCGCTCCGGGTGCTCTGGGGCGGCGTCTCCCGGTCGTAGTCCAGGCCCAGCCAGGCCAGGTCCTGCCGCAGCAGCCGGGCGTAGGCGTCGCTGGTGCGCAGGGTATCCAGGTCCTCCATCCGCAGCACCATCTCGCCACCCTGGGAGCGGACGGACAGCCAGGCGATCAGGGCGGCGAACACGTTGCCCAGATGCATCCGCCCGGAGGGGGTGGGGGCGAACCGGCCCACTACCATAGCAGCCACCAGGCCAGCACGCCGAACAGCAGCGCCACCTCCAGCAGCAGAAGCGCCACCAGCAGGGCCACCTTGTTTCGGTTCTTCTCCTGGGGAGCCTCCGGCTCCTCCTCCGGCTCCTCCGGCGCTTCCTCGCCGTATTCCGCCGGATCGTAATCCTCATATTCCGGCTCCTTGGGCGGCGGGGCGAAGATATCCTGCTCCGGCTCCTCCACCGCCAGAAGCTGCTCCTGCAATTTTTTCAGGGCTTTGTTGGGATCGTCGAACATGCCAGCTCCTCCTTTGCCGCCCGAAGCAGGGCGGCGCGGTCATTGGGAATGCGCCCGTCCAGGACTCCCTCCAGCAGCCGGTCCAGCGTCTGGCCGATCTGCCTGCCGGAAAGGCCCAGGTCCATCATGTCCCTGCCGTTTACGGCCAGGGCGCGCAGGGTGATGCGCCCCTCATTTCTTTCCATTTCCTCCAGGGCGGCGCGGATCCTTGCGAAATAGGGCGCGGCCTGGTGTTCCCGGGTGCCCTTGCTCTCCATGTCCGCCTGCTGGAGCGCCAGCAGGGCCTCCAGCCGCGCCGCGCCGTAGCGGGAGAGCGCCCGGCGCAGCAGCCGCTCATCCGGCTCCATGGGGGTCATGTGGTGGGCCACCAGCCACACCGCCTCCCGGCGCAGGGCGGCGGGGGCCTTCAGGCGGTCGAGGACCGCCTCTGCGATCTGCGCGCCCACCTGGGCGTGGCCCTTGAAGTGCCCCCGGCCGTTTTCGTCCAGGGTGAAGCAGGGGACCTTTCCGATGTCGTGAAGCAGCGCCGCCCAGCGCAGCACCGGCTCCGCCGGGACTGCCTGGGTGACGTGGGCAATGTGCGTGTATACATCGTAGGCGTGGTGGGGGGAACACTGGTCGAACCCCACGGCGCTGGCCAGCTCCGGGATCAGAGCAGTGAGAATGGGGGCAAAGCGCAGGATATCCTCCGCCTGCGCCGCCAGCAGAAAGCCGGTCAGTTCCTCAAACGCCCGCTCCGGGGCAAGATGCCGCGTCAATGGGGCCAGCGCGATCATGGCGTCCATGGTCCTATCCTCCACGGCCAGCTGAAACCGGGCGGCAAAGCGGATGCCCCGCAGGATCCGCAGCCCGTCCTCTTCAAAGCGCCGGCGGGGCTGGCCCACGCAGCGCAGAATTTTATTTTTCAGGTCCTCCTGTCCGCCAAAGGGGTCCGCATACCCCCGTACCGGCGACCAGGCCATGGCGTTGACGGTGAAATCCCGCCGCGCCAGATCGGTCTGCACGTCCGGCACGAATTCCACCCATCCGGGGTGGCGGCCGTCCGTGTATCCGCCCTCCCGGCGGAAGGTGGTGATCTCGATGTCCCCCTGGGGCAGCAGCAGCTTTACCGTGCCGTGCCGCCGCCCGGCGTCGTCCTGGGGGATATCCCGGAAGACGCGGGCGGTCTGCTCCGGCAGCGCCCGGGTGCAGATGTCAAAATCGTGGGCCGCGCGTCCCAGCAGCATGTCCCGGACGCAGCCGCCCACCAGATAGGCTTCCCATCCGGCCCGCTCCAGGGCCTCAAGAATTTCCTCCGCCTGGGTGAGGGAGGCCATGCTCAGCCCTCCGCAGGCGCAAGCCCGGCGTAAATTCCCGCCAGCCACACGGCGGCGGTGGTAAAGAACCAGGAGAAGGTCCCCTGGGCCACGGCAGCGGCGCAGAAGAACACGCCGAGCAGGCCCACGGCATTGTACCAGGGCTTCCCCGGCAGTCCGGCGGCCCGGGCCAGGTGGAAATAGCCCGCCAGCGCCAGGCACAGCACCGCACCCAGCCCCAGCACATAGTTCATCAGCTGGGGCACTTCGCTCCACAGCTGATAGCAGATCAGCAGCTGGGCCACAAACAGCAGGCACACCGGCAGCTCCAGCAGGAAGGGCACCTTCCGCCCCGTCCCGTACAGGACCGCGGCGGCCACCAGCGCGGCGGCGGCCAGAACGGACAGCACGCGATAGACCAGCACCAGGGCGGCCGGCCCCGCGACCTGCTCCAGCAGCAGCGAGGCGGTCCCACCTGCCAGCAGCAGGCTGCTCACCGCCGGGACCACGCGGCCCATGGGCTTCACCACGGTCTTCCGGGTAAAGAGGAACGCCAGCACCGCGGCTGCGGCCATCAGCACCCACAGCAGGATCTCCGGCAGGGTCGCCCCAGGCAGCAGCCAGGCGGTCTCATCCTCCACCAGGGTAAACAGCCACCGATGCAGCACCAGCGCCGCCACGCCCAGCCCCAGAAACACCGGCGACAGCACCGCGGCTCGATTGGAATTTTTCATATTCTTTCACTCCTTGTCAGAAGTTGATCGCAAAGTTATCCCACCAGCGCTTTCAGGCCCATTGCGAGGCCGGCCAGGATGGGCTGGTGGAGGAGGTACACCCACAGGGACCTGCGGCCCAGGGCGCACAGGGGGCGGAAATACCGCTCACCCCTGGGGAATCTGCTTTGGCCCCCGGCATAGACCCGGCGGCCCAGGGCCGCGCCCAGCAGGAAGAAGCCCAGGTTGGGCAGCAAGGGAAAATAGTCCGACGATACAAACCACTCCGGGCACAGGCCCAGGGGGATCAGCCCCAGGGGAACGTCAAAGGCATACCGCCCGACCACCAGCCCGGCGGCGATGAGGATCAGCCCCAGCGCCGCCAGCCGGGGGCCGCGCAGCCGCCGCAGGACGCCCCACAGCAGCATGCAGACCCCCAGGCAGTGCAGCACGCCGAAATAGATGATGATGCTTTCGTCCGCCAGGCCCAGGCGGTACATGCCTGCGGTGACGGCGGAGCACAGCAGCCCGCAGGCAAGCACCTGGCAGCCCCGCCGGACGCTATGGCGGCCCAGGGTCACGCAGACGCCGGAGATCACCAGGAACACAAAGCCGCAGTGATTTTTGATGAGCAGAAACCACCCCGGCTCCTGCCAGCTTATCAGGCCCGTCAGCCCGGTCAGATCATAGATGAAATGGACGATCAGCATACCCAGCAGGGCAAGCCCCCGGGCGGCGTCCAGCTCCCAGATCCGTTTTTTCATCCGTTGCTCACGGCGGCGTTGGCTTCCTCCTCCAGCACCCGGTAGGCCACCTTGCCCACCAGGGTCTTGGGCAGCTCGGTGCGGAATTCGATCTCACGGGGCATGGCGTACTTGGCAATGCGCTTGGAGCAGTACTCCAGCAGCTCCTGCTTCAGCTCCTCGGTGGGCTCCACGCCGGGCATGGGGACCACGTAGGCCTTCACCTTCTGCACCCGGTAGGGGTCCTTCACGCCGATGACGCAGGACAGCAGCACCTTCTCGTGGCCGTCGATGATATTCTCCAGCTGGGAGGGATAGACATTGTAGCCGGAGGTGATGATCATCCGCTTCATCCGCTGGCGGAAGTACACGAAGCCGTCCTGATCCATGTGGCCCAGGTCGCCGGTGTGCAGCCAGATGCGCCCGTCGTAGTGGCGGCGCAGGGTGGAGGCGGTCTCCTCGGGGTTATCCATATAGCCCATCATTACGCTGGGGCCGGAGATGCAGATCTCGCCCTCGATGTTCGGCTCCACCTCGGTCAGGGCGCCGGGCTGCACGATCTTATAGAAGGTATCCGGGAAGGGCACGCCGATGGAGCCGGCCCGGGCATAGTCCTTGGGGGTCAGGCAGGAGGCGGTGACGCATTCGGTGGTGCCGTAGCCCTCCCGGATCTGCTCAGCGCAGCCGTGGGCCTTCAGGAAGGCGTCCACCTTCCGCTTCAGCTCCGGGGCCAGGCTGTCGCCGCCGGAGAAGATGCCCTTCAGGAAGCTCAGGTCCGCCCCCTCCAGCTTGTCCGTCCGCAGCAGGGCCTCGAACAGGGTGGGCACGCCGGGGATCAGATTGGGCTTCTGCTTCAGCAGAATTTCAGCGTAGGTGTTCACATTGAACTGGGGCACCAGAATGCAGGTGCCGCCCGCCACCAGAGGCGTGTGGATGCCGATGCCCAGGCCGAAGCCGTGGAACACGGGCATGACGGAGAGCATCTTCATGTCGGAGATCTCGTCCATGGTAAAGCCGGAGGCGGCGATGGTCTGAAGGGCCAGGGCGTTGAAGTTCAGGTTGCTGAGCATGATGCCCTTGGTGGTGCCGGTGGTGCCGCCGGAATAGAGGATCGCGCCGCACTCGTCAAATTTCCCGTCGTCGGCGGGCAGCACCTGGCCCCGTCCGGCGGATACCATCTTGTGCCACAGGGTATAGCCGCCCTTGGGCAGCTTCTGGATGGCCCGGGCGCTCTTGGTCATGGGGTAGAGCAGGTTCAGCGGCGCGGGCAGCTCGTCGGCCACACGGGCGATGAGAATGGTCACCGGCTCATGGAGCTGGGACTGGATCTCCGCCACTTTGTAATAGAACTGATCCAGGGTCAGGATGGCCTTGGAGTGGGACACGTTCAGATAGAACGCGATCTCCTGGGCGGCGGACAGGGGATGGATCATATTGGGGATGGCCCCGATGCGGTTGAGGGCATAGAAGCAGTCCAGCGCCTGGGGGGTGTTGGCCATGCAGATGGTCACCCTGTCGCCCTTGCGGATGCCCATGCGGTACAGCCCCTTGGCCGCCGCCTCGATGCGCTGCATGAATTCGGTATAGGTGGTCTTCTTGCCCATGAAGGTGTAGGCAACGTGATTCGGCTTCCGCCGCGCCGCCGCGGCCACCATCTGATACATGGTGGCGTGGGGATAATCCAGGGAGGCGGGCGTCTTGCCGTAGTATTTCAGCCAGGGGGAGGAGGAGGACAGACCCATCGTTTTTTCCTTTCTGTTTGGAGCCAAAAGGGAGCGGCCTTTCCCGGCTCTATCCGGGAAATCGAAAGCATGGCTCCTATTCAGGCGATATTTTTGTTATTATAACACAGGATGCATCAGATTTCCAGTACAAAAAAGAGCCGACAGCTTCGTGTCGGCTCCCTTTGGCTCAGTCCTCGAAGGTCAGAACGTCCTTGTATTTTTCCTTGAACATGCCGTAGACCGCGTCCAGCACCGCCTCGTCCTCCACGGCCAGGTAGTTCTCGTTCTCGTCGTCCACCGGCTCGACCTCCAGGATGACGATCTGGGTCTCCGCCTCGTCGGCGGGCATCAGCACCAGGTATTCCTTGCCCTGGTATTCCATGCAGTCCAGATATTCAAAATCCACATCCTGCCCGTTCTCGTCGGTCAGAGTCAGAATTTCGGACTCCTCCTGCTCATTTTCCGGCTCGTTATTCAAAATTTCCATGCTGTTATACTCCTTATCATGATCGCGTGGGTGAAGTTTCTTCCTATCCGGCAAGAATTATACCCCATACGCAGGGAAAAAGCAAGGGAAAAGCAAAGGGCAGCTCACTATTTTTGATAAAATCGCTTTCGGAATTCGGTGGGGGAGATGCCGATGATCTGGGTAAAGACCCGGGAGAAGTAGTTGGGGTCCCCGAAGCCCACCGCGGCGCTTGCTCATAGGAGGTCGTCGTATAGAATCCAACACCAAAATCCAGATAAACCGCCCCCGCGCGTATTTCAGGCCGCTCGACCAGCACCGTACTGCCATGGTATGATTTCATGCGGACACCGTTTTTGGCGGATCCAAAAACAATCCTATTGGCGAAAGCCTTCTTTCATGCTATAATAAATTATCATTGTGCGGAAAGGGGTGGTTTTGTGCCCGAAAAGGGGAGCGGGGGCAAGCGCCCCCTGGTTTGCGGGCTCCTGGCCCATGTGGACGCGGGGAAGACCACGCTGTCGGAGGGACTGATGTATTGCAGCGGATGGCGCAGGACCCTGGGGCGGGTGGATCACCGGGACTCCCTGCTGGATACCCACGCGCTGGAGCGGGAGCGGGGGATCACCATTTTCTCCAAGCAGGCGCTGCTGGAGACGGCCGCCCGGCAGGTCACCCTGGTGGATACGCCGGGGCACGTGGACTTTTCCGCCGAGGCGGAGCGCGTCATGCCGGTGCTGGACTGCGCGGTGCTGGTGATCAGCGGCACCGACGGCATCCAGGCCCACACGGTCACGCTGTGGCGGCTGCTGGAGCGGTACGGGGTGCCGGTATTCCTGTTTATCAACAAAATGGACCTGCCCGGCGCGGACCGGGCGCGGCTCCTGGCGCAGCTCCAGGACCAGTTCGGCTCCGGGTGCCTGGATTTTTCCGCCCCCCGGGAGGAGATCGCGGAAAACGCCGCCCTGTGCGACGAGGCGCTGCTGGAGAGCTATCTTGCCTCCGGCCGGGTGACGGACGGCAATCTGCGGGAGCTGGTCGGCCACCGCAGGCTTTTCCCCTGCTGCTTCGGCTCCGCGCTGAAGCTGGAGGGCGTGGAGGCGCTGCTGCACCTGCTGGACGTGTATGCGCCGGTGCGGGAATACGGCACGGCCTTCGCCGCCCGGGTCTATAAGATATCCCGGGACGATTCCGGCGCGCGGCTGACCTGGCTGAAGGTCACCGGCGGAACGCTGCGGGTGCGCCAGACGCTGCGCCTGACCGGCCCCAAGGGGGAGATCACCGAGGAAAAGGCGCAGCAGCTTCGGCTGTACTCCGGGGACAAATTCACCGCCCCCGAGGAGATCCCGGCAGGGACGCTGGCGGCGGTAACGGGCCTCACCGGCAGCTATATCGGCCAGACCCTGGGCGCGGAGCCCGCCGGGCCGGAGGCCGCCATGGAGCCGGTGATGACCTACCGGGTAAATCTTCCGCCCCAGGTGGATCCGGCCCAGACCCTGCCCAAGCTGCGCCAGCTGGAGGAAGAGGATCCCCAGCTGCGGCTGCTGTGGGAGCAGGGGCAAATCCATGTGCAGATCATGGGCAAGGTGCAGCTGGAGATCTTCCGCAGCCTGGTAGCCCAGCGCTTCGGCATGGAGGTGACGCTGGACGACCGGCGCATCTCCTATAAAGAGACCATTGAGAACACGGTGGAGGGCGTGGGGCATTTCGAGCCGCTGCGTCACTATGCCGAGTGCCACATCCTGCTGGAGCCGCTGCCCCGGGGCAGCGGACTGGTGTTTGACAGCGTGTGCCCGCTGGACGTGCTGGACGGGAACTATCAGAATCTGATCCTGACCCACCTGGCCGAGAAGACCCACCGGGGCGTGCTCATCGGCGCGCCCATCACGGATATGAAGCTGACGTTGCTGGTGGGCAAGGCCCACCTGAAGCACACCGAGGGCGGCGACTTCCGCCAGGCCACCTACCGCGCCGTGCGCCAGGGCCTGATGCAGGCCAGGTCCGTCCTCCTGGAGCCCTGGTATGCCTTTACGGTGACCGCCCCCACGGAGCTGATCGGCCGGGCCATCACGGATATCCGGGCCATGGGCGGCCAGTTCGTCGCCCCGGAGGCAAGGGGCGGCCTTTCCACCCTGCGCGGCTCCGTCCCCGCCGCCGAGGTGCGGGACTATGCCGAGACGCTGTCTGCCTATACCCAGGGCCGGGGACGCTTGCAGCTGTCCGTCCAGGGCTATGCCCCCTGCCACAACGCCGAGACGGTGATCGAGGCCGCCGGCTATGACCCGGAGGCGGACCTGGAAAACACCCCGGATTCCGTGTTCTGCGCCCACGGGGCGGGCTTCAATGTGAAGTGGGACCGGGTGAAGGACTACATGCACCTGGACAGCGGCCTGAAAGAGGAAAAGCCGCCCCAGATCATCCAGCGCGGCAGCATCGACGACCGGGAGCTGGAACGGATCATGGAGCGGGAGTTCGGCCCCGTCCGCCGCCCCCGGTATTCCGCCCCCCGGCTGCGCCCGGCCACCGAGGAGATCACCATCAGGCCGCCCAAGCAGCGCTATATCATCGTGGACGGCTACAACATGATCTTCGCCTGGGACGAGCTGGCCGGGCAGGCCAAGGATGACCTGGACGCGGCGCGCAGAATGCTGTGCGACCGGCTGTCCAGCTACGCGGGCTTTACCAGGACCAAGCTGGTGGTGGTGTTCGACGGCTACAAGCAGCAGGGCAACCCCGGCGAGAAGCGCCAGCTGGGCAACATCCAGGTGGTGTACACCCCCCAGGGGCAGACGGCGGACCGCTATATCGAGGAGCTGGCCGAGGAGATCGGCTCCAGCTACGCCGTGCGGGTGGCGTCCTCGGATTCGCTGGTGCAGCTGTCCTCCTTCCGCAGCGGCGTGCTGCGGATGTCCGCCCGGGAGCTGCTGGACGAGGTGGAGCAGGCCCGCAGGGATATGAAAAAATTTTACTGACCGCCTCCGCTTCGCCGGAATTTTCCCGCGGGGTGTGCGATACTGTGGATGCGTCCGGGAGGGACATGCGTGGAGGATCTGAAATTCATGGCGGCGGCGCTGGAGCTGGCGCGGCAGTCCGCCCGGGAGGGCGAGGTGCCCGTGGGCTGCGTCATTGTGCGCCGGGGGGAGATCGTCGGCTCCGGCCGCAACCGGCGGGAGGCGGGCAAGTCCGCCCTGGCCCACGCGGAGATCGAGGCCATCGCCCAGGCCAATGCGGCCCTGGGGGGCTGGCGGCTGTGGGAGTGCACCCTGTATGTCACCCTGGAGCCCTGCCCCATGTGCGCCGGGGCGATCATCAACGCCCGGATCCCCCGGGTGGTCTACGGGGCCGCCGACGCCAAATTCGGCGCGTGCCGCAGCGTGTGCAGCCTGTTTGACATGCCCTTCAACCACCGCCCTCAGGTGGAGGCCGGGGTGATGGAGCGGGAGGCTGCCGATCTGATGCGGGATTTTTTCCAGAACCTGCGGGTGCAGTTGCGGACAAGGCCCAGATGGCGGCGTCCCGCGCCACCGGGGTGAATCGATATGGAGGGATTTCCTTGGAGCAGTACCAAAGCGCCCGAAGATTCGGGGTATCCGTTGTTGTGCTCACATTGGTGTTTCGGCTGTTTGAGGCCGGGCTGCCCCAGGGGGCGGCGCGGCTGCTGCGCTGGCTCCCGATCTCCCCAAATAAACAGACAGAAGCCGGGCGGGAAGCCCGGCATTTTTCTTTTCCCTTTCCGGCGGAATCATCGCCCCCGGCCTCCTATGTGCCCGAGCCGTCCCGCCCGTCCTTTACCGGGGAGCAGGCGGAGTCGCTGGCGGTGACCAATACCAGCTCCCGCCAGCCGGACATCGCCGCCCTGCTGACCGCGCCGCTGGACTGGAGCCTGGCGGGGGACAAGCCCACGGTGCTGATCGTCCACACCCACACCTCCGAGAGCTATGAGCGCGGCGGCGCGGATTACGCGGAAACGGCGGCCTACCGCACCCTGGACGAGGAATACAACATGCTCCGCATCGGCGACCTGGTGGCGCAGCTGCTGGAGGCGGAGGGCATCGGCGTGATCCACGACCGGGAATTTCACGATTATCCCTCCTACAATTCCGCCTATACCCACGCCCGCAAGGCCATTCAGGCCCAGCTGCTGAAAAATCCCCAGATCCAGCTGGTGCTGGACCTCCACCGGGACGCCATGGAGGACGGGGGCAGGCAGGTGAGCACCCACGCCGCCCTGGGCGGCCGGGACTGCGCCCAGCTGATGACGGTGCTGGGGGTGGGCCGCAGCGGCCTGCCCAACGACCGCTGGGAGGAGGACCTCTCCCTGGCCCTGAAGCTCCAGGTGCTCTTGCAGGAGCAATGCCCCGGCATTGCCCGCCCCATCTCTCTGCGCCCCCAGCGCTTCAACCAGGACCTGGCCCCCTATTCCCTGCTGATCGAGGTAGGCACCGCCGGCGACACCCGGGAAAAAGCCCTCCTGGCTGCCACCCAACTGGCCGCCGCCCTCATCCAACTAAAGGACGGCACGTCTGCTGACCTCCCCTGAAAGGGAAAAAAGCGCCCTTGGCTCCCCAATGGGGGAGCTGGCAGCCCGAACGGGCTGACTGAGGGGGTGCCGTTCGATGGTTGCAACAGCTCAAAGTCACCAACGCCACCCCCTTTGCCGCTTCGCGGCACAAAACAGAGGTATGATTGCCACCGGCAATCATTGCTATCTCGATTCGCTGCGCGGAGCACCACCCCCAAAGGGGGCAGCGAGTTGGTGCGGCAGGCAGCCGTGGCAATATAAAAACTGAGGCGAATTCGTACAGCCTCAAATGGGACATGGTACGAATTCGCCTTGATCTTTGTAAAGCCATAACTGCCTGCTGCAACCCCTCTGCGACTCGCTAAGAGCCGCCTAGCGGCGGTTGCTCGCTTGCATGGCGCCTGCGGGCGCACAAGTCAGCCCTTACGGGCTGCCAGCTCCCCCATTAGGGGAGCCAGGAACGGGGAGCCAAGGAGTTACCGAAAGCGGATGGCCATCCAGCGTTCGGTTTGCATGCGGTGGTAGCGGCTGTCCATGAGGTCTACGGTCTGGGTCAGCAGGCGCATCCATTCCGCGGCGGTGCGGTTTCCGCCGTCGCGGGTGACCAGATAGGGGCAGGGCTCCAGCGGCCGGCGGCCGAAGCAGGCGGCAAAGGGCTTGCCCACCCCCAGGGCGATGGCATAGGGAGCCATGCGGTAGAAGTATTCCGGGTCGGATTTCAGCAGCCGGGCGGCCTCCGGCCGGGGGATGGATTTCAGGAACCGGCGGACGGACAGGATCTCTCCCGCCTCGCTGCGGTTCAGCTCCGTGCGCATGCCGCCGAAGGCGGCCGGGAAGCCCATCAGCAGCTGTACCGCGCAGGACCCCAGCGGGATCCAGGGCTGCCCGGCGATCAGGCCCAGCAGGAACCAGAAAGCGATGACGCCCAGCCCGATCCAGCAGTGCAGCCGCTTGCGGGAATACAGGTGCATGGCAAATTCATGCAGCTCCCAGGCGCTCACCGCCCCCAGGACGCCGAAGATCAGAGAAAACAGGATCTGCAAAACCGTGATGCTGGTCATGTTCATGGCCACGCACACGCCGCAGAATACCTGACTGCCGCACAGCAGCCAGCGGAAGACCTTCCGGCTGCCGGAGCGGGGGCGGCACATGGCCTTCTCGCCGGGGATCATCCCGGCGGTTTTTTTGCACATTTTCGCGTAGCCCGGACTGCTGCAATTGACCACATTGCGGTTGTTGAACAGCGTCTGGAATACCCGGATCTCAAATAAGCTCCGCTCGTTGCCCATCTCCATCTGCTTGCGCAGAATGACCCGGCTGCCGTTGGGCTGGATCATCAGGTAGCCCATCTGCGCCCAGGAGAGCACCATCATGGTCAGGTCGCCCCCGGTCATGGTCACCCGGCAGTCCAGCTCTCCGGCGCAGATGCCCTCCGGCGGCACGGTGGTGCGCTGGCGCACGGGGGGAAGGGTACGCAGGAACAGCAGCCAGTACAGGAGCGCCGCCCCCAGGAAGATGCCCATGGGGATCAGCTCCGGGTTGCCGGTGCGCTGATAGGTACTCACCGAGGGAAACATCTCCCGGGGCACCAGCAGGGTCATGGTCACGGATTCGTGGTCGTTCAGGGGGTTGACGCTGGTGCCGGTGATCATATTGCCGTTGATCGCCAGGTCCAGATTGGAGGCAAAGCCCACCTGCTGATAGGTGCTGGTGAAGGTGGGCACGCCGTCCACCGTATCGGGCATGGTGATGACGAAGCTGAACAGGTCTACCGGGTAATCAAAGCCGCAGAGCATGGGCAGCGTCAGCTGGAGCTTGTTCAGCTGCAAAGCCGACCCCACCGCTGAGCTCAGGGTGGCGGGCACGGCACCCACGGCCTTGGGGATGGTATAGTCAAAGCGCACCGGGAATTCGCCGGTCATGCCGCCGGTGATCCGCCCCACGGATACCAGCGTCCGGCTGCCCACCCGGCTGGTGGGGACGGAGCTGCCGTTCATGGTGATCTTCTCCGCGTTTTCGGGCAGGGGGAATTCCAGCCCGGCGTCCGCGGCTTCCAGCTTCAGGTTCACGGTCATGCTCACCAGGCAGTCGCCGTCGGAGTTGACGGTGCAGTAGAGATCGATCTTGGAGGCGCTGCTTTCAGCCGACGCATGGGTATGGAACAGCGCGAGCATGATGAAGAAAACGGCGCACAGCGCCGCGGCGTACCGCTTCAAGCCAACCCCTCCCATCTTTCGTAATATGATCGATTTCATTCAGCCATTCTACCATAGCCGCAATTAAAATGCAAGAATAATCCGAAATTCTTCCCGCTTTTTGCCCCTGCGCCGCAAGAAAATGCGGCCTTCTCTGCCGAGAGGGCCGCGATTGGTTCACGCGAAGATGTTGCTTTGCTCCACCGTGCTTCGGAAGGCCTCAAATTCGGCCCTGGTGCATTCGGCGGTGACCCGCAGCGGGCGGGTGAGGGTGAGGCAGAACATTTCCATAAAGCTTTTGCCGTTGATGCGGTGCTCGCCGTCGTCCAGGTACACCGGGAAGGGCTGGGCGGTGGCCGCATTCACGAATTCCTCCACGTCCCGGACAGAGCCGAGGGAGATAATAAATTCCGATCCATTTTCCATCTGGCGCTGTACAAACCTTTCTTTTTCGTGTATAATGGGGCCAAATACCCGTCTTATGTCTCTTCTTTTTTATTATATCGGGGGACAGAAAAAAACGCAACTGTGGGGTTCGGACGATTTTCCCAACCTTTTCATTCCAAAATTGGCGGTTTTACACATATGAAATTTGCTTTTTATACCCTGGGCTGCAAAACCAACCAGTATGAGACTCAGGCCATGGAGCGCCTGCTGGCCCAGCAGGGGCACGACATCGCCTCCTTTGAGGACGCCTGCGACGGCTATATCATCAATACCTGCTCCGTCACCGCCGTGGCGGACAAGAAAAACCGGGCCGTGCTCCGCCGCTGCCGCCGGGAACACCCGGAGGCGGTCATCGGCGTGTGCGGCTGTTACAGCCAGCACGCCGCCCAGACCGTAAAGGAGCTGGGGGCGGACGTGGTGGGCGGAAGCGGCGGCCGGGAGCAGTTTTTGCAGGATATGCTCACCGCCGCCCGCACCCACACCTACCAGGAGCACCTGGACAATGCCCTGCGCCGGCGGGAATTTGAGATCCTTCCCCCCGGCGGCCTCCAGGAGCGCACCCGTGCCATGCTGAAGGTGCAGGACGGCTGCACCAATTTCTGCACCTACTGCATCATCCCCTATACCCGCGGCCCCATCCGCTCGGCACCGATCCCGCTGGCGGTGGAGCAGGCGCGGCGTCTGGAGGCGGAGGGCTACCGGGAGATCGTGGTCACCGGCATCGAGGTGGCGGGCTGGGGCAGGGACCTGCCGGGCAAGCCCCCGGTGTGGCAGCTGATCTGCGCCGTCTGCCGGGCGGTGCCGGACCTGCGCATTCGCCTGGGCAGTCTGGAGCCGCGGATCGTCACCGAGGAATTCTGCCGGGAGTTGGCGGGGCTTCCCAATCTGTGCCCCCAGTTCCACCTGAGCATGCAGTCCGGCTGCGACGCGGTGCTGGCGCGGATGAAGCGGAAATACGATACCGCCGGGTACGCCGAAAGCCTGACCCGGCTGCGGACCTGGTTCCCGGACTGCGCCGTGACCACCGATATGATCGTGGCCTTCCCGGGGGAGACGGAGGAGGAATTCCGGCAGAGCCTCCAGTTCATCCGGGCCTGCCGCTTCGCGGATATGCACATCTTCCCCTATTCCCGCCGCCCCGGCACCCCGGCGGCGGATATGCCCGGCCAGCTGGGCAACGCGGTGAAGGAGCAGCGCAGCCGCGCCGCCATCGCGGCGGCGGCGGAGATGAGCGCGGACTTCCGCCGCGCCCTCATCGGCACCCGTCAGGCGGTGCTGGTGGAGGGCATGGAGGGGGAATTCTCCGTGGGCCACGCCCCCAATTACGTAAAGGTATACATCCCGGGGCAGTGCCCCAGGAACGAAATTCAAACGGTCACCGTCACCGCCCTGCACCAGGACGGGGTCACGGCGGAAAGGAACTGACATGAAAACGCTGCTGCACATCTGCTGCGCCCCCTGCGCCAACCAGTGCATCGATGTCCTGCGGGGCGACGGCCTGGAGGTCACCGGCTTCTGGTACAATCCCAATATCCATCCCTTTACCGAGTACCGCGCCCGCCGCAATTGCCTGCGGGAATACGCCCAGACCATCGACCTGCCCCTGATCGAGCGCAATGACTACGGCCTGCGCCCCTTCGTCCGGGCGGTGGCGGAGGATATCGAGCACCGCTGCGTCAAGTGCTATGAGTTCCGCCTGTTCGAGGCGGCCCGCCAGGCCAAGGAGGGCGGCTTCGATTCCTTCACCTCGTCGCTGTTCATCAGCCCCTACCAGCAGCATGAGCTGATGCGGGAGGTGGCCCAGCGGGCGGCGGCGGAATACGGCGTTTCGTTTTTGTACCGGGACTTCCGGCCCTATTTCCGGGCCGGGCAGGAGCGGGCGCGGGAGCTGGGCTTCTATATCCAGAAGTACTGCGGCTGCGTCTTTTCCGAGGAAGAGCGGTATCTGAAAAAGAGCAGGATCATTCCCTGATAGGAGGAAGTATGGATCAAATGGAATTTTCCGTTCCCTGCCTGTTCGGCCTGGAGGGCCTGGCGGGGGACGAGCTGAAAAGAATGGGCCTGGAGAACGTCCGGGTGGAAAACGGGCGTGTCCTGTTTTCCGGGGACGAGCGGGCCATGGCCAAGGCCAATGTGGGCCTGCGCACCGGCGAGCGGGTGCTGATCGTCCTGGCGGATTTCCCGGCGCGCAGCTTCGAGGAGCTGTTCCAGGGCGTGTACCGTTGCCCGCTGGAGCGCTATATCCCCAAGGACGGCGCGTTCCCCGTGAAGGGCCACTGCCTGAACAGCCAGCTCATGAGCGTGCCGGACTGTCAGGCCATCATCAAGAAGGCGGCCAGCCGTCGCCTGGGAGAAAAATACGGCGTGAGCTGGCTGCCGGAGACGGGCAATAAATTCCAGCTGCAATTTTCCGTCATGAATGACCGGGTGCAGCTGTATCTGGATACCTCCGGCCCGGGGCTGCACAAGCGGGGCTACCGGGCCAACGGCAACGACGCCCCCCTGCGGGAGACCCTGGCCGCCGCCATGATCACCCTGGCCCACTACCGGGGCCGGGAATTCCTGTGGGACGGCTTCTGCGGCAGCGGCACCATCCCCATTGAGGCGGCGCTGATCGCCCGGAACCAGGCCCCCGGCATGTACCGCCGGTTCTCCGCCGAGGCCTTCCCCTGGGTGGAGCCGAAGATCTGGGGCGACGTGCGCACGGAAATGCGGGATAAGGAGTTCAAGGGCAATTACCGCATCCTTGGCTCCGACAACGATCCCAAGTGCGTATCGCTGTCCATGGCCAACGCCAAAAAGGCGGGGGTGGACCGGCTGATCACCTTCCGGGACGGCGACGCCACCAAGATGAGCCTGCCCAGCGATGCCGGCATCTTCATCTCCAATCCCCCCTACGGCCAGCGGATGCTGGAGCAGCAGAGCGCCCAGCGCCTCTACGTCGCCCTGGGCCGCCACCTGAAATTCGCCGACGGCTGGAAAAAATACATCATCACCAGCGAGCCGGAATTCGAGCACTACTTCGGCAAGCGTGCCGACAAAAAGCGAAAGCTCTACAACGGCATGATCAAGTGCGACTACTACATGTACTTCGAGAATCGGAAGAAATAAGGCAATCCACAGACACAGAGAGACAGAGAATTATGAAGCATCTATTTATCATCAACCCAGCTGCGGGGAGCAGCGACCATACCATGGAGTATTCCAGCGCCATCCGCACCGCCTGCGGAGCCCGGCGGCTGAAATATGAGATCCGGGTGTCCATGGGGCCGGGGGACTGCGCCAGGATTGCCCGCGCTGCCGCCGAGACCGGGGAGGACGTGCGCATCTATGCCTGCGGGGGCGACGGGACGCTGAATGAGATCGTCACCGGCATCCGGGGCTTTCCCAATGCTGCCGTCACCGCCTACGCGGGGGGCAGCGGGAACGATTTTGTGCGGATGTTTGACAATCCCACCGCTTTTTCCGACCTGGATCAGCTGCTGAACGCCCAGGAGCGCAGCTTTGATCTGATCCGGGTGAACGACGACTACGCCTTCAACATCTGCTCCGTGGGCCTGGACGCCCGCATCGGCACCGACGTATCCGGCTACAAGCGCATCCCCCTGCTCCAGGGCTTCCGGGCCTACGCGGTGTCCACGGTGGTGAACGTGGTCCGGGGCATCGGGGAGCACTACGTGCTGGAAGTTAACGGCGAGACCATCGACGGCGAGCAGACCATGATCTGCGTGTGCAGCGGCCAGTATTACGGCGGCGGCTTCCACCCCGTCCCGGAGGCCGACCCCACCGACGGCAGGCTGGAGGTGCTGGTGGTGAAAAAGGTCAGCCGCCTGCAGGTGCCCAGGGTCATCGGCAAATACAAGGCCGGAAAATACCGCCAGCTGGAGAGCCTGATCCGCCACTTCACCACCGATTCCCTCACCATCCGCTGCGACCGCCCCAACCCCATCAACCTGGACGGCGAGCTGCGCTTCGCCCAGGACATCCACATCCGCATCGCCCCGGAAAAGATCCGCTTTTTCTATCCCACCACCGCCAACCTCAAAATCAAAGAAACGGCGCAGGTGCAGTAAGACCGCAAAAAAGCTCCCCCGACGGGTAGCTGTCCATAAAACAGGTTTCACGAAACAAATAATATGGCAGTTGCCGGACAAGGGTTGCTGACAAAAAGGGGCTGTTGCAAAATTCTTTTTTGCAGCAGCCCTATTGCTTCACCCTGAGCATTCTAT
>OLHA01000629.1_pt1 | contig 20529 bp, 21 predicted proteins | sample 1605961 | NCBI WGS metagenome assembly OLHA01 (sample SAMN03283288) | human gut metagenome | biome: human-associated habitat; material: feces | host: Homo sapiens | place: Peru | collected 2012
TATATACAGAATTATCAAAAAGTGAGTTAGAAAAAAATACTATGATTGCTGAAGCTAGAGATGAAGGCATTTTATTAGGTGAAAAACGTGGAGAAGCACGTGGTGAAAAAAGAGGTAAAAAACTTGGAGAAGTTCAAGGAAAAAAACTTGGAATTGCCAGTGAAAAGATAAATATTGCAAAAACAATGATACAAAAGAAATTCAATTTAGACTCAATATCAGAAATAACAGGATTAAGTATAAAAGAATTATCAAAATTAAAATTAGGTTAATATCTATAATAAATAATACAAATAAATATTTTTTATTTAATACAGATTTTTCTGTATTTTTCTTTTTAATAATTTACTTATAATGTATTTTATGGTATTATTTTAAAGGAAAGTTGTGATGTTATGAATTTACCTAGTTTATTAGAAGCAAAAAAAAGAAGTAATAAGGAAGTTTTAACAAAAACTATTGATTATATTACTTCAAATGATTTAAAAAATATTGGTAGCGGTAAAAAATATTTTATTAAGACTTATGGTTGTCAAATGAATGAACACGATACTGAAAATATTAAGGCAATATTAGAAGATATGAGTTTTGAAGAAATTGATTCGATGGAAGATGCTGATTTAATTTTACTTAACACTTGCGCAATTAGAGAAAATGCCCATAACAAGGTATTTGGTATGATAGGAAGAATTAAAAATTTAAAAGAAAGAAAGCCAAATATTATTGTTGGATTATGTGGCTGTATGGCACAGGAAGAAGTTGTAGTAGATGAGATTTTAGCAAAACACAATTGGTTAGATATTGTATTTGGTACACATAATATTTATAATTTACCTCAAATTTTAGCAAAATCTTTAAATAAGAAAAAAATTGAGGTAGAAGTCTTAAGCTGTGAAGGAGATATTGTTGAAAATATTCCAGTTAAAAGAGATAGTAAATATAAAGCTTGGGTAAATATTATGTATGGTTGTGATAAATTCTGTACTTATTGTATTGTTCCATATACTAGAGGTAAACAAAGAAGTAGACATCCAGAACATATACTAGAAGAAGTAAAAGAATTAGTTAAAGATGGTTATAAGGAAGTTACTTTACTAGGACAAAATGTTAATGCTTATGGAAAAGATTTAGATATTAATTATAAAATGGAAAATTTGTTAGAAGATGTTGCTAAAACTGGTATTGAAAGAGTTAGATTTGTTACAAGTCATCCATGGGATTTTACAGATAATATGATTGAAACAATAAAAAAATATCCTAATATTATGCCTTATATACATCTACCCCTACAATCAGGTTCAAGCAAAATTTTAAAATTAATGGGTAGAAGATATACTAAAGAATCATATTTAGAATTGTATAGAAAAATGAAAGAAGCATTACCTTATAGTTCCATTACAACAGACATTATTGTTGGATTTCCAGGTGAAACAGAAAAAGATTTTGAGGAAACTTTAGAAGTAGTTAATGAATGTAAATTTGATTCAGCATATACATTTATATTTTCACCAAGAGTTGGAACACCTGCAGCAAAGATGTCTGATGATGTTACTTTAGACGAAAAAAACGATAGATTACAAAGATTAAATACTTTAATAAATAAATATTCTAAAGAGGCAAACGATAAATATTTGAATAAAATAGTTCCTGTTTTAATTGAGGGGTATAGTGAAAAGGATAGTACTAAATTAATGGGTTATACAGATACTATGAAATTAGTTAATGTTGATGGTAATTGTGAAAATATTGGAAAAATAGTTAACGTTAAAATAAATGAAATTAAGACATGGAGTATGGATGGAGAAATTGTTAATGATTGAGTTTCAATATGAGATAACTAAAAAAAGTCATTTTAAAAGTTTATTAAAAAATCAACTTAAAACAATTTCTTTTTTTCTGTTTATTTTTACGTTTTGTTATTTTGGAATTAATTTAGAAGCTTTTTTATATAATTTTCCATATAATACTAAATTAGTATTAATTACATATATTATTTATTTAGCAATTATTTTTGCTATTATGTTTTTAATAAGTATTATATACTCTTTAATAATGACACATTTATTTAAAAAGAATAATATGTATAAACTTTATAATTATAAAATAGAAAAAAATAAATTAATAGAAAAAAATAGTAATTATATTATTGATTTGAATGTGGTAAAAAGAATTTTTGTAAAGAAAAATTATGTAAAATTTACTTCTTTTAAATTAAGAGAAGTAATAACTTTTGAAAAAAATAATTTTATTAATAAAGATGATTTTGAAAAGTTAAAAGAATTTTTAAAAAATAAATAGGTGGTTGTATGAAAAGAATAATTTTTGTAGTAAGTTTTATGTTTGTTTTATTACCTATAAATGCCTTAGCAACTTCTGGATCATTAAAAAAAGATTCTATAAAGGAATGTGAGGGAACTCTTTATGGAACTCATGGCAGTGATAATCATTATCATATTGCTATAAAAAGCGAAAATGGAAGTTATATTGCAAGTGGAGAGGCAATTTACAATGATCCTTGTCCTATAAAACAAGATGATAATACTGATAATAAAGATGAAGATTTGATTAGTGATAGTAGCTTAAAAGAAATTAAAATTAATGGAGATAGTATAAATATAAGTGATACTATGGAATATACTACTACAAGTGATGTTGCTAATTTAGAAGTTAAAGCTAATAGTGAATCTGCTAAAGTTGAATACGAAAATATAATCAATTTAAGTATGGGTAATAACATTGTTAATATTAAAGTTACAAATGGCAATAGTAATACTAAATATGTTCTTATTATAGTTCGTGAAAAAAGTTTAAGTGATAATAAAAATATAGTAATAAAAATAGATGGTGAAGAAATTAATTTTGATAATTATAAATATAACATTGAGGTAAAAAACGATGTTAAATCTCTAAATATTGATTATATATTAGAAGATAAAAATGCTCATGTAGATATTTTAGACAATGAAAATTTTGTTGTTGGTAAAAATGATGTTAAAATTATTGTTACTGCTGAAGATGGTAGCAGTTTAGAATATACAATAAGAGTAACAAAATTGGATTTAATTAATAGTATTATTAAAATTGTTTTAGGAAGCAGTATAGTAGTTAGTATTATTGCTATATTTAAAAAAATATTTAAACATTAAAATAAGAAGCGATTGCTTCTTATTTTACTTTAACTTTAAAAGATATTTCTTTATCCAAACTAATTTGTCTATAAATAACGCCACATTCGTCAAACATTCTTTTTGATGCGATAACACCATCTGTATCTTTATATTTATCTTCCTCATATACAATTTCTTTTATTCCTGATTGAATAATTGCTTTTGCACATTCATTGCAAGGAAATAGACTAACATATAGTTTAGAACCATATAAACTCTTTTTTTCACCTGGAAAATTTAAAATAGCGTTTAATTCAGCATGACAAACATACAAATATTTAGTTTCTAGTGGATTGCCAATTCTATCCCAAGGAAAATTGTCATCATTAAAGCCATTAGGAGTTCCGTTATATCCAATTGATAAAATATGATTAGTATTATCAACTATACAAGCACCTACTTGAGTATTAGGATCTTTACTTCTCATTGCTGATAATTTAGCAACATTCATAAAATATTCGTCCCAAGTTAAATAATTTTCTCTTTTCATAAAACACCTCACAAAAATTATAACACATTTTTTTGATAATTTTTTATTTATTTGATATTATAATAATGAGGGTGATAATATGTTAGAATTGGAAAATAAGTATATTGATTTATTATTAAAAAGATGTTTAAATTTAAAAAAGAGTACATCTTTATTTATAAGTTATGATAAAACCTGTAATGATTTCGTAAAAAAATTAGTTTTAAGAGCTAAAGAATTAGGTTATAGTGATATATATGAAGATTGTAGTGATATTTTTTATCTTAAAAATAAATTGATGAATTCAAGTTTATATGAAATAGAAAATGATCCATATTATGATAAAAGTATTTGGGATAAATATGCAGAGAAAAAAGCAAACTTTTTAATGCTTGAAACAGAATTTCCAGGGGTAATGGATGGAGTTGATTCAAAAAAATTAGGGTTAGCAAAATCGGTAAATAGAAAAACTAGACCATTATTTAGACGTTTAGAAACAACTTATCAAATTCCTTGGTGCATTGCTGCTATACCAAATAAAATATGGGCAGATAAGATGTTTCCAAATAGTGAAGACTCATATAAAGAATTATTCTTGGTTATTTGTAAAATGTGTATGGTTGATAGAGATGATCCTATTAAAAGTTGGAATGAATTTATGGTGAAATCAAAAGGTGATATTGAATGGTTAAATTCTTTAGAAATTAAGAGTTTACATTATACAAATGAATTAGGAACTGATTTAAAAATTGAAATGCCAAAAGAATATTCTTGGTCAGGACTTACAGATGACTTAAAAAATGAAATGATTGTTAATATGCCAAGTTATGAAATTTTTGCATCACCAAATTATAAAAAAACAGAAGGAATTGTAGTATCTTCTAAACCACTTTATTATGGTGGCGGACTAATTGAAAATTTTTATCTTAAATTTAAGGATGGTAAAGTAATTGATTTTAATGCAGAAAAAGGTCATGAACTTTTAAAAAGCATTATTGAAAGTGAAGAAAATTCTTGTTATTTAGGTGAAGTAGCACTAGTAAACTTTGATTCACCAATTTCAAATACTGGTTTAGTATTTGGTACAACATTATTTGACGAAAATGCATCTTGTCATTTAGCACTTGGAAATGGTTTCCCAACTACAATACCAAATGGTGCAAGTTTGAGCAGTGAAGAATTACTAGAACTTGGTATAAATTCATCTTCTAATCATGTTGATTTTATGATAGGTACAAGTGATTTAAAAATAGAAGCAGAAACTAAAAATGGTAAACAATTAATATTTAATAACGGTAATTTTATAAGCCATTAAAAATCTATTTTTATTTATAGATTTTTTTATTGATAAAATTAATAAAAAATAATACTATTAATAGTAGATAGGAGTGTAGCTATGAATAAGTTTTTGAAGAAAAATTTAAAAAAAGGATTTACCCTAATAGAATTATTGGCTGTAATAGTAATACTAGCAATAATAGCTTTAATTGCAGTCCCACAAGTAATTAAAATATTAAATAAAGCAAGGTTATCATCAGCAGAAGATTCTGCATATGGAATAGTAAAATCTGCGAAAAGTTACGTATCAAACTTTTTGATGAAAAATAGTGGAAATTTACCAACAGAAAATTTAGTTTTTAATTGTTCAAAGCAAGAAGGATGTAAGTTGCAAACATCTTTATCAGGATATAAATTGGAAGACTTAAATAATTTGGATTTTAAAGGAACAAAACCAACTGATGGAACTGTGACAATAAGTAATAATGGACAAACTATAACTGCAAAAAATTTAAAAATAAATGGTTTTATTTGTAATTACCCTGTAAATGAAAAAGTAGTTTGAAAAAGTGGAACAACTGATGATGATACAAATTCCGATAAAGAAAAGTTAGAAAATAAGAATTATTCGGCAGGAGAATCAGTCAAATTGGGTGGTTATGATTGGCATGTAATAAGTGATTACAATGGTGAAGTTACATTATTGATGGATGGTGGACAAATTGATGATATGCATCCAAGTAATGTTGATGGAACTTGCCCTAATGATGTAAGTACTGGGTACAATATGTTTAGTTTGAAAGATTCTTTAATAAGAGCATATTTGAATGATACCTTATATCCAACTTTAAATATTGCAAATATAGTGCCTACTAAGATATGTGCCACTGCTATGGATGCAAATGGAAATGCAAATTATGGTGGTTATTTGATGAGTGAAGTAGAGATAATAAGCGGTGCTAATTGCCCAGCTGAAGATATAGTTGAAGACAAAGTTCGATTGATGTCATACTATGAATATCAATATTTTTCTCCTAGTTCTGATTCTATAAGCCAAGTTAATTATTGGAATTCAACTCAATATCCTAAACCAGATTATATAAATAGGTTATCTTCTGCGGATTGGTTATATTGTTATGAGTCAAAATGTGGTAGCAAGAGTGGAGGAGATCAATGGTGGTTATTAGGAAGCTGGGAAAATAAAAATCTTGGCTTTGTAGATGGATTTGGAAATGCATATATTGGTGGTTGTAATTCATCAGCACCTTTGAGAGGCGTTCGACCAGTAATAACTGTAAAAAAATAGGTTGAAAAATTTTATTGTTTTATGATAAAAGAAAATCAGTGATGATTTTCTTTTTGTAATCATGTAATAATCAAATTACTTTTATGTTGAAAATCAACGTTATATTAAGTTGTCAGTAAAAAAATTTATCATTTAATTTATCAGAATATTATTTAAGCTCGTAGTTTTAACTTCGTTTTTTATATTGTGTTAGATTATGTAATCTTTATTATTTAATTGACATATTTTACCTAAATGATATAATTATTCTTGTAAAAAAAAGGAAATAAATTATTTTTTATATATAATTATAATTAGAAATAATAAAATTAATAGGAGGAATATTATGTTGCAAATAAAAAATGTAAAAAAAAGTTATATAACTGGTACATTTATACAGCATGCATTAAAGGGTGTAAGTCTAGATTTTCGTAAAAATGAATTTGTAGCTATTTTAGGACCAAGTGGTAGTGGAAAAACGACTCTTTTAAATATTATTGGTGGACTTGATCGATACGATGAGGGTGATTTAGTTATAAATAATAAGTCAACTAAAAAATTTAAAGATACTGAATGGGATGCTTATAGAAATAATTGTATTGGATTTATTTTTCAAAGTTATAATTTAATTTCACATATTACAGTATTAGAAAATGTTGAAATGGGTATGACTTTAAGTGGAGTTAGCGCTAAAAAAAGAAGAAAAAAAGCACTTGAGGTACTAGATAGAGTAGGTTTAAAGGAACATGCTCATAAAAAGCCAAATCAATTATCCGGAGGTCAAATGCAAAGGGTTGCGATTGCTCGTGCCCTAGCAAATGATCCAGATATTATATTAGCAGATGAGCCAACTGGAGCACTTGATTCTAAAACAAGTGTTCAGATTATGGAATTAATTTCAGAAATTGCTAAAGATAAATTAGTTATTATGGTTACTCATAATCCAGAGTTAGCTAAGAATTATGCAACAAGAATAATTGAACTTAAAGATGGTGAACTTATAAGCGATTCTAATCCAATTAAGGAAGAAGAAAAAAATAATAAAAAATTTAATATTAAAAAAACAGCAATGAATTTTAGAACTGCACTAAATTTATCTTTTAATAATATTAAAACAAAGAAAGGAAGAACTTTATTAACTGCTTTTGCATCTAGTATAGGTATAATTGGAATTGCGTTAATTTTAGCTTTATCAAATGGATTTGATATTCAAATAGACAAATTTGAAAGAAATACCTTATCGTCATTACCAATTATTATTTCTGAGCAATCTATGGAATTAACTGAAGAAAAGATGGCTGAAATAAATAATGATACAACTAGTGATTTAGAATCTTATTCGAATGAAGAATATGTATATCCTACAAAACCTGCAACAGAAACATTTATGCATACCAATTTATTTGATGAAGATTATATTGATTATATAGAAAAGATAGATAATAATCTAATATCAGGAATATCATATACAAGAGCTACAGCTTTAAATGTTATTGGGAATGTAAATGGTACATATATGCAAGTTCCAACCAATATGGGAGTATTTGTATCTATTCCAAGAAAATTGGATGAGTCATCTACTAATGGTGTTATAGAAGATAATTATGATATATTAGCTGGAAGAATACCAGAAAATAAAAATGAAATCATTTTAGTAGTTGATAGTAAAAATAGAATTTCAACAGATATTTTATCTTATTTTAATTTAGATGCAAGTGAAGAAAAAATAAAATTTGATGATATTTTAAATAAAGAATTAAAATTAGTTTTAAATAATGACTACTATAAACAAGTTGGTGATTTTTATACTTTAAATACTAATTATGAAGAATTATATAATAGTGAAAATTCTGAAACACTAAAAATTGTTGGTATTGGTCGTGGACGTGAAGGAAATATGTTGGTTGCGTCTGGATACGGCTTAGGTTATACTGAAGATTTAGTTAATTATGTTATTGAAAAAAATAAAGATTCTGATATTGTAAAAAAACAAAGCGATGTAGATTATAATGTTTTAACTGGCAGCAAATTTGCGGGCGATGATGCTGAAAGTGAAAAAAACAATATGTTATCTTACCTAGGAGCTGATATAATCCCACTAGCAATTAGTATCTATCCTAAAGATTTTGATTCGAAAGATGAAATAATTTCTTATCTAGATAAATATAATGAATCTAAAAGTGATGAGGAAAAAATAATATATACCGATATGGGGCAAATGATTTCTTCACTATCTGGTAGTATTATGTCAGCAATTACAGTTGTTTTAATCGCATTTTCTTCTATATCATTAATAGTTTCATCTATTATGATTGGAATAATTACTTATATTTCAGTGTTAGAGCGAACTAAAGAAATTGGTGTTTTAAGAGCTTTAGGTGCTAGAAAAAAAGATATAAGAAGAGTATTTAATGCAGAAACATTTATAATCGGAATTTGCTCTGGAACACTTGGAATTATAATAGCAAGAATCCTAGTAATACCTGCAAATATAATTATAAAAAACTTAACTGATTTAAAAGATGTTGCTCAATTAAATCCGGTTCATGCAATTTTACTTATTGTAATAAGTGTGTTATTAACGGTTATTGGTGGTGCAATTCCAGCAAGAGTTGCAAGTCGTAAAGATCCAGTAGAATCTTTAAGAAGTGAATAAAGAGAATTTTTCTCTTTTTTTGATGTAAAAAAATTATTCACTATTTATAAAATGTGATATAATGTATTAGTACGAGGTGTCTCTAGTTAATGAAAAATGTTGTTTTTGATAATAAATATATGAATTTAATATATGATATATATAATAATGAAGAATTTGTTAAAATTAAGAAAATTGAACATCACGGTATAACTCGATTTGAGCATTCCGTTCGTGTTTCCTATTATTCATACAAAATAGCAAGATTTTTAAGACTTGACTATAAAAGTGTTGCAAGAGCAGGATTACTTCATGATTTCTTTTTTAGTAGTGAAAATAGAACAAAAGGAGAGAGATTTATATCAGTTTTTAAGCATCCTAAGGTTTGTGTTTTGAATTCTTTATTAAACTTTAATCTTTCTACAAAAGAAATTGATATAATTGGTAGTCATATGTTTCCAATAAATTTTAAAATTCCTAAATATGCTGAAAGTTGGCTTGTTAGTTTTGTTGATAAATGTGCTGCTATTTATGAATTTTCTAAGAAATTGTCTTTTAAGTTTAAGTTCAAATATGCTACTAACATATATTTGTTGTTTTTGATAAATTTTATTAAATAAATTTATCTTATGTCCTCGTAGCTCAGTAGGATAGAGCGAGTGCCTCCTAAGCACTAGGCCGTTGGTTCGATTCCAATCGGGGACGCCATGTTGATATAAAAGGCTTGTCAAAAGTTTTTTTATTATTAGTACTTAATCTATGAGATTGAGTGCTATTTTTCTTATATGGGTTACTTTTTATCAATTCAAGCGATTGAACTCTTTGTATCTCATATTTTTTCATCACGCCTGTTATATAGTACCAAACCCTTATATTCAAAAATTAGAACAATAAAAATGAGTTAGGTGGAAATGAATATAATAACTCCTGATATAATTTGCCTAAATTGAATGACAAATATTAAAAGTTTCAACTTTTTCAATTTACTTACCTACATTATACGTGATAAAATAAGAAATTAGTTGGTGATAATATGTATAAAAGCAATGTGAATTTTAACTCATACAAAATTTTTTACGAAGTAGCAACAAGTGAAAGTATATCTGATGCTTCTAAAAAATTATTTATAACACAGTCTGCAGTAAGTAAAGCTATAAAAAAACTTGAAGAAGATTTAAATACTAACTTATTTTATAGAAATAGAAATGGTGTTAAATTAACTGATAAAGGCATACAACTTCTTTTTTATGTTAAAGAAGCATTTAATAATTTAATTACTGCAGAAAGGGCAATTATTGAAAGTAAATCTTTGAATCAAGGAAAAATTTCTATAGGTGTACCATCACAAATAGGATCTTTCTTTATTTTTGAAAATATTACACAATTTCATAAAAAGTTTCCAAATATAGAAATTACAATTATTAGTAAAACCACTACTCAGTTATTAAAATTATTAGAACAACACGAACTTGATTTCATAATAGATACATCTCCAATTAATACAAATATAGATAATGTTGTAATTAAACCATTAAAGAAAGTTGAAAGTTGTTTTGCCGTAAAAAAGGATACTGAATTTAATATTAAGGATATTAAAAATATTAATGATTTGAAAAAATTTCCTTTAGTATTACCAGTAAAAGGTGCATATAATAGACGACAACTCGATAAATTTTTTGAGAAAAACAATTTTGAACCTAATAATGTTATTAATATTCATACTAGTGAAATGATAGTTGGCGCAATAAAAAAAGATTTAGGTATTGGCTACATAATTTATGATGTAATTAAAGATAATGTAGAAAATGGTGAGTTTCAAGTTATAAAATTTATAGAAGATTTACCGAAAACAGAAATAAATTTAGTTTATATAGAAAAATATTTAACTATTGCTCCTAAATATTTTATAGAAGAATATTTAAAAATTCATATATAATTTTATATGAATTTTTTTCATGATAACTATGAATATTATAGAGGATTTTATATTATGTTGTGATGTTATAATTAATTTGAGGTGTTAAACATGGAAAGAAATAAAACAACAAATATTGCGTTATTTGCAAAATCATTTTATTTGCTAGGAGATAGCTTAAATTTTTGTTATGATTGCAAATACTGTAGATTGAATTATGAAAAATGTACCGAAAAACATTATAATATATTGCCAAGTGAAATAAACCCAATTTTTACAAATATACCGGTTGCGATAAATTTATTTTATGGTGATCCTTTATTACAAATTGAGAATACAATAAATTATTTGGAAATGTTAGAAAAAGTTAAACATAAAGGACCTGTTATAATTATAACAAAGGGTGATTTTAAAAAATTTCCAGATATAAAATTTGATCTAGATTTGCATGTAGCTTTTTCTACATTTGGAATAGATTCAGAACTTGATGGTAATACCATGGAAAGATTTATAAATAATTTAAAAGAAACAAAAAATAGAAAAAATAATTATAAATACTCAATAGAATTTAGACCAATTATCTATAATATTAATGATTCTTATGAAGTATTTGATAGGATATTAAGTCTTGCAAGTGAATATGATTTAGCAATAGGTTATTCAGGATTACAGGGCAAACCTGAAAGTGTTAAAATTTGGGAAAGAGATAAAATTGAATTGAGTCCATACCCTGGATTTCAGTTTGGTCATAAAAAAATCATCGACGAAAAAGTTATAAATTTGTTTGAAAAAATGGCACAACAGAAAAATGTACCAATATTTAGAAAAACTTCTTGCTTATTTTCTTATGTTCATAATTTAGAAAGAGACTATAATGCTCATTATTATAGACCTAATGAAATGGGTTGTCATAATTGTGTAATGAATAATAAATGTCAAAATTTTAAGAATAGTTTGTCACAAAATGTTAATTTATCAAATATAATTCCTTTTCAATATGAAATTATTAATAAGAAAAAACATGAATGCATTTTAAAAAAATCTGGTGTCTGCAATTTTCCAACTGATGATTGTAGTAATATAAATGGAAATCTTATTCATATCCCAGAAATTATTAGTATTTCAGATGTAAGATTAATTAAGTGGTTAACAGGTTATACAGTTGATGCAAATTTTTTTGAATCTTATGAAATGAGTGAAAAATGGGTAACAAATAAATCTTTGATTTTAAAAAGAAAATAAATATAAATCTATTTACTTTGATAAATATAATCTTATATAATAATATAAGATGTATTTATTTTGGGGAGAATTTATATGAAAAATCGAATTATAATTGTGGAAGGATTACCATCTACTGGTAAGAGTACAACTGCTAAATATATAGCTGAAAATATAAATATAAAATTTGTTGATGAAAGTGATGAAAATCATCCTGCTGATTATGTATATAGGGCTTTTATTAACAATAAAATATTAAAAAAATTAGGAATAAATTATATTGTTATAGAAAGTGATCATAAGAACTTTAATAAATCGTATAAAAAAATAATGAGTTGTATTGAAAATTATAGTAGAAAATGAGGTAACAATATATGATAAAAGATAAATATGAATTGCTTTTAAAACTTATATTAAAAATAGAAGCTGCTTATCAATTATTTTTCTATGATGAATTTAATGATTATTATTTATGTTTAGACGAAATTATGATTTTACTTGATGAATTAAAATTAAATAATAACGATCTTTGTTATTTAAAAAATATTAATCATCAAATATTTATTGATAGAAAATATTTTAATAATAAATTTGAAAATAATAAACATAGGTTATTTATAGAAAAAAATATGAATAATTGTAATGAAAAGAAATTAAACTTTGATTTTGATTTGATAAAAAAATACATAACAAATAATTATTATATATTTAACTTTTTAGATAATCCTAGTGAAAAAGAAATTGAAGAACTTGCAATTTTAAATCCGAATGTTTTGTATTTAGTCTTAAAAATAAATAACAAAATGTTATTAAATGTTCTAAAGAGAAACTATAAGGCTTCAGCGATACTTGATGGATATATTGTCTTAGATTGTATTGATGCTAGTAGTGATCAATTTTATGTTGATGATTATGCCTATAAAAATTCATATATTACGAAAAATAAAACAAAATTTTTAAAAAACAAAAATATATATAACTTGTATATAAACTGTCTTAAAAAATATTTATCAGATAATGTTTTAAATTACATACATTTATCTTCTTGTGCTAGAAATAGTATAGAACTTGCTAAGTATGTATTAAGTATTAATCCAAAATTATTAGTTTATACAGGTGATGATATAAAAAATAATAAAGAAATAATGAATGATATGATTAAAATTGATAAAAATAATACTTATTATTTAGGTGAAAAATTAAAACATTTAAAAGAAATTTGATTAATTATTAAAAATATGTTATTTTATAATCAATTAAAGAGGTGTATTTATGAGAGAACCAAAAATTAGAATAGGTTATATAATAATTAATCCATATTGGAGGGAAGAATTAGAAAGAGGCAAAAGTCATTCAAAAACTGCGTCCGAATGGATAAATAAGTATAATTTTCAAAATATTTTTAATACTTTATTAGAGGAAAAAAGGGTAATAGATGAAGAAGATTTTTTGATGAATTATATAGGCGCAGTAAAGTTATGTGCTTATCGTGGTAAATTTTATTGTTATTTGCCATCAGTTGTAAATGATGATAAAGAATATATTAAGAATTATTATGAAAATTTAGGTTATATTATAATTGAAGGAAAAATTTTCGATGAGGAAAAATATAAAGAAAAAACGATTTACAATTATCCATATAATAAAACTTTAATAAAGGTAAGAAACCCATATCACTATAATCCAATGCGTAATGGTGATTAAAAGGAAGTTATGGTTAATAGAGATATTGAGATTATTTTGAGTGAATTATCAAAATCAAAATTTAGAAATAGTTTTAAATTAAAAAATAAAGATATAGAATACATAAATACTAAAGGCTTTGATACTATAGAAAAACATGCATATGATTTTATAAAAAAAAGAATATCACCTAGTGTGATATTAAATGATGGCAAACAAACTCCAATGAAAGGACACCCTGTTTTTATCGCTCAACATGCTACAGCTACGTGTTGTAGAAATTGTTTATATAAGTGGCACAAAATTGAACCTGGTAGAGATTTATCTTCTGATGAGGAAAAATATATAGTAGATTTAATTATGGAATGGCTTAAAAGAAATATTTAGTCATTCTTTTTTTTATTAATTCCTATCATACTTCCAAGTGTACAACTTATTATTAAAATAATGTAATAAATTATATTTGTAATTAAAAATTTTTGATTTAATCCTAAATATTTGAATAAAACTAATATTACAGTTACAATTAATCCTAATTTAATACCTTCTAACCATCCTTTTTGTTTACTATTTTTACCTATAATAATACCACCTGTAAACATTGAAGACAGTATTATTAAAATTTTAAAAATTGTAAGCAATTTTGGACCAATTATATTAAAATAATTAAGAGTTGTTACTAAGAATGTTGAAACTATAATAATTGAAAAAATATATAATAATGATTTTAAACTTTTTTTAAAAAATTCCATAAAATTCCTCCTAATTAAATTTATTAATTGTATAAAAAAATATTACTTTATCATAATAAAATAGGTGATAATATGTATTTTGAAATAATTTTTAAAACAACATTACTTTATTTTATTATTATTTTGGCATATAGAATTATGGGAAAAAAGGAAGTAGGACAATTAAGTATAATTGATTTAATTGTTAGTTTATTGATAGCTGAATTGGCAGCAATTTCAATTGAAGATACTGATCTTTCAATATTTAGATCAATAGTACCAATTTTTGTTTTAGTTGTTATACAAGTATTATTAAGTTTTTTATCCCTAAAAAATTCTAATTTTAGAAAATCCGTTGAAGGAAGTCCCACTGTTATAATAAGAGAAGGCAAAATAAAATTTAATGAAATGACAAAATTACGTTACAGTCTTGATGATTTAATAACTCAATTAAGAGAACAAGGTATAAAAAGCATTGAAGAGGTAAGTTATGCGGTTTTAGAAAATGATGGAAAACTTTCTGTTTTTCAAAATACAAAAGATTACCCGATGCCTATCATAATGGATGGTGTTATTAACAATGAGGTTTTAAAAGATATGAAGAAGAATACAAATTGGGTAATGAAAATTTTAAAAGATAAAAATTTAAAACTCCAGGATATATTTTATGCATTTCATACTAAGGAAAAAACTTTTATTATAAAGAAAAGTGATTTGTTATAAAAAAACTTGAAAAAAAATATTATAAATGTTATTATAATATTTAGAAAGTAGATGGTTATATGAAAAATAATAAAGGTTTTACACTTATTGAATTGATGGCTGTTATTATTTTACTAGCGGTAATAGGACTAATCGTTTTTCCGACAGCTATAGAATCAATTAATAGTTCAAAAGAAAAATTGTATAAAGAACAAGTTAAAAGAATATTGGATGCCACTGATAGTTGGGCCTCTAGTAATGATAATTCACTTCCTACAGGAAGTAGTGCAGTTTATATCACGGTTGACACTTTACAAAAGGCAGGTTTGCTTAAAAAAGAAGATGTAAAAAATCCTTTGGATAGTAGTGAAAAAATGGATGCTAAAATTGTGATTTATTTTGATAGCGAATATAATCAATATGTTGCTGGATATTGTGATGAAGCATATAGTGAATATTATTATACTGATTCTGAATTTAATTCTATAAAAGCAAAGTGTGATAGTGCAGAAAAAGTATCTGATTAATTTTTCAGATATTTTTTTGTGTAATAAATGTGATGAAGCGTTATATAAATTGTTCCTAAACTTGTTGCGATAATAAGACCCCATAATCCAATTCTTAAATTTAAGAAAATTATAAGAGCACCTGTCTTAATTATAATTCCTATAAGTGTTCCCATCATAGCGCATTTTGCTTTATTCATAGCTTGTAAGCAGCTTGTAAGTGGGGACTGGATATAATGTAAAATAAATATTGGAGCTAAAACTCTTATATAAGTAATTCCCTCACTTGTATTATAAATTGTTTTAAGTAAAAATTCTGGAAAAATCATAAAAATAATTGTTGCTGGAATTCCAATAATTAGCGAGAAAAAAATTGCTTGACGAATTTTCTTTTTTGTATAATTTAGTTCATTATTACAATATGAATTACTTACTACAGGTAGGAGCGCTTGTGAAATAGCTAATGTGAAAAAAGATGGTAACATAAGTAGTGGCATGACATAACCATTTATAATTCCATATTCAGTTACAATAAAATTATTTGTATAACCGATTTTTAATAAAATATTTGTAACAATAATTGGCTCAAAAAAGTAAGCAATATTACCTAAAATTCTACTTCCTGTAGATGGAATACTTATATTAAATATATTTTTAATATTTTGTTTATTTGGAATAATATCTTCTTTTTTTAAACTAAAATTTTTAGGTAAAAATATAAATAATACAATTATTGATGTTATTTCACTTAATATATTTGATAGTACAATAAAACTAATTGCGCTATAAATTCCTTTTTGTATAAAAATAGGAATTCCAAGTAGCAGTGTAATAAGTCTTATAATGTCTTCTGTTATATTAGAAACAACGTGTGGTAACATTTTTTGTTTGCCAAAAAAATAGCTTCTTAAAATACTTGAAATACTAATAAAAGGTAAAACAAGTCCTACACATAATAATGGTGTTTTTAAATTTGGATCTTTTAGTAAATTTGTAGATAAAAATCCACTAAAAAATAGTAAAAATATAATTATGATTATATTTATTATAATAGAGACAGGTAGTATAGAAAAAACTATATTTTTATTATTACCTTTGTCTTCTGCAACTAATTTACTGATAGCTACTGGAAAACCTAATTGAGCAATTGTTATAAGTAGCATAAATGTTGGTGAAATCATCATATAAAGTCCAATTCCTTCAGTTCCTATTAAACGAGTCATTACTATCTTTATAAGCATACCTAATATTTTTGTTATAAATCCTCCGATTATTAAAATTATAGTTGATTTAACAAATTTGCTTTTTTTCATAAATTCTCCTTTAAAAATAGATATTTTTAATATATAATATATTATGTAAGTATTTTAAAAATTATTTATTGGAGGGTAGTTATGCAAGAAAATAATAGCGATATTGTCTTTAATTCACTTCAAGAATTATATTTGAGAATAAAACCTGCTCTTTATGCTAGAAAATGTGAAATGATAAGAAATGGTTATAGTTATATAACAGAGGAAGATATTTGGAACTATTTTAAAGAAAGTAAATGGAAAAATTCAAATAATTTGAGTTTACATGAAATGGTAAGTGATGTATTTAATTGTGATGAAGTTTTGATTGATGCTTACTTAAAAGAAAAATTAAATCAAAAAAATCGCAATTTATATTTTAATAGTGAGGATGATGTACATGAAGAATAAGTTTATTAAAAATCTAATATTTATCATTATTTCTTTGTTTTTAGTATGTTTTATTTCAATTAGTTTGTTCAAAGATATGAAATTTGGACTTGATCTTCAAGGTGGTTTTGAAATTCTTTACCAAGTTAAGAGCATTGACGGAGAAGAAGTAACAAGCGACATGGTAAAAAGTACTTACAAAACACTTTTAAGAAGAATTGATGGACTAGGCGTATCTGAACCAGAACTTTCAATTGAAGGTGACAGAATTAGAGTAAAATTAGCTGGTGTTTATGATCAAGATAGCGCTATTTCAATGCTTAATCGTGCTGCCTCTTTAACTTTTAGAGATACTAGTGATAATTTACTTATGACAAGTGATGTTTTAAAAAGTGGTGGTGCTAAAGTTAGTCAAGACCAATATGGAAATTATGTTGTAGGTCTTAGTATAGCTGATAAAGAAAAATTTTATAAAGTTACTAAGAGCGTAAGTGAAATGACAGATAATAGAATAGTAATTTGGCTTGATTTTGATGAGGCAACAGATAAATATGCAAATTATCAAACTACTTGCGGAAAAGTAGATAGTAAAGATGCTATCGCAAGTATTAAATGTTTATCTAGTGCTACTGTTAGTGAAGGCTTTGCAGATGACGTTATAATTCAAGGTAATTTTGAAAAAGAAGAAGTTGAAAATTTAGTTGATTTAATTAACTCGGGAAGTTTAACAACAAAATTAGAAGAGATTTCTTCTCAAGTTGTAACTGCTTCATTTGGTGAAGATTCTCTTACAAAAACAATTACTGCTGGTGTAATTGGTATTGCCTTAATTTTTGTTTTAATGATAGCTATTTACCGTTTTTCAGGATTCGTAGCAAGTGTTGGAATGATGATTTATACTTGTGTTACATTATTTGTATTTTGGTTAATTGGTGGGGTTTTAACTTTACCTGGTATTGCTGCTATGATTATAGGAATAGGTATGGCAATTGATGCTAATGTAATTAATTTTTCAAGAATTAAGGATGAATTATATGAAGGTACAAAATTACAAATGGCTTATAAAAATGGTAATCAAAATTCATTTATGTCAATTTTTGATTCAAACGTAACAACTCTTTTAGTTGCAATAATCTTATTTATTTTTGGTGAAAGTAGTGTTAAAGGATTTGCAACTATGTTAATAATAAGTACACTTGTAACGATGGTTATAATGGTATTTTTAACAAGATGGTTGTTAGGACTATTTGTAAAAACTGGATATTTCGATAATAAACTTACAAGTTTTATTGGAGTTAAAAAGAGTGATATACCAAGTCTTGAAAAAGGCGAAAAAAGAACAAAACAAAATTTCTCTAATGTTGATTTTGTTGGAAAACATCGTATGATAATAATATTTACTGTTATTTTTATGACTGTTAGTGTTATATCTCTTTGCGTAAATAAATTAAATTTAGGAATTGATTTTAAGGGAGGATCTTCTATAACTTTAGTAAGTGATAACGAAATCAAAGAATCTGACTTAGAAGATGATATTAAATCACTTAATTATGATTTAAGTAATATTGAATATTTAGCTGATAATAGTATTGTTATAACAATTAGTGATGAATTAAGTGATCAAAGTGAAAGCAATAATGAAAAAGAGATTGTAAAATCATATTTTAAAGATAAATATGATGCTGAGGTATCTATTGGTGTTGTTACAAATGTTGTAAAACAAGAATTAGTTAAAAATGCCTTTATTTCACTTATAATTGCGATTATTGGTATTGTTATTTACGTATCATTAAGATTTAGTTTTAGTTACGCTGTTGGTGGAATTCTTGCTTTAATATGGGATGCATTCTTTATAGTTGCTTTATTCAGTATTTTGAAACTTGAGGTAAGTAGTATATTTATTGCTGCAATATTATCAATTATTGGTTATTCTATAAATGACACAATTGTTACATTTGATAGGGTAAGAGAAAATATTAATAAAATGTATAAAGGAAAAATTAATACAAAAGATGATTTAAAATCTGTTATTAATTTAAGTTTAGCTCAAACTTTATTAAGAAGTTTAATTACAACATTTACTACATTAATTCCAGTTGTATGCTTAGTTTTATTTGGCTCTGGCGAGATATTTAATTTCAACATTGCGTTATTATTTGGTTTAGTATCTGGTGTATATTCTTCAATCTTTATTGCAACTCAGGTTTTCTATTTTTTAGAAAAGAAAAATATTGGTAAACCTGCAAAGAAAAAGTGGTATGAAGAGGATAATGATGTATCAGAAAAAAAGATAAAAGGAATTAATTGCTAAAATGATTGATAAGAATTTAAAAAAATTTGATAAACAAATGATAGAAAAATCCTTATTATGGGCAATTACATATAATGATTTAATAGAAAAAACAAAGTTAGAATATTTATATAAAAAAATTGTAGTAAACAAATTAAATAAAAAAGAAATAGATATTTATTGTGAACTAAAAAAATTAGATTTGTTAAATTATGTATTAAATACACAAAATCTAAAAGAAAGCATTCAAGAAAACAACATTAATAATATAAATAAACTTAAAATAAAATTGAAAAAGTATTTATAAATAATAGACAAAGTTTATCTTTGTCTATTATCCATAACTTTAGGAAGGTGGTTATATGACAAAGAAAAATTTCTCATTAACAATAGATGATATTATTGGGGCAGTTAGTGACTACATAACTGATAGTAAAGAAATAGAAAAAATAAAAGATGCTTATAACTATGCTGCTTTAAAACATTTTGGGCAAAAAAGATTAACAGGTGAAGAATATATTGAACATCCTTTAAATGTTGCATATATTTTAACGGATATAAATGCAGACTATCAAACAATTTGTGCAGCACTTTTACATGATGTAATCGAGGACTGTAATGTATCGGAAGAAGAATTTAAGAAGCATTTTGGCGAGGAAATTTTTACACTTGTTGATGGTGTTACAAAAATTAATAAATTAAATTTTTCTGGAGATACAGAGGTAATGATTGCTAATCATAGAAAAATTTTAGTAGGACTTTCTAAAGATGTTAGAGTTATTATAATAAAATTAGCCGATAGACTTCATAATATGCGTACTCTTTGGGTTCATAGTGAGGCAAAACAAAAGGAAAAGGCAAAGGAAACTTTGGATATTTTAACACCTATTGCCCACAGACTTGGTATGTTTAAAATTAAAAGTGAATTAGAAGATTTGTCACTACGTTATTATAAACCAGATGTA
>OLHA01000632.1_pt1 | contig 20480 bp, 36 predicted proteins | sample 1605961 | NCBI WGS metagenome assembly OLHA01 (sample SAMN03283288) | human gut metagenome | biome: human-associated habitat; material: feces | host: Homo sapiens | place: Peru | collected 2012
GAGGTATACGACGAAATCTATATTTCCGTGTACCCCAATGTGATGATTGACGGCAAGCCGTACAGCCTGCCGTTCCAGAAACCGGCGGACAATCTCACGCTGGACGACTTCTCCAAAGCCTGTTTCAGCAAGGGCGAGGGCTGGCATCCCATGACGGCAGCAGAGTGGGGCTTTCTTGCAAATCTCAGTCTGAAACTGGGGACTCTGCCGCACGGGAACACAGACTACGGCGCATGGCATGGCGACCATAAGGAGCACGGCCAGAAAGCACCGAACAGCAATCGAACGCTCACCGGAACCGGCCCGGAAACATGGACGCACGATCACACAAAAACCGGTGTCCACGATCTGTGCGGCAATATCTGGGAGCTGCTGGCCGGTCTGCGGATCAAAAACGGTGTGCTGATGGTGGCAGAGGGCAACGATGCAGCACTCCCGGAAACCGACCTGACCAAATGTGGCGACGACTGGAAGCTGCTGACGGACGACAAGGGCGCACCGGTGTACGTTTCTGCATCCGGCAGCGAGATCGTGTTTACCACCGACCACGATGAAGCGGGCGGCTTGGGTAGCTGCGAATGGGGCAAGGTCAAGACGGAATGTAAGAGCGAAATGCTCAAAGAATATGCGCTGTTCGCTGGGGAGAAAGAAGCCTACTGCTGCATTGATGCAACTGAGGGCGAATACATTCCGTTCCGCGGCGGCTACTGGGGCAGTGGCGAGGGTGCCGGTGTGTTCCACTTGTCCCTCAGCAGTCCGCGCTCTCGTTCGTGGACGGACCGCGGGGGCCGTTCCGCTTTCTTCAAGAAAAAGCAGAAAGCTGAACGCTGAAAAGCTGATGGGCTGCGCGGCAGCGCAGGCCAAGGTGGAGAAACGAAAATGGTACTTATCATTCTTTGTGTTGTACTTTTGATCCTGCTCTTGCTGGCAATCGGCATAACGCTGTTGATTTGCTTTTTTGCAGGAGAAGCATTCAGCTGGGGGATTGTCGCGTTGGTGTGGCTGTTCCTACTGATTGCGACCGTTGCCGTTGGCGGCGGGAATGGCTGGGAATAAAGCCAAGCCACGGTCTGGGCGTACCGAAACACGCCTGCCACATGACCGGGCACTTAGGGAGCGCACCGGTCAGCCGGTTTCCGCAAGACCGGCATCTTACCTACCGGGGATGAAAAGAACACGGTAGGGCGACCCGCACGGGTATGGGGGCGGAAGCATTGCGCTGTACGACACCGCTCCTTTCTATGGTGCGGCCAGTGCAAGCGGGGAATTTACACCGCCCCGCCGCCCAGTGCTGACTCTGGGACGCACCGCCATTTCCGAATATTCATCAAGCAAAGAAAGGAAAAAGTTATGAACGACATGGAAAAGTGCTTTTACGAACCGGCTGAATTGTCGGTGGTAGACGAGGGCAAAGGGGAGTCCGTATAAGCTGGGTTTCCTTGTGGCACAAGCCGCTGACGGCATTTTCAAGAGCCTTGGCGACGCGGACGCAGTAGACGCGATGGAGAGGGCAATCGTAAGCACCATTCGCATTATGGCGATGCGGCGTAAGGCGGAGTTCGGGAAAGGCACGGACACATTCGATATGAGCGGCGGTTTCAATGCCGTTCGGGACGAGGGTGTGCTGAAAGAAATTCTTAAAGGCATCTTCGGGAAGCAGTAAAGGAACGCAACATGAACTATAAGTTTGAAATCAAAATATCCGGCGAGGGAGATAAAATCCATTTTTCCTATGACGGTTCCGGCAAAGAGCTGGTCGTTGCTGTGGAAATCATGGCGGCGAAAATCCTTGCAAACGCAGCGAAAGACAAGAAAAATCTGGACAAGCTGCGGGCAGATATGAACGCCGTTGTAGAAAATCTGGCGGCTGATGCGTGGGCCGCAGAAATCGCGGAAACGGACGAAGAAAAGAATGAAGCGGAAGCCCGCTTCAATTACTTTGTGTCGATGCTCATGGAATAACAGGCGGTGACGAAATGAAAATACACAACAGAAGCCCCACCATAAAGGAAGTTCGCAAGAGCGAACAGTGTCGCCACACGTTCAGAATCACGGCTGCGAAGTGTGCGCCGTGTGATGGGTACAACCTGAACTGTGAGCATTACGAGAAAACCGACAAGGATGCTGCTGATACAAAACATCTTTTGAGGTAAACAAGCCGCCCTGCGCCGCGTCAGCGGGGCGGCTTTTCATGTGGTGCGGGGCAGCTGGATGCGCAACCAGCCGCCGCAAGCGGGGCCGAACCCCGTCCGCACCTGCTTTGCTCGAAATCATGGAAGCCGGACTGCACCGGCAGGCGCGAAGCGTCAAGCCATACCTGCATGACAACGACGGAGGTTGAAAGGTATGCCCGCGGCATGAGCGAAGAAATGCCTTGTCCGATCCACCCAAGCCAAAGGTGGTAGGTCTGGTTTGGTAGATCAGACCGCCCCGCCGCCGTGTCTTTCTTAGAGTTCAGCAGGGCGGCGGGTGTCTATTATGCGGATGCGCAATGGAGAAGAACAGCTCTCCCATTACCTCCGAGCTGCAAGGCCGGTTCGATCCCGACCATCCGCACAAGAAATATGAACGGAGAAAGCCGATGCAGAGATACAAAGTGGTTGTCGTCTGCTGCACCGCTGACGAAACGGATGTGCATACAATCCGCGTCAACGGCTGGGGCGATAGCGAAGCCGAGTACAACGCCCGCCGCAAAATCCAAAAGTTCCACCGTCACGAGTATGAAAAGATTACCGTGACGAGGATAGAAAAAATCAAATAGGAGGTCAAGAACGTGCTGTACGTTGATGCAATTAGGGTTCTGGAAAAGGTGGCACGGGCAAGGTTTGATCTTGCGTCGATGCCGAAGAAAGAGGAAATCGAAGAAGCGATTCCGATCGTGGCAGACATGGCAACGGTTCAGGCTTGCCCGAAGTATGCGCTTCACGCCGCGCTGTGGTGGCTGGCAATCAAGTCCAAAGAGGTGGAACAGTGACGAGAAGAGATAAAGCGATTCTGGCTCTGGTCTGTGCCGCTGAAATCATCAACTGCGCAAAGGCTGGTGCGCTGAAAAGCCGAATCGCTGACCTTGAAACGCAGCGGGACATTTATGCAAGCCGAGCGCAGCACTGGATCGACCGAGCGTTAGAGGACGAAGAGGTTATAGATTCTATGCAGCTTCGCCTTGATGCTCTGGCCGATGGGAAAGTTGAGCTGGAAGATGCAGGAGTGTTTTTCTGCACGGCTTACTGCACCGAGCAATACCCGCATATCTGCGGGGAGGGCCGCGGGATCACCGCCAGCGGCCAGCCGATACAGGCGGACGTAACCGTGGCGGCAGACCAGTCAATCTTCCCGTATGGCACAGTTCTGTACATTGAGGATGTGGGCATCCGCATTGTGCAGGACAAGGGTGCGGGAGTGCAGGGAGCGCACCTTGATGTTGCTGTTGATACCCACGAGAACGCTTTGGCATGGAGCGGGTACGGCGAGCATCGAGTATGGATCATCCGAGAGGTGAACAAGTGAACGGCCTTGAAGAAATTCTTGAAGATGTTCTCAAACAATATCGGCGTATAGGCTATCAAACGCAAGTTTTGAGGTCAGAAAATACCGGGGAAGTGCTTGTTTCGCTGAGAATGGGACGAGTTATAGCCAATATGAAAATCTCAATGGGCGATCAAATTGAGCTTCGCAGGCTACGCGATTCACAGAAACAAAAAGAATGGCTGGAAAGCATGATGACGCAACTGGAATGCGAGATTACAGGATATTATGCGAGCAGCGTCGAGATACGCCATGTGCCGATATAGGAGGGTGAGCGATGAAAATTCTCATAGCCTGCGAGGAAAGTCAAGAAGTGTGCAAGGCTTTTCGGCGCAGGGGGCATGAAGCATACTCATGCGATATTCAGGAGCCGTCCGGCGGACACCCGGAGTGGCACATTCTGGGCGATGCTGTAACCGCTCTGCGGGGGGGGGCAAATCGTCACAATGAACGACAAGGGACATTATATTGATGCGTGGGATTTGCTCATTGCGCACCCGCCTTGTACATACCTGAGCAACGCAGGGGCAAGACACCTTTGGAAAGGTCATGTGCTTCAAGCAGATCGTGTCATGAAAGGAATTGAGGGCCGTGATCTTTTCATGCGCTTTTGGTGGGCGGACGTTCCGCAGATTTGCATAGAGAACCCAATCCCAAGTCGCGTTTTCTGCCTGCCGCAGTACACACAAACTATCCAGCCGTATGAGTATGGACACCCGTATAGTAAAAAGACCTGCCTTTGGCTGAAAAATTTGCCGCCGCTGTTTCCAACAGACATTGTGACACCGGTTGCAACATGGTGTCCGTCTGGCTCTTACAGAAAAAAACATGGACAACAGCACAAAGGGATGTTTACGACTGACCGGGCCAAGAACAGAGCAAAAACATTTACGGGCGTTGCAAATGCAATGTCCGAACAATGGGGATAGGAGGACAGAAAATGAAAGATGAAGATTTTGCAAAAATGCTCCTCGGTATGATGGAAGCGCGTGAAAAAGAAAAAGTGCTGGGGGTAAGCATTCTGATAGCCGCGCACAATGCCTACAAATTTCAGGGACGTGCGCAGCTCTACCGCAATTACCTGCCGCAGCACATCGCAATTCACGTTCGGAAGCAGTACCTTGAAGAAAAAAGGAAAAGAGCGAATACGCCGTTTTTCGCTATCACAGAGCATAGACCGCCAGAAAAATAAAGGAGAGCAACGATGCAGAGAGCCATTGCGATTGATTTTGATGGGTGCATTTGCCAGAGCAAATACCCGGAAGTTGGAGAACCAAACTGGAACGTTATCGAGGAAGCCAAGAGAGAGCAGGCGGAGGGTGCTGGCCTGATCCTGTGGACGTGCAGGGCGGGCAAGGAACTGGATGCGGCTATTGCAGCCTGCAAAGAGTGGGGCCTGAACTTTGATGCCGTGAACCAGAGCTTGCCGGAGTGGATCGAAACGTGGGGCAGCGATTCCCGCAAAGTTGGAGCAGATGAATACTGGGACGACAAAGCGGTGATCGCGGACACGACCTGCATCCTGCGGAGTGCCACCTGCTACCAGAGGAAAAACAAATGAATTTGCCAGATAAAAAATACGCCGTGATCTATGCTGATCCTCCGTGGTCATACCGCCAGTGCGGAACCGGCCCGAAAAGCCGGGGCAATGCCGCACAGCATTACAACACCATGACAACGGACGATATATGCGCCCTGCCCGTCAAAAATCTTGCGGGGGGGGGACGGCTTGCTTCATGTGGGCCACGTTTCCGCAAATAGCCGATGCCCTGCGCGTCATGAAAGCGTGGGGATTTGAGTATAAGACCTGCGCCTTTGTGTGGATCAAGAAGAACCGGAAGAGCAACACAAACTTCTGGGGCATGGGAGCGTATACACGAGCAAACGCCGAGATTTGTCTGCTGGGAGTAACACCCGGATTCAAACCGGCGGCGCAGATCAAGAGCCATGCAGTACATCAGGTTATAGAGTCCCCGGTAGAGGAACATAGCAAGAAACCGGAAGAAACAAGGCGGCGGATTGTGGAGCTACTGGGCGACGTGCCGAGGATAGAACTTTTTGCCCGCCAGCGGTCGCCCGGATGGGACGCATGGGGCAATGAAATAGGTGAACAAGATGAAAAGTGAAAAAGCAATTATGCACGAGGGAACGAAATGTAAAGCCTGCCCGGTCTGCGGCGGACAAATTGTTGTGTCAGATCATTGGGCATTCTCTTACGATCAGTTGCTTGGAAAAAGAGGAAAGCTCCTGAAGAAAAGAACCAAAAGCTCTTCTGGGCCGGTTGAATGCCAGACGGCATATTGCTTGGACTGCAAGGAATCGTGGAATGCTGATGAATTTGAGATAGATGAAAAGGAGTGCTTTATAGACTTCAAGAAAAGAAAGGACGAGTAACATGAGAGGAAGATGGTGGAAACCGAACCTCCCACGATCAGACCCCACCGCAGCTTTCGCCCGTACATAAGCACATGAGCGAAAGCGAGGAAATATGATCTTTTTCATCATCGGAGTGGTGGCCGCGCTGGTTACACTGGCCGTTCTGCTCCTGTCCGAAGAGAGCAAGGCAGCGGCATTTATTCCCGGCGTGGTCGCCGTTATCATGATCGGCGTGTCCTGCGTGTCCTATGTTCCCACCGGCTACACCGGCATTGTAACTACATTCGGCAAGGTCGAAGATGGCACAAAGGACGCTGGTGTGGTGTTCAAATCACCGTGGCAGTCCATCGTCAAGATGGATAACCGTGTTCAGGAAATGAGCATGGATTTATCGGCGTTTAGTTCCGACATTCAGGAAGTCGCCACGAGCGTTGCCGTTGGCTACCGGATCAATCAGGCAAACGCCATGACGATTTACAAGTCGGTCGGCAAGAAGTACGAGGACACGCTGATTACTCCCCGTGTGCAGGAAACGGTCAAGGCTGTGGTCGCCCACTACGATGCAAGCAGCCTAATCTCGAACCGGGATGCTGTTGCATCGCAGATGGACACGAAGCTACGGGAAGTGCTGGCAGAGTACAACATCGACTTGCAGTATATCAGCGTCACAAACTTCGACTTCACCGATACCTTTACGGATGCCGTTGAAGCCAAAGTAAAAGCCCAGCAGGAAAAGGAAAAGGCGGAAACAGATGCGGAGAAACGCCGCGTCGAAGCTCAGGCAACGGCGGATGCTGATCTGATCGCCGCCAACGCGGAAGCGGAAAAATCCAAGGTTGCAGCGGACGCGGAGCTGTACGTTGCCGAGAAAAAGGCAGAAGCAAACCGCGCACTCAACGACAGTCTGAATAGCAATCTGCTGGAATACTACCGGATCACAAACGTCGATTCTCTCTGGAACGGCGAACTGCCTACCTATGTTGGTGGCGACGGCAGTATTCCCATCATCAACGGGATCAACTGATTTTCTCCTACCGGAGCCGCCCGGCGCGGCGGCTCCATTCTGTGAGCATGGGGACAGGCCCCTACCGGTTCAAGCCCGGAAATGCCCGAAAACAACAGGAGGAAAGGACAATGCCGAAATACTTAGTCATGCTGCGGTGCAGCAGGTCGAGAAGCAACGCAAACCGCCACAGGCAGGAAACACCGGCCTATCTGCCGTACCGCATAGAAGCACCGAAAGCACTTGACGCGGCGGACAAGGCAAAGGAAGAAGCGGCCCTGTACTACCCGCAGTACCAGAAAATTGAAGTGGACAGCGTAACGGAGGTGCGGGACTTGTGAACAGGTACTACATCAGCGTTGCTGGTTGGAATGGTGCTGGCGTGGCTGCGCCGTGCATCATCGGTCGAGAATTTGAAGCAGAAACGGAACGCACAGCCGGTGAAGCAGCGGAGAAATCCGCAGATGAACAGTTCCCTGAATATGCGCCGTTTGCAGTTATCAGAAAGGTGGTTTGAATATGAAACTTTCAGGAGTTACAAAGATGGTAAAGCGGCAGCTTGTGTGCAATGTCTTTCACAATGTCGAGAGCGACGACTTTTACATCGGAACGGTGTCGGCAATCTACTGCGCGACAGGCTTCCCGCTCCCGCTGAACCGCAGCCAAATGGGTGCGCTGCTGGGAATCAGCGAAGATACTATGATCGAAAAGGTGGCCTACAACGATTTTGATTGCGCATACAAAAGCGATCTTGAGGGGTTCAATCTGGACGATAATGTCAAGAACGAAGTAGAAGTAAAGAAAATGGCCGTCGGCATCTACTACATGGGAGAAACGCTTATCCCGCTGGCGACGGAAGATAAAAAGATAGCCGGTCTTATCTGCTGGTCGCAGCTTGCGCCGATTGAAGATGAAATAAAGAACAACGGATTCATTCGTTTCTACCAAAGGAAGCTCGATAACGGAAGCGCGTACTTTGTGGTGAAAAACGGTATGCGGGTACGAGCAGCCGTCATGTCGTACTCGCTGAATGATTATGCGGAAGCGACGCTGCAAGAGCTGGTAGCTATGCTGGCCGAAACTCACACCGGCGAACCGGAAGAACATGAACAGACATTCGATGATCTGACGGATGAAGTGGAGAACGAAGCGAACAATGAAGATGTTTGATGCAATCTACAAATGCCGCTTGTGCGGTGAAGAATTTGTGGAATGTTCTACCAGCGGAGAAGAAAGTAACCGTAGCTTTGTAATGAAAATCATGTGTAGAGCGGTTGACTTGAAAGAACCGGAAGAGGTCATGGAACCGACAATCTACACTTGTCACCCGTGCAGGGATGGAAGCTATGGAGTTGCCGATTTTCGGGGATTCAAATTCAACAACAAGGAGGACACAGAATGAGAAATAGACCAGAATTTTACGTCAGAGTTATGTGTCCGCCGTATACCGCCGAAGATGCTGAATTTTTGGCCGAGAGAAACAGGGCTCTCGAACAGGCTGTACATGAGCTTGAAGCTGAAAACGGCGAATTACAGGACGACAACCGAAATCTCAAAGAATACTGCAAACATTTGAGAGAAGCCGGAATTGAAGAAATGCGGCGGTCAATGGTAGAACGGTCTGCGTTGAAAGAGAGAATACGAACAGAGCAGCACATCCGTAAAAAGCCGGAAAAGAAAAACAGCAGGCCGCTTTTGTACAGGACGACCGTTGGCGTTACGCAATGGGTAGTTTACTGGTTGAACACAGTTGTAAAGGCGGGCAACTGGCTGATCGGTGGTTTGCTGGACGACATAGACCGTTTCTGAACGGAGGAAGAAAAATGCCGGATAAATATATCAACGCAACAAAGCTGATTGAACGGCTGAAATGCGAAAAGAAAAGAGAAATGGCGGATGCACCCAACAATCCGTTCTATGCTGGAACAATGGCAGAAGTCAGAGTATCGCAAATATATGATGGCGTAGTGTCCGTTTTGGAAAAGGAACCGGCGGCAAATGTAGTTCCGCGCCCTGCTCCAAAGTGGCCGATATGCCAGAATTGTGGTAGGCCGATGGTCTATTGCGGAGAAGAAAACACAGACGGAATTGTCTGGAAACGGTATTCGTGCAAGGACTGCTATAACCAGTTCTGTGCAAGAAGAGTGCTGGCAGGGGAAGAAACATGGCCGAAATGATAAACAAACAGCATTTGTTGGAACAAATCGACACAACTGGAAAAGGATGCGGATATGAAGGCAAGGAATTTCTCGCATATCAAGAAGCAATGCTGGCCGTAGTGGAGTTGATCGAGAAAGAACCGGCGGTCGAGAAAGAATATGATGTGATGTTCAGCGGTACAGAACACATAGATTCACCGGGGCCAGCACCGGCGGTCGGTTATAGAATCGCGGCGAAAAGCTGGGAAGATGCTGTGCGAAAAGGGAAATCTTATGCAGAAGTGCAGCACCCGGCATTTATCCCGTTTACGTTTGTCGGGCCGGTTATTGAAGTGCCAAAAGTAGAACTTGAAAATTTGGAAACGGAGAAAAAATAATGGACGCAGTAAGAAAAGATGTTCGCCGTCTGGTAAACAAGGAACTGACAGCAGCAAACAAACGCTTTCGCCAGTTCGCAAGCCCGCACGAGGGACAGAATGTTGTCCGGGAAGAGCTGGAAGAAGCAGAACAGGCGATTGTGCCGCTGAAACTCTACATCGAAACCCGGATGTGGAATGCAGTCAAGGCAAACCAGACCGTGCCGAAAGATGATTTCAGGGCGATCCGGGAAGCGGCTATCAATCTGGCCGTTGAAGCAATTCAGGTAGCAGCAATGGCGAAGAAGTTTGAACACGGACAGCGGAACAACTGGCCCGGCGCAAGGGAGGATAGTCATGGAAAAGAAAAAGAAAACCGTGTCGGAAGTGGAAACGGTGACGATCACAATGAGCCGACCGGTGGCAGAAGCGGTAAAGACAGCCTGTGAGTGGTATCTGAGATTGCACATGGGTCAGTTCTGGGATATGGCGGACGATCTGTGCTTGACAAAATTTCTCTCAGATGAAGAAAACGGAGCGTTCAAAACGAACGAGCAGCGAGCAAATGCTTTTGATGTTGCCCTGCATCGACGGGATACCATGCGGGAGGAAATGGAAAAGCTGTATAACCGTTGCGTTCTCCCTGCTCCAATTTCGGATGTTATGAAAATTCCGTACAGAGCAGAAATTGTTTGGCTGGTCATTCGCCACGCGCTGTCATGGCATGATAACCCGGACGGCGCGGCGGGGTGTGTCAGCTATTATTCGCCGCTGAACCGCAGCGATCAGCCACAGCCGAAAATAGAGCTGAAACTGAAAGGCAAAGGTGAAGATCATGGGTAGTGTCTTGCAGGCAATCGGCATGATGCCGCTGAAAAAGAACGTCCCGCACCCACGGGCGGCAGACTGGAAGTTGAAAATCTGCCCGGAGTGTGGCCGGGAGTGCTGGTATCAGACCAACAACGCGAAGCTGGTTTTGCAGGTCAACCCGGATATGAAGTTTGTTTGCACAGAATGTGCGCTGAAAGCTGGGAGGAATTGAGATGGAACAGTTCACCAACACGGAAGAGCTGCTTCGGAGAATCCGGGAGAACGTGCCTGAAATTTTGGGCGGCGAAAGTAACCCGGACATGGAAGATGAAGTGGAACAGATCATGTGCGTGGTTGAGAACGCACCGAGGGTTGCCCCGGAGGGGGTGCGCCCGGTGGCGCACATCGCATGGAGAAAACGGCCCAAGCAGTTTGTCGTATATGATCCTGTTCCGACAAATGAGTGCTTGTACGATGGAAAGCCGGTTTATACACAGCGGGTTTTGAAACTCGAAGAATACACAGTGCCGTTTTGTTCTAACTGCGATCACCGTTTGGACGATTGCGCTGGGAGTTTTTGTCCAGTGTGCGGTTCGATTATAGAAGAAAGGCGCAGAACATGAAAAAAGAATGCTCCACTTGTGCATGGCATGACAGCTATACATGGGTGTGCTTCAACGGAAATTCTGAGTACCGGGCGGACTTCACCGACCCGGAAAGCACCTGCCCTGAATGGGAAGAAAGGAAAGAACGAAATGAGAAAACTTGACCCGGCGGAAATCCGCAAACTGGCCGCAATCGCTCTCTGGTGGCTGTGTGTCGGCATTGTGTTGTCGAACCTGCTGGCGGTGCTGCTGCAAAACCTGACGGAGTGGATCATGTCGCTGGCCTGATCTGCCCGCCAAAGCCCCTATCTATATTATATATAGGAAACCCGTCGTTAAATTGCCGCCCTGACGAGGCGGCAAGGGGCTTGTATACCGTAGATAAACTAAGGGACACACAGAGAGAAGAGCACGGAGAGATGCACTTACCCACCGGCGGGGAAAGGGAGTGCAGAGGGAAAACGAGGGCGGCGTTACAGCAGCCTACCGGGATAGAGAGCAAAGGGAACGCGGCCCGGTGTTTCCCCTTTGCATCGTTCCCCCTCTCGTGTTTGTGGCCCATGATTAAGAAAATTCCATGACGTTTGCGGAAAGGAGGACGTGGAGAATATGACCGGCGGCTTTAGAGTTCGGGAACAGAAATTTATCTGCGGTATGAATTATGCCACGGCCCCCTCTATGCAGGTGGACTTCTTCGAGGTGACAGAGCAGCAGCACAAGGCCAGCACCCGGAAAAAGAAAGAGCTTGCCACCAGCATTGCCAAGGAAGCGTATAATCTGCGCAAGAGTGGTCGGTATTTGGAACTGCTGGCAAACCGGAACTTCAGGCCCGGTGACTACTCCGTTACATACACCTACAACGAAGAACACCACCCCGCGCCCGGTGATCTCCAACGTGCTGACCGGGATTTTTCCAACGCCATCAAAGCATTGTACCGTATCTGCGATAAAAACAGAATCGAACACCCGAAGTGGATCGTGGTTTCGGAGTATTGTACGATGGACGGGGACAAGCCGTTGGGCCGTCACCACCACCATGTTATCATGTCCCACCCGGCGGGGCTGACCCGTGAAATGGTGGAAAAGGCATGGGGCAAGCGCGGCAGATCGCGGTGCGAGCCGTTGGAGTTTGACCACAACAGCATTGAATCACTTGCGAAGTACATCACCAAGAACGTGCGCTGCAAACGTCACTGGCGGCAGAGCCGCGGGCTGAAGCCGCCGAAGATGCCGCGTCCCAATGACGGGAAAATGAGCCGCACCCGGCTGAAAGACGTTTGCGAGAACCGTCTGGAAGATCGGGACTACTGGGAACGGATGTACCCCGGCTATACCCTGCACCGGTGCGAGTGCATCATAACCGGCAATGCCACCCGCCACCTGATCGTGCGCCTGTACCGCAAGCCGGAACAGCGGAGGAATAGGAGGAACCAGCCTTGAACCGTTTGACGCTGGACGACCTGCCACCCAGATACCGGGCGCAGGCAGAAGCACAGATCGCGGCGCGAAGCCGGGGAAAGTGTGCCTTGCCGCAGTCTGTCACCGCCGCAGTTGCCACCGCTGAGAAAATCGGCATGGATTTTGACAGCCGGGGAGAATACGAGTATTACATGGGGACGATTCTGCCCAAAGTGCAGACCGGGAAGATCGTGAAAGTGGAGCTGCACCGCACGTTCCTACTCCTGCCAGAAAAGGAGTATGACGCGGTAAAGCTCCCGGCGGTGCATTATACCCCGGATTTTGTGCTGACCTATGCAGACGGCACGGTTGAAGCCGTCGAAGTGAAATCAAAGTTTGTCCGGCGGCAGCAGCGCGATTACATACACCGCCGCCGGATGTTCATTGACCTTGTAGCCGAGCCGCGGGGCTGGCACTTTATCGAGCATATCACCGCTGACACAGCGGCAGAGGTCAAAGCGTGGAAGAATCTTGCAAAACAGAAAGGATGAAGAACATGGGAAAATCTATGCCGCCTGTTGAAGTGCGGAAGATGATGCACGAAAAGGCTGTCAACCGCTGCGTGGTCGCAAAGGGCGACACCATGAGGAACATGAAGCTCAACCGGGCCGCTGTGGGGCAGGTGGTGACGTACTGCGCCATCATTGCCGCGCAGAATCTTTTCGACCTTGACCGGGACGGGGTGGAACGCTGGCAGGCAGAGCTTATCCGGCGGAGTGAGGTGTACACACTGGAAGAAAATGTGTACGGCAAACCGAAAGCGCGGGAAAATCTGCGCAAGCGCACGGCCCCCAAGATGCAAGAGGACTTCACCCTGCCGGTCGAGAAGTGGCCGCGAAAGGAATGGGAGAGAGTGCAGCTCTATGAACGCCGCGGCGCGGGTGATCTTGTGGCCCGGTTCTTTGTCGAAGTCATGGACGGTCTGGGCTATACCACGGATCAGATCACCGTCGCCCTGAAAGAGATGCAGGGCAATTTCAGAAACTTCCTTGACTGGTCGAAAGACGGCGAGTATGTGGCCTACTACAAAATGGCCCAGTGCTATGAGCAGGCCACAGGAATTGAAATGGCAATAGACCAAGAACCCGGCGCAAAGCAAATCTTCGGGAAAGAAATCTGAGAGCTGACAGGCAGGAGGATAAACGCGGATGCAGAAAAAGGACACTGAACAGATTTTGCTCTACTATGGCAAGATCGAGAAGCAGCTTGATAGTGTCAACATGGAGCTGGCCGAGCTGCAAGACCGATACAGCCCGATCAAGGGCCTTGCGATGGACGGGATGCCGCACGGCAGCACACCCGGCGACAGCACCGCGTCCCTTGCCGTCAAGCTGGCCGACAACGAAGAGTACCAGAACCGAGAAAATGAGCTGATTGTCCGGCGGGTCGTGTTGAAGTCGGATTTACAGGAAATCCGGCAGAAATTAGACCGCCTGAACGATGATTACAAAACGATCCTGAAAGGGCGGTACGTCTACGCCGACCGGTCGTTACAAAAAACGTGGGAAAGCATTGCAATTTCCATCGGAAAAAAGAAGATCACCGCGCAGAGGTGGAAAGACGCGGCTCTGGTCGTTTTGGGCGGGATGTTCGATGAAATTCCTATGATCGAAGAAATCCTCTCCCGCGCGTATGACGCGCGCGATTAAAAGAGCCGGTCTGCTGGGTATGCCGGGAAAGTGATAGAAAATCTATCAGAACCGGCAGAAACAGCCGTCCAGATCGTGAGCAAGGAAACAGCCCGGAAACCTGTCTATAAAGGCAAGTTGGTAAAGCTCTATGCGCGTGTGCAATGAACCGCTTCCGCAAATCCTCCGAACCGCTCAGAAAAACAAACTTGCGAATACGCCAAAATAGAACGCCCCCGGCGGGTAACTCCGTCGAGGGCGTTAGTTTATATTCTCACTCGCCAAAACGCACTGTGAAGCCGTCCAGCGGGTCACAGTGATGCTTTTTGAGCATGGCATTTATCTTGCGGTCAGATTCAGTCTGTTCCGGTGCAGTTATGATGCAGGTTTGGTCTGGGGCATAATCGACGGTGCAGCCGTGCGGGAAGTAGAACACCCCGCGGCCAAAGTGGTCAAGGTAAGAATCCTGCTGGAACTTCCGGCGCAGATACTTGTCCAACATGAAAGAGCTTTTATCCAGATCGGTGCAGAGCCGATACCCGGCGGGATCGTCAATCCACAAAAGCACATTGCCGTCAACCAGAGCGCGGGCGGAATCATCTGAAAGAGTGCCGCTGTACACCTTGCCATTGAACAGGCTGGACAGGATGCCGAACAGCTCTTTTTGCGCCGTGGTGGGAAGCTGCTCGATGCGGTCAACGGCGGTTTCAAAATCCACGCCGTCCAGCTTGTACTTGATCTTGCTGGGATCATGGATGAAGTCGCCCGGTTTGACACCCGACATAAGGCCAAGCTCCATTGCAAGGCGGTACTGGTGCTTACAAGGCCGGGTGCGGCTACCGCACACACAGTTGTCCAGCGTAACAACATAGTTGCCGTGTCTGCTGCTGAAATAGCCGGTATGACCATCAATGCAGGTGGGTGTCATGTCAGCTTTGAGCGCGGCAACGAAACTTTTGAAGTACGCGCCATCCGAAACGGTGGGGACAGTGTTCACCCATTCGGGAACCTTAAAATCGTCGGGGGGGGGTAACATTACGACACATATTTTCACCTCGTTATGTTCTTTTTTGCGTGTGGCCGGGACGTTCCCGGCTGGCGCAAAATCTCCACTTCAATGATAGCGCAAAACGCGAATAAAAGCAACAAAACGAGAAAAGAAAATCCCCGGCGGGATGCCCGCAGGGGATGGAAGAAATTCGTGCTCAATTCGTGGGGATCGTGAACGTGCTGACCGGGATTCGTTCGGTGACGGTGAATGTGTAAGTGCCGGGGCTGGTTTCGCGGCCGGAAACATCGACATTCTCCGGCGCAAGGTGGTAAACAGTGCAGAGCCGCATTTTTGCATCCGCTTCCAGCACCTTTAGCCGTTCAGGAGAAGTCGTGCTTTCCTGCTTGAAGTATTCTTCGGTCATTTCTTTCTGCATCTGGTTCAAGAGCTGGCGGACAAATTCGTTGGTTTCGCTGGTCATATTTCGTTGCCCTCTTTCGGCTCGTTCTTCTTGAAGATGATCTTCGGGACGGTGGGCGGCTCACCCTGCTGCTTCATGTACTCGCTGATCTCACCCGGCAGACCGACCGGAAAACCGTTTTCATCCAGCGGGCCGTCATAGCCGGAAAAATCTACCACATGAACCGTGGGCGGCTGGCGGAGCGTCTTGTAATACTGGCCGTCGGTGTAGTTCACATCGGTCACATGATCCCACCATGCAATGTCGCCGTGCTCTTCTGTGGCGGCTTCCATCGCGGCGCGGGCCTGTTCTTCGGTGAATCCGTCAAAGGTCAGGCGGGAATCGTCGGCAAATTCGGCAACGACGCGCCAAGGTGCGAAAAACTGGGCTTCGTTCACAAAAAGACCTCCTTTTTACGCATTTTGCGATTTGAGTTCAACTTTTCGTGCTGAAAAAGTTAAACTTCGTTGATGAAAGTATAACACAAAAAGCCCCGGCGGGGAACCGGGTGCAGAAGTTCAGCGGGCCGGTCGCCGCTGAAAAGTAAAGCCGGGGTTTCGTTCGGTCATTCGTGCAACAGCCTTGTCTGCTTGATCTTTCGTGAACCGGGGCGCAAAAACCTTGTTCATGCCGCGCCTGCCGCCCCACGGGTCGCAGAGGGTGAAATGCTGATCTCCGGGACCTTTGCAGTAGATGAAGTAGTAAATCGTGCTGGCTGCTGGCATATCGGGGTATCTGCGGGGCGTGGAACGTGCGGCAACATCGACAGAGAACGCGGACAGCTTCGCGCACCCGAAAAGATGGGTGCAGCAGTTCGTTTTGCGGTCAAAGATCGCGGCCCCGTCCAGATCGCGCCCGTCTGCTGCATACTCCTTGACCAGATAAGCAATTCGTGTACGGGCTTCGGCAACGGTGCGGAAACTCATATCTTCATCGGTGAAATCGGCGGAAGCGCAGGTGATAACCTGATACCGATGGTTCGGATCGTATTCGTTCATGGTTCGTGTCTCCTTTTCGTTTCGTGGTAGCCTTGCGGCTGGGGCTGGGCTGCTTTACGGTGCAACCCGGCTAGAGTATCCGTTTTATGCGTTGAGCTGTAAAAGCGTGGCTTTCGTGGGGATCAGATGCCGTGCAAGGGTGTCTGTGTAACTCGCTTCGCCCTCGTAGCTGTCCACGATCTTCTGCTCTGCCTTGCTCATGTCGTGATAGGCTTTCTTGCCGTAGGACGGCGGCAACCATCCTTTCTTCTGGCTGGCGAACAGGTTAAATGACTTCAAAATGTCGTCATTTGAAAACTCAATGTGGCAAGTGCCTTTTTTGTAAAACGTGGCGGTGAAGTAGTGGAATTGCACTTTCTGGCTCTGTCCGGCTTCCCCGGCAGCTTTCAGCGTGGCCCGGAGATCATCACCGTTGTACTTCTTGCCGTTCGTGTCCAGATAGTGCAAGGTGCGTTCAATTCGTGACAGGCAGCTTTCCGCGTTCCAACTGGGTTCAAACCGCCCAGACCAATCGCTGAACGCTTGACACCGGAAAATCACTTTCTTGCCGACTTTGTACGCTTCGTTCGTACACCAGCCGTTGTAGTAGTGGACGTTCTTCGAGTATTCGGAATTGTAGTGCAGATTCGTCCAGTCGTCGAACAGTTCCACGATCTCGCTTTCGATGCCCTGCACGATGTTGGCGGACATTTCTTCCCGGATCGTGAGGATGTTGTAAGGGCTGAAATCGTAATCAACCAGTTCGGAAACGCGGTTGTGATATTCGTCCTGCATCGCTCTGGTTAAGTTGTCCCGGATTTGGGGCAGGTCAAAGAGCTTTTGCCAGTACAAGCCGCGCAAGCTGCGGATCGCTTCGTTATAGCTCTTGTTGAAGTTCAGCACTTCGGTTTCCTTGTCGTCTGCGGTAGCAGCAGAAAACAGGCTCTTGATTCCGTTGTACTCTTCGTAAATACGGCGGATGCCCTCGGCGGCGGCGTTGTACCGTTCCACCGCGGCGGCGATGGGATCAGCAGACACCAGCGCGGCAAGCTGCGGATCGGCTTTCATGTGGTCGGTCATTTCGTTGTTGAGTTCCAACCGGATTTTGCTTACTGGCTCCTTGTCGGGAATGTCAACGGAGATCAACGCCACTTCAACGCGGGCGGCGCGGCGGGCGTTCTTGAAAGCGTCCGGGATGTATTTGATCTGGGCGTTGAGTTCGTTTAGCTTTTGCGCCAGCTCTTTCCGCTCGTTCGTGTAGGGATTGCGGATCGTTTCGGCGTTGAGCAGACAGCGGATTTTGCCGCCGTCTTTCATGATCTCTAAAGCCTTGAGCAAGTGAGCAGCACCGGCGGAAAAAGGCGGGTTCATGATGATCGCCGCGTATTTCTTCGCGGGGCGGAACGTGAGAAAATCGTCATGCACCACGCGGAAACCGTCTTTCTTCAGTTTGGCGCGGAAGTCGCTGGACAGTTCCACACAGTCAAGATCAAACTCTTTCGACTTGCTCGTGCTGTAACGGTCAAGCTCTCCCGTTTTGGGATCGTGCCGAATATCTGCAATGGCGTGAATCTGGCGGGCCAGTGCGCCGTCACCGGCAGAGGGTTCAAGGATGGGCTGCGGTAGGTGCTTCCAGCCGTATTTTGTGCTTTGCAGACTGTAAGCCATTTCCCACGCGAGATTGTCCGGGGTGGGGTAAAAGTCCCGGCTATCGTTCGGGGTCGTCATGGTTCGTTCTCCTTTTCGTGTTGGATTCACCCCGGCGGGGTGTGGGATCGGGTCGCTTTTCGTTCGGTGCGGCCCGTCAAGGTATCCGTTTCACTGCTGGGCTAAAATCGTGCTCAACCATGTGGAAGAGTCGGCGCAATCAACCATTTTCGCAAAGTAGCGGCCCGTTACAAGCTGGAACGCATATTGCGTGGTGTAAGTGCCGCTGTACATTTCCCGGCTGCAAAACTCTTCGATGTTGTTCCGGGTGTGCCAGTTGCGCGGCGGCAACACGTTCAGCGCGTTCTCATAGTCCTGTTTCGTGATCTCGACCATTTCCGGGGTGAGCAGCTTTTCCCGCTCAAAGTCCAGCCATTCGCCGTAGGTCATGACGGCATAAGAGCGGGCCTTTTCTTGCGCAAGGCGGCTTTCCCAATATCCCCGGTCGCTTTCGTAGTCGCCGGACTCGATGATCTGGGTGATCCGCTGGATGCTTTCGGCGGTGCTCTTCCGGGCGGCGTTCAACACCTCTTCGGCGGTGCGGGGCGTGGGCCAGCCGGACACGGTGAAAGCGTAGATCTGGACGTTGGGAACATCCACAACAACAAGTTCGTTCTTCTCTTCGTTGGCGGTCATGGTATAATCTCCTTTTCGTTTTCGTGATTCACCCCGGCGGGGTGTGGGGCTGGGCTGCTTTGTGCGGTGCAACCCGGCTAGAGTGTCCGCGCTGGAATCATGCCAGCACACCGGCGGCGATGCTTGCAAAGTCGAGCTGTTGGACGCTGGGAACCATTTCGGGGGCGTTGTGCTTGTGGTTGAGTTCGTCGAGAGCCATCACAAACGCGGCGGCTTCGCGGTCGCTGCTGATAAGGTCGCAACGGTAATTCGTGAATTGCTGGACAATGGCCGAAAATTCGGGGTCGTTCTTGCTCTTCTGGTCAAACGTCTTGACGGCTTCCCGGTATTCCTTGCTGTCGTTGTCGTCGTGGGTACGGTAAAAGTTGGAATACCACTTTTCAAAAACCGGCTCTAATTCTTCCATGCTCACGGTGACGGCGGGGGCTTCGTCTGCTGCTTTTTCGGCAGCTTTCCGGGTGGCGGTCGCCTTGCGCCATGCTTCCAGCGTGGCAGCTTGTCCGGCGCGGTCGGTTTCGGGAACGGCCATAAATTCGTGCATTGCCTTGCGTTCTGCCTTTTTGAGTTCGGCAACGTCGGCGGCGGGCTTCTTCGTGGTGCGGGGCTTCTTCGGGGCCGGTTTCGTGGGAAGCGGTTCGACGTGAACCAGTTCGGGAAGTTCGTGGTGCTCTTCAACGATGATCGGCGCGGGGCGGACGGTTTCGGCTGCTGCTTTTTCGGCAGCTTCCTTTGCGGCCTTGCGTTCGGCGGCAAGCTGCTTGTTGTAAGCGATGATCTCCGCCGTGGACTTGAACCGGGCTTGCGGCGCGGGGCGGCTGCTTTCAACTTGTAAGCAACTGAAAAGATGGGACTTCGTAGGGTAGTAATGCGGATCGGGTGCGGCTTCCTTGCCCTCTGCCGCGGCCTTTTCGCGCTGCTCTTTGCTGGGCTTCGTGGTGTACTTCCACAAGTAGCATTCAAGCAACGCTTTTTCGCCTTTCTTGACACTCTTGCCCTCTTTCTTCCAGAAGTCGAACGTGTGCAGTTCGTCCGCTGCAAACATGATCTCAATGTCCGCGGCGGTGGCGGGCTTTTCGTTGCCGTCCTTGTCAACGATCTTGCAAGATGCAGCAACGGCGGCGATCTCTTCCGGGGTGTGGTGTGCGGTGGCAATCTGGTGCAGCGTGGCCGGGTCAAGACGTTCGGCGGCGGCGCGGATGATCTGTTTATTCGTCATGGTAAATACTTCCTTTCGTGTTTCGTTTTGTGGATCGTCCCGGCGGTGTGCCGGGGGAATGGGATCGGGTCGCTTTTCGTGGTGCGGCCCGTCAAGGTGTCCGGCGGGGTTCAATCTTCGGTTTCGTCGCAATCGTGGCAATACAGCGCGTCAATCACCTTGTCGTCGCTGAAATCGTCCGGGGTTCCGTTGGCATCCACTACAAGATCGATCCGGTCAAAAATCCGCAGATCGGTTTCGTTGTCCACCAGAAAATACCAGTCGTCGCCGTCCAGCGCGTCACTGCACCAGACTTCAATCTGGTTTTCGTCGGTGGCGTACAGGCCGCGGACAATGGCCGGGGCGATGTACCGCCCCAAAGGGCCGACTTTGTAGGGACAGGCGGCAGCGGCGCGGGGTGCGCTGGACAGCAGCGCGGCGGCAAGTGCGGCGGCGGTCAAAACTCGTTTCATGGTTGATTCTCCTTTTCGTTTCGTGGTTCGTGTTCGGCTTTCTCCCGGCTGTTGTCGGGGTGGTGGGATCGGGTCGCTTTTCGTGGTGCGGCCCGTCAAGGTATCCGGGGGTTATGCGTAA
>OLHA01000633.1_pt1 | contig 20436 bp, 18 predicted proteins | sample 1605961 | NCBI WGS metagenome assembly OLHA01 (sample SAMN03283288) | human gut metagenome | biome: human-associated habitat; material: feces | host: Homo sapiens | place: Peru | collected 2012
CTATAAAAATGCGGAATGTTGTATATTATAAAAAGCATAATATTATGGTTTATTCACGAAAATCCTGAAAAAGCACAACAAGTCACCGCAAAAATTATTGCGACGACTTGTCTTTTTATTGAAAATATTCAATTAAGCTGTTTTTATTCCGAAATCTTTTTCTGTTCCCTTTTATCGTGGATAAGTCTTGCAAGATACACCGCAGGGGTGTCGAGCAGACTTGTGAAAATGTAGATTACATAGCTTGAAAGGAAGATTGAAACGAGTGTTCCGAAATCATAAGTTCCCCAAAACGCAAAAGCGGTGAAAAGGGCTGTGTTAAGAATTTGACTGATAAGCGTTGAACCGTTATTTCTCAGCCATAAAAATCTTCTCTTGTCACCGAATTTCTTTTCCGTGAACTTCCACCACTTGTGATAGAGCCACACATCAAACAGCTGACTTATCGCATATACAATAAGTGATGCAAAAATCATTCGGGGAGTGTTTGAGAAAACCGCCTTGATTGACGGCATAATCATGTCGTTCGGACTCGGATTGTAAAGCATCCAGCTTTGTGAAAGCACAAGAAAAAATACCGATGAGAGTATTCCCGTAAGAACCGCCTTGTTGGCGGCTTTTTTGCCCTCACATTCCGAGAGAATGTCCGTAATCAAAAATGTTACCGCAAAAAGCACATTTCCGAGAGTCTGTTCCATTGAAAAAGCGTTTACAAGGATTAAAGCCTCAATGTTTGCAAGAATTGTCGCAACGGCTGAAATGCAGTAAAGCCCGGCTTTGCCGAAAAGAGCATAGCCTAAAACTGCCATACCGTATATGAATACCACCGAGAATATAAGTAAAAGTTCATTAATCATATCAGTCACCCACTCCAAAATCTGTGTTGTTAATTAAAATATCCGTTCTTGGGTTATCCTTATATACAGGATAGATCTTCTGCATAAACTCTTTTATGACAGCTTTGTCGGGTTCAACTTCCGTTGTGTTGTCACACATAATGTTAACGCAAATTCGTTCAAAATATTTTAATCCCAACTCAATATCCTTTTGCATGGTTTCGGCTGTCTGACCTTTAATTCCGAAAAGAAAATTAGCTTCGTCGAAATTCTCAGCAATAACAGCGGGACTGCTCTCTTTGATTCCTTTTTTCAGAACATTTTCTCTGAAATCGCAGTCAAAGGTTTCAAGACCGAGCTTCATTTTTAAATCAAAATCCGCAAAATCTTTTCTGAGCTGACTGATTTTGTTCCGATAAAGATAATGTGCCTCAAAATGAATGGTATTTATCTTTTTTTCTTTGCACACCTGTTTGATAAAATCAAGTGTTTTTTTGTCAAGCTCAAAAACCGAGCCTGAGTTAATGACCTCAAGGTCACCGAAAATTCCCGTAACTTTTTCAAGCACGGCTTTGTTAAGACGAAAGTTTTCGTCCTCGTCACTGCACCTGTCGGTGTAGTAGTCGCAGAAGATGCATTTTCTGTAAACGCAACCGCTTCCACGCAGAAGAACAATCTCCCGATTGTTCTTTTCATTAATAATACTGTATCTCTCCATACTCTCTTTCCGGCACAAAAAAAGCACCCACACAAAAGAGGGTGCAAAAAGGGCGTAAAAAGCCCTGTGCCTTTCTCCTTAGTTTTGATAGAAGGAGCAGCCTATCGGCGTCCTTCCGGCAGGATGGTTACGAACTGCCACACAGTATGCTATCACAAATTCCGTTTTATGTCAACTGCAATTAATTATTGCATTATATATGTTTAAGAGGTATAATGAAAAGAAGAAATCAAGTGCAAAGTAACTTTCTGAGTGACTTTGCAGGCTCAAAATTCCATATGGGAAAATTAGCAAATATTGTCATAAATTCCCGAAAAAAACAGCCTATTTTCTTGTATTTTTTAGTTGACAAAGGGACAAACCTTTTGTATAATAATAAACAGCGTTTTAATATGTGTCTATGCTGTCAAGAGGTGCAGATATGCTTTTTGAGCTTAAATCCGTCTTTCAGAATGACGGTGAAGAAAAACAAGTTGAATATAACCTTGACTTGTCAGGTCTTGATGTTGACGGAGTTTATCCATTCAAAACTCCCGTTGTCGTGACTGCCAAAGCAACAAACAGAGCAAGTTTGATTACTCTTGTAATCAATGCACACTTTGATTACAGCCGTGACTGTGACCGTTGCGGTGAGCCTTATACAAGAGAGATGAATATGAGCTTTGAACACAGGCTTATTCAGACTCTTGCCGATGAGGAAAATGATGACTATATTGAAACACCTGATTTTACACTCGAGCTTGATGATGTTGTAATTTCTGACATTTTTCTTTCGCTCCCGTCAAAGAATCTTTGCAGGGACGATTGCAAAGGTCTGTGTCAGATTTGCGGACAAAACCTCAACAACGGTGAATGTTCCTGTGATAAGCGTCAAACGGATCCAAGACTTGAGATACTTAAACAGTTGATTGACTAAGATAAATTTTGTAAGGAGGTTTTTGTAATGGCAGTACCCAAGAACAAAACATCACACGCAAGAAAGAGCTCAAGACGTTCAACAGTATGGAAGATTAATGCTCCTGAACTTACTGCTTGTCCTAACTGCGGTGAATTAACAGCAGCTCATAAGGCTTGCACAAACTGTGGTATGTACAACGGCAGACAGGTTGTTGTAAAGAAAGACGAACAGTAATTTTTATTACAAACATTACGGGCGGCAGTTATCTGTTCGCCCTTTTGTTTTGCAAATTTTACCGTATATACAAAAACAATTTGCAAACCTGTTGATTAAAAACGGTATTTTGTGTAGAATAAAAGTGTATGTAAAAATGTTTTGCGAGGTGAAGGTGTGGCTGTTAAAATTTTTGATGTCACAACCGGCAGTCATGCCGACAAAGCAGGGATAAAAAAAGGGGAAACCCTTCTTTCAATCAATTCAAACGAGATTGTCGATGTTCTTGATTACCGATTCTATCAGGTAAACCGCAAGCTTACTCTTGAGGTTGCGGATGAGGACAAAAATGTTCGTACCATAGAAATGACCAAGGGAGAATATGAGGAAATCGGTCTTGAGTTTGAAACCTATCTTATGGACAAACAGCATTCGTGCCGTAATAAGTGCATTTTCTGCTTTATTGACCAGCTTCCGAAGGGGATGCGTGAGTCGCTCTATTTTAAGGATGACGACAGCCGACTTTCGTTTTTGTTCGGCAACTATATCACGCTGACAAATATTACAGAGCACGAAATTGACCGAATTATAAAAATGCACATAAGCCCGATTAATGTGTCGGTTCACACAACAAACCCCGAGCTTCGTTGTAAGATGATGAATAACCGCTTTGCAGGCGATACATTGAAATATCTCAAACGCTTTGCAGACGCAGGAATAACGCTTAACTGTCAGATTGTTTCCTGTCCCGGAATTAATGACGGTGACGAGCTTGTCAGAACATTGACCGATCTTGAAAACCTCGGTGTTAATATGACTGCGATTGTTCCTGTCGGACTTACACGCTACCGTGAAAACCTTTATCCGCTTGTTCCTTATAATAAGGAAACGGCAGGGCAGACAATTGATATAATTGAAAAAATGGGTGATGAGTGCGTCAAAAAGCACGGCAGACGAATTTTCTTTCCGGGTGATGAATTTTACCTCCTTGCCGAAAGAGAAATCCCGTCGCCCGAATTTTATGAGGACTTTTCCGCTCTTGAGGACGGAATCGGTATGATTGCGTATCTGACCGATGATGTAGGCTGGAAGCTTGAAGAGCTTGATGCAGACGAAAGCCTTTGCCATAAGGTAACAATTGCCTGCGGCGAGGGAGTGTTCCCGTACATGAAGCGGATTATGTCGATGATTAACGAAAAATTCCCGAATATATCTATAAATACAAGGGCGATTAAGAACAACTTTTTCGGCGGAGGAGTAAATGTGTCGGGACTTGTCACAGGCGGTGATCTTATTGATCAGCTTCGTGACGATGACCTTGGCGACAGACTTTTGATTCCGTCATCAATGCTCCGTTTTGAAAACGATTTGTTTCTTGATGATGTTTCAACAGATGATGTTGAACGGGAACTCGGTGTAACTCTTGTTCCCGTCAATAACAACGGAAACGACCTTGTAGAGGCTGTAATTGCAGGAAAGGACTGATAAGATGAACAAACCCGTAATTGCCGTTGTCGGCAGACCAAATGTGGGAAAGTCAACGCTTTTCAATAAACTCATCGGTCAGAGATTGTCAATTGTTGACGATACTCCCGGTGTTACCCGTGACAGAATATACGGTGAGGTGGAATGGTGCGGAAAAACTGCCTTTATTGTTGACACAGGCGGTATTGAACCGAAATCAGATGATATTATTCTTGTGCAGATGCGCCGTCAGGCTCAGCTTGCAATCGACACGGCTAATGTTATTATCCTTGTAACAGACTGCAAGTCGGGCATGGTTGCAACGGATATGGATGTTGCGCAGATGCTCCAGAAGTCGGGCAAGCCCGTTGTGCTTTGCGTAAACAAGTGCGACACACTCGGCGAACCGTCACCTGAATTCTATGAGTTTTATAATCTCGGTTTAGGCGATCCTATCGAGGTTTCAGCCGTTCACGGTTACGGTACGGGCGACCTTTTGGACAAGGCTTTTTCAAGCTTTGATTGTGATGAAAATGCGGAAGATGACGACACAATCATCAATGTTGCGGTAATCGGAAAGCCGAACGCAGGCAAGTCATCTCTTGTAAACAAAATTACAAACGAGGAACGCTGTATTGTGTCTGATATAGCAGGCACAACCCGTGACACAATCGACACGCTTGTTGAAAATAAGTACGGAAAGTTCAACTTCACCGATACCGCAGGACTTCGCCGTCAGAGCAAAATCTATGATAATATCGAAAAATACAGTATTATCCGTGCAAAAATGGCTATTGAACGCAGTGATGTGTGCGTTATTATGATTGATGCGACAGAGGGCGTTACAGAACAGGATACCAAGGTTGCAGGTCTTGCACATGAGGCAGGCAGAGCGTGTATAATTGCCGTAAACAAGTGGGACGCTGTCGAAAAAAACGATAAGACAATGCAGGAGTTCCGCAAAAAGCTTGACGCAGATTTTGCGTTTATGTCATATGCGCCAAAGGTATTTATTTCCGCAAAAACAGGAATGCGTATCGACAGGCTGTTTGAATATATCATAAGCTGTAATGACAGCGCAAACCGCAGAATCAGAACAGGTATGCTTAACGAACTTCTTGCACAGGCTACAACAAGAGTTCAGCCGCCGTCAGACAAGGGTAAGCGACTTAAAATTTTCTATATGACTCAGGCTTCCGTAAAACCGCCGACATTCGTTTTCTTCTGCAACAATGCACAGCTTTTCCACTTCTCATATCAGCGTTATCTTGAAAACAGAATCCGTGAGGCTTTTGCTCTTGAGGGTACGCCGATCAAAATTGTGGTAAGAGAGAGAGGAGAAAAGTAATGGAACATATTTCGGCAATTTTAGCAAACTGCTGGTGGATGATTCTGCTTTCGGCATTGATTGCGTATCTTCTCGGCAGTATCAACACGGCTGTTCTTGTAACAGGCATTGTGACAAAGGGCAAAAAGGATATCCGTCAAATGGGCAGCGGCAATGCAGGCTTTACAAATGTACTGCGCAGCGTCGGTAAAGTGCCGGCAATCATCACCATTGTGTGTGACGCACTGAAGTGTATTATCGCTGTGCTTATCGGAGGGTTCATCTTCTCGTTTGCATCGGTTGCATTTCAGGGTGAAAGCCCTGTTTTTATAAACGAGCTTATCAACTGCGGAAAATATGTTGCAGGTATTTTCTGTATTCTCGGACATTCATACCCCGTGTATTTTCACTTTAAGGGCGGCAAGGGTGTTGTAACCGCCGCCGCTCTTATGCTGACAGAGGATTGGCGTGTATTCATCGCAATTATTGTAACTTTTCTAATTATCTTCCTCTGCTCAAAAATTATATCACTTGCAAGTGTTCTCTGTGCGATTCTCTATGCGCCTTACACCTTTGCAATGACATTTATCTTTGACTTCATAATTTACAAGGATTATTCTCTTACATATGTACTCTTCTCAACTGTAGCGGCTCTTTTAATCGGCGTTTTCGTTATTGTAAAGCACAAAGAAAACATCAAAAGACTTCTTAAAGGTGAAGAAAAGAAAATTACAGCCAAAAAATAACAGCAGTATTGACCGAAAAGTGATTTGGTTGTACAATAACTTTGGTATGATATTTGTTATATTTTAAATATTTCTGATACGGAAAATAAATTATATTGAGAGGTTGAATTAAAATGTCAGATTGTATTTTCTGCAAAATCGTTGACGGCTCAATTCCGTCAAAAAAAGTTTATGAAGACGAAAAAATTCTCGCTTTCTATGATCTTGAACCACAGGCTCCCGTTCATGTGCTTGTAATTCCAAAGGAACACATCTGCTGTGCAGACGCAGTTAATGAAGAAAATGTCGGCAATATTGCTCACATTTTTACTAAAATTCCCGAAATTACAAAATCACTCGGACTTACAAACGGCTACCGTATTGTAAATAACTGCGGTGAGGACGGTTGTCAGAGCGTAAAGCATATGCATTTCCACATCCTCGGCGGCAAAAAGCTCAACGGCACAATGGCATAAGAAGGGACTGCAATAATGGATACATATAAGATTAATATTGAAGGACTTGAAAGAGAACTCAGAAAATTCCCTGTAAACGATAAGCTTGATATTGCCGCATTTATTATGTTTGGTGACATTGAGATGACAGAGGTTGCCGCAAGAGAACTCCTCAAGCGTGTTCCCGAACACGATGTTGTTGTGACTGCCGAAGCAAAGGGTATTCCGCTTTGCTATGAAATGGCTCGTCAGGGTTGCAGAAACTATGTTGTCGCAAGAAAAAGCGTTAAGGTTTATATGGGCAATCCTATCGGAGTGACCGTTAATTCAATCACAACAAAAAACGAACAGAAACTCTACCTCGGCGAAGATGATGTAAATCTTCTCAACGGCAAGAGAGTTCTTCTTGTTGATGATGTAATTTCAACAGGCGAAAGTCTTCACGCTCTTGAAACGCTCGTTGAAAAAACAGGCGCAAATATCGTTGGCAGGGCGTCAGTCCTTGCCGAAGGTGACGCTAAGGACAGAGATGACATTATATTCCTCAGCGAACTTCCGCTTTTCTTTAAGTAAAAAATAATTTTTAGGATTGATTTTTATGAAACGGCTGTTTGGACTTATAGGATTTACTTTCCTGTTTGTCCTTTCAGCCGTTTTTTATTCGGATTTTAATGAAATTGTCTTTGCGATTATCGGCTCATTGGGATTGCTTTCCGTTGCTGTCGGTATATTTTTAATTGTTTCAAAGAAAAATAAATCATTCGGCAAGTCGCTGTGCGTATTTGCTTTTGCTGTAATATATTCTGCGGGCAATATGATCGGCTATTCCGAATATATTAACAACACGATTATAAATAAATATTCCGATAAAGAAATTACCGCAAGCGGATATATTTGTGACGAAATCATAACCACCGATTCATCATGCAGTTTCGTAATCAAAACCGACAAAATCAACGGTCAGCCGTCAGATGCGAAAATTCAAATTATTTCGTACTCAAATGTTGACGCAGAGCCATTTGAAAAGGTCAACTTCACGGCTCATACATACAAGAATAATGTAAACTCTCAGATCAGTCACGGAATTTTTTTGAAAGCATATTCCTATGACGGCTTCAAAATTGATGCGACAGGGGAGAAAGTGTTTGATTTATATTCATTTGCCGTTGAGGTTAGAATGACAATGAAAAATTCACTTGATATGCTGTTGCCGGAGGATTATTCAACGCTCTGTCGTGCCGTTCTTTTGGGAGAGAAAACAGCTCTTGATTCAAGCGTTAAAGATGATTTTTCATTGACAGGCACTTCGTTTTTAATAGTGGTTTCGGGAATGCATCTTGTTATAATCACTTCGTTTGTATTGTTGTTGGTGAGAAAATTAACAAAAAACAGATTCATAATAACAGGCTTTACCACATTTACGGTTATTGCTTTTATGGCTGTAACGGGCTTTGCACATTCGGTTGTCCGTGCCGGAATTATGATGATAATTGTGTCGTTTGCATCGTCAAATCTCAGAATAGCCGACTCGCTGAATAACCTTGGTTTTGCCGCAATTGTTCTGACAGCTTTCAACCCATATGCGGTAGCCGATATCGGTATGTTGCTTTCATTTTCGGCAACGACGGGCATAATTCTGTGGTCAAGACCGATTGAACGCTCTGTGCTGAGATTCTTTCACTACCAAAACAAGCGTAAGGACGGTTTTGTCGGAACGGTTGTCTATTATATCAAAAGGCTGTTTAAAATCTGCGTAAATATGCTGTCGGTTTCAGTATCTGCATTTCTGTGGATTTTGCCGATAACCGCCGTTGCGTTCAACAGAATTTCCCCGACAGTCATACTTGTTTCTCTGTTATGTGAACCGTTTGTTTCGGCACTTTTGGTGTGTTCTCTGTTGTGTTCGGTACTTTTTATTTGCCCGTTTATATCATTTTTTGCATACCCGTTTGGACTCGTTTCGGGATTATGTTCAAAGGCAATTTTGTGGTTGGTTTCAACTTTTTCACAACTCCCGTTCAGCACAGTCAAAACCCATTCGCTCTATTGGTTTGTGTGGATAGGTGTCAGCGTACTTCTCGCAATCGGCGGATTGTTTGTAATAAATCGAAAATTCTATGTCAGAATTTCTGTTTCGGTATCAATTTCAGTCCTCGTAATCGGAGCGTCGCTCAATGTGCTTTTAACAGCCGATAACGGTGAAATGAAAATCTATAATGTCGGCAACGGTGTTTTTGCAACAGTCAACTGCCCCGACAGCTGTTCGGTGATTTCATGCGGAGGCAACAGAGCAAGCGCAGACGATGTGACAGCCGATATCAGCGAAAGATACTCAGATATTGGATATATGATAATTCCAAATCAGAATAATAAATATTCTTCTCTTGAACGCTTTGCGGTCACAAAATTTGACTTAAATAATATTTTGGTATATGATAATGACATTGAAAAGCAAAATCTTTTGAACGCTTTTGACGGTAACAGCCGACAGACTTTCGGCGGAAACAGTCATTTTACGCTGAATCTTTCCGATACGGTGACGGATGAGGTAATCTGCGTTGACAACACAATGTTTCAGTTCATAAAAGGGAAAAATATGACTGTATTGTTTGTGCCGACAGATGCAGACCTTTCAAATCTGCCTGAAAAGTATCGCAATCCCGATTGTTTGCTGATTGATACAGTCCCCGAAAATTTCGATTTGATATCATGCAATACCGTGATATTTTCGGGATTGGAAAAGCAGTTTAAGAAAAATTATGATTCTATTAAAGAAATCAGTCCAACCGTTATTTCAACATCTGAAAGAAACATAACGGTCAATCTGAACGGAGGATAAAATGCCGCGCATCACCGAAGCAGACCTGAAAAAACAAATTAAAAACAAAAGCTTTTCGCCTGTGTACCTAATCTACGGTTCGGAGCAGATGTTTGTCAAAAGTTACACAAAAAAGCTTTGTGAGGCTGTTGCAGGCAAAAACCCGTCTGATTTCAATTATCATACATTCAGCGGCGACATCGATTTTCAGGAACTTGCCGCATCCCTGCAAATAATGCCGTTTATGGCGGAACGCAACTGTGTTGTTGTGACCGACATTTACTTTGATAATATGGTGAAGGATCGGCTTGATACTCTTAAAGAGCTAACAAGCAGAGCATGGGAAGGTACGGTTCTCATAATTTCAATGCCGACTTATGTTCCGTCAAAGAATAAAACTTCTTTTACCGCTCTTATAAAGCGTGTTGAAAAAATCGGCAGCGTCTGCTGTTTTGAAAAAATCAACTCACAAATTATCGAAAAGTATGTTGCAAAGTGGGCAAACGAAAACGGCAAGCTGATTTCACACCTCAATGCGTCAAAGATTATTTCAAATGTCGGTGATGACCTCAATCTTCTGAAAAACGAGGTCAACAAAATTGCCGCATATGCAAAGGGTGAGGAAATTACCGACCGTGACATCGACCTATTGTCAACCGTAAACCTTGAAGCAAGAACATATGATATGGCTGACGATGTTATTAACGGCAGAGGTGACAGAGCGTTCAGAAAGCTCGACACACTTTTCTGTCAGCGGGAAGAACCGATTAACATTCTCTATGCACTTTCATCCGCCTATGTCGATGCATATCGTATGCGTGTTGCAGATGAATGCTCAGTCAGTAAAGAAACCGTGGCGAAAGATTTTGCCTACAAAAATCGTGCGTTTGTGTTAAACAGAGCGAGAACCTCCGTTTCAAGGACTTCAACCGAGGCGCTTCGGAAAAGCCTTGATGTGCTTGTTGAAACAGACGAAAAGCTGAAATCAGTTTCCGTTAATCAAAGATTTTTAATTGAACAGCTTATTTCCCGTTTGCTTTTGATTGCAAAGGAGGGCAGAATCTAATGCTCAAAATCCGTGAGGCTGTCATAGTTGAGGGCAGATATGACAAGATAAAGCTTTCATCAATTGTAGATGCTCCGATAATCGAAACCAACGGTTTCCGTGTTTTTTCCGACAAAGAAAAGCAGTCGCTTATCCGCAAAATTGCCGATACAAGGGGAATACTTATAATGACCGACAGCGACGGTGCAGGCTTTGTAATAAGGAATTTCCTTAAAGGCTCGGTCGATAATTCAAAAATTAAAAATTGTTATATTCCTCAAATCAAAGGCAAGGAAAAACGCAAGGCAAAAGGCGGTAAAGAGGGGCTTTTGGGCGTTGAAGGCGTCAGCGATGAGGTTATAATAAATGCAATCCGCAAAAGCGGTGCCGAGATAATCGGTGAAGAAAATAATATTCCCGAAAGGAAAATTACTAAAGCCGATCTATTTGTCCTCGGACTTACGGGAACTGAAAATTCAGAAATAAACCGCAAGAAGATTCTTAAAAAACTCGGTCTGCCGTCATATCTTTCAACAAACGCATTTTTGACCGCAATCAACTGCCTTTATTCTCTTGAAGAACTAAAAGAGATGCTCTGACAAAATAAAAAATTCATAGGTTAAATAAATCACCTGTTTCGGCGAAAACTAAAACAGGTGATTTCTTATGAAAAAAAGTTTACGGTTGCGTAACGATTGCATTCTCTTTTCAATAGGCGGAGCAGGCTACGCTCTGCTTGAAATTTTGTGGCGGAGAAAAACTCATTGGTCAATGGCGGTCACGGGCGGAACTGCATTTGTGTCGCTTTTCAGATTTTACAAGCGCTTTTCAAAAATGAATATGCTGCAAAAATGCATATCGGGAAGTGCGATAATTACCGCACTTGAATACTGCTGCGGCTGTGTTGTCAATCTGAAATTCAGGCTTAATGTCTGGGATTATTCAAACTGCCGACTTAATTTAAAAGGGCAGATTTGTCCGTTTTACAGCACCCTGTGGGCATTCCTTTGTATCCCCGTCAGCGCATTATGCACTTCTCTCTGCAAAAAAATACAGTAAAAAAACAGGAGCGGTAAGTAAAAATACTGCTCCTGTTATGTTTTATTTATTCAGACTTTTTGTTCTCGCTTTTTTCATCGGATTCGTTTTCTTCGGAAGTGTCGTTTTTCTTGACAACAACCCGTAAAATACGCTGATCCTTAACCTCCATAACGGTAAACTTAAAGCCGTCGGCCTCAATGTTGTCACGCTTGTGGGGGATTGTTCCTGCGTGTTCAAGAATATATCCGCCGACCGTTACGCTGTCACATTCAAGACTGTCCTCGTCCATATCAAACAGACCGAGCATATCTTCAAGCTCCATATCGCCGTTTACAAGGAACTCGCCCTTGCCGATTTTGTAGTAGTTATGCTCAATTTCCTCGTCCTCGTCCCATATTTCACCGACAATTTCTTCGAGCAAATCCTCCATTGTAACAATACCGAGTGTTCCGCCGTATTCATCCGTAACGACCGCAAGATGAATTTTTGTGCGTTTGAATGCGTTCAAAATTTTTGAAAGCTGTTGTGTTTTAAACACAAAGTAAGGCGGCTGCATAAGCTCCTTAACATCGGGCGCTTTACCGTCTGCAAGTCGTTCGAGATAATCTCTTGTATGAAGAATACCGACAACATGGTCAACCGTGCCTTCGTACACGGGAATTCTTGAATAACGGTTTTCAATGATGATATCCTTGATTTTTTCAGGCGAGTCATCAACGCTGATAAATGTGATGTCAACCCTCGGAGTGAGAATTTCCTCGGCAGTAGTTTCGTCAAAGTCAAGTGCGGAGCGAACCATTTCGCTTTCGCTCTCTTCAAGAACGCCTTCTTCCTCAATGCTCTCAACAATGTATTTAAGTTCATTTTCAGTAACTGACGGAGCGTCACCGCTGCTGCCTGCAATCTTTAAGGCAATCATTTTGAATCGTGTGAAAATCCACACAAGCGGTGTAAGAACTGCCATAAGTCCTCTGAGCAATCCGGCTGTTTTGAGCGAAAAGGCATCGCAATGTTCCTTTGCAAGACACTTCGGCACAATCTCACCGAATGTCAGAACAAGAAAAGTTGTTGCACCTGTTGCAATTGCCGAGCCTGCGTCACCGAAAAGATTCATACACAGCACAGTCGCAATTGAAGAACAGCTCAGGTTTACAACATTGTTGCAGATGAGAATTGTTGTAAGGGCATTGTCGAAATGCTCGATTATGTAGAGCGCTGTTGCCGCTTTTTTATTGCCGTCATCCTTGTATCGCTGAACACGCACCTTGTTTACAAACGAAAATGCCGTTTCAATTGCCGAAAAGAATGCCGAAAGCACAATAAGAACTAAAATGACAACACCCATAATTATGTCAGATGTCAACTAAATATCACTCCATAACAACTTCCGACAGGTTCTGTCGGAATAATATTTATTCTATACTACAATAATTCTTTTAAATAATTATTACTTATTAGAAATAAAGAAATAAAATTATTGAAATAATTTTGCTGTAATGGTATAATGGTCACTAAAGGCTTTTTACAATTGAACAATGTGGCTTGTGCGTCTTATTTTTTGGTATGCATACATTTTGCGTGCAATTTCGGTGAAACTATTCTCGGAGGTGCATACAATGCCACAAAAATCAAAATCTTCAAAAGTCTCATCAAAAAAAGGGAACTATGTTAAAAATCCTGCGCCGGATGACGATCCGCAAAAGCTTGCAAACGACAGCCCCATAAGTGAAGAACAAACAGACCGAATCGGCGAAACAGGTTCTGTGCTCACAACTCATAAGGACTGTGTGCTGCATTGCCTGACGATTATCGGTCAGATTGAAGGTCATTACATTCTTTCACAACAAAACAAAACCACAAAATACGAGCATGTCATCCCTCTGCTTGTTTCGGTTGAGGAGGACGAAAGAATTGACGGACTGCTTGTGCTGATTAATACAGTCGGCGGAGATGTTGAGGCAGGTCTTGCAATTGCCGAGGTGATTTCGGGAATGAAAAAGCCGACCGTTTCCATCGTACTCGGCGGAGGTCATTCAATAGGAATTCCGCTTGCTGTTGCGGCAAAGAAAAGCTTTATCGCAAAGAGTGCGTCAATGACGGTTCATCCCGTCAGAACAACAGGCCTCACACTCGGAGTTCCGCAGACCTTTGAATATTTTCAGCGTATGCAGGACAGAATCACAACCTTTGTTGCCGAAAATTCCAATATTACAAAAGACCGTTATAATCAGCTTGTGCTTAACACGGGTGAGCTTGTAATGGATATCGGAACTATTCTTGAGGGAGAAGAGGCTGTTGAAGAAGGCTTGATTGACGAGGTCGGAACAGTTTCCGACGCAATTGACGCTCTTTATGATTTGATTAAAGAAAACAAAGAGAGCAAGCCAAAGTCTGCAAAATCACGCTCAAAAAAGCAGGAAAAATAATTTCGGGCGTTTTGCCCGAATACATATATATTGTGACGCTTATGATTTGTATGAAATCTTAATTATGCCAACCCATACGGCTTTTCAGCGTACAAATAACAAAGAAGATTTGTAAAACTTATTTTTTGGAGGGAATACATAACTATGTCAATTTTAGATGCTATTATTCAGGGTGTTGTTCAGGGACTTACCGAATTTTTGCCCGTATCAAGCAGCGGCCACCTCGCAATCACACAGCACATTCTCGGTGCAGGCACAGGCGAAAGCAATCTTTTCTTTAATGTAATGCTCCATGTCGGCACACTTGTTGCCGTTGTTGCATTCTACCACAAACTTGTGTGGGATCTTATCAAAGAATTTTTCCTTATGCTCAAGGATATTTTCACAGGCAAGTTCAAATGGAGCAAAATGAATTACAACCGTAATCTCGTTGTAATGCTCATCATCGGTCTTATACCGCTGTTCTTGCTTTTTCTGCCAATTCCCGGAACAGATATGAAACTCAAGGACCTTGCAGACCGGCTTTCCGCAAGTCCTGTTCTCATAGTAACTGCCTGTTCGCTCATTCTTACAAGCGTACTTTTAACAATCGGTATTATCCGTAACCGCAAGAGTGTTGCCTCAACTCACAAACATCTTGCAACAAAGAGCAATGCAAAGGCAACAAGAGATAATTTTAATGTTGTTGACGCAATCCTTGTCGGTGTAACACAGGTTTGTGCCGCACTCCTTCCGGGACTTTCCCGTTCAGGCTCAACACTTTCGGTCGGTGAGATGAGAGGAATCTCAAAGCAGAAGGCACTTGACTACACATTCGTACTCGGTATCCCGTCAATCCTTGCGGCGGCACTTCTTGAGGGTGTGGATGCAATCAAGTCACCCGAAGGTTTAAGCAATATTGAATTTATTCCGCTGATTATCGGAATGGCAGTTTCCGCAGTTGTAGGCTATCTTGCAATCGTAATTTTCAAGTGGTTCCTGAAATCCGACAAAATGGAAATTTTTGTAATCTACACAGCAATTGTCGGTGTTGCATTTATTGTAATTTCAATCATCGAAATGAACACGGGCGTAAACCTTTTCACAGGTGCGCCAATTGCATAAATTTTAAATGGAGTGATTTTATTGGCAGCTAACAAAAATAAAGCTGACAAAACTAAAAATACTGCGTCGGGAAGAAAAAAGACTTCTTCAAAAACCTCATCAAAAGGTGCAAAAACTGCAAGCAGAACCAAAGCATCCGCTGTTCCGAAAAGGAGCAGCGGACTTTCGCCGCGTGTAAGAGCAATCCTCTATGCCGCCGTTGCGGCTGTTTTTGTCTGCATAATTTTCATAAAAGGTTCAAATGTCTGGACAATGATACGCAGTTTCTTTTTCGGAGTTCTCGGATTCGGGATTTTTCTTGTTCCCGTAACGCTTTTTTATTTGTGTGTTATGACCGAAAAGGAGAAACAGGTTGCACGCTATAAGCTGAAGCTTTTCCTTTGTGTCGTCATAATTCTGTTTATCGGTGCGTTGATTTACGCAGGCAGCGGTGCAAAATATTCTGATATGAACTTTTTTGCGTGTCTTGGCAATCTGTTCAAGGATGCCTCCGACACCTCAAGGTATATGACTTTCGATTGCGGAATAATCGGCGGATTGCTCGGCTATCCGCTTGTTGTCCTGTTCGGCAGTACAGCCGCACTTTTTACAAGCTTTGTTGTAACAGCCGCACTTATCCTTATTGTTGCGAACATTTCTATTAAAGATATGACAGCGGCGGCGTCAAGGACAGCCGTACATATCCGTGAAGCAGGTGAGGAGAGGGCAAGAGTCCGCAGAGAACGCAGAGAAGAAAACCGTGAGAGAAAGCTTGCCGAAAGAGGCGATATCGACATTGCGCTTGAAGGCGAAAACAGAAAGTCCTCGGGAAGTTTTATTGACATTCCGCTTGATGACAAAAAGACAAAGGTCAAGAAAGCAAAGTCGGCAGTAAACGGAATTGACACGGATATTGCCGATTCAAAGGAAGAAAATGCCGCAGACAAGGACCTGTCACAGGATCTCATTAACATAATCAATCGTGCAAGCAAGCCTATGGGCAAAAGTGCCGACAATACGGTTTCTGCAATTGCAGAGGATATCTCAAACGAAAAGTCAGCTTCTAAGGCTGAACAGACAGAGGTCAAGCCTGATGCCGAAACTGAGAACATCGTCAAAAAAGCACTTCTCAAAAGCAAAAAAGACAACAGCGAGGAGGCCGGCGATGAAATTGCGGAACAGCTTGACAGAGCTGTTCGTTCAGATAATTCTCAAAAAGAAGAAAAGAAGTATCAGTTCCCACCGATTCAGTTGCTCAAACCAAAGCTAAATTCCGATGACAGCGATGCAATGGAAGAAATGCAGAATAATGCCAAAAAGCTTATTGATACCCTCACAAGCTTTGGTGTAAAGGCAAGTATTGTAAACATCTGCCGAGGTCCGTCCGTAACACGCTATGAGTTACAGCCTGCCCCCGGTGTTAAAATCAGCAAAATTACAAATCTCTCCGATGATATCGCACTCAGCCTGGCCGCAAACGGTGTTCGTATTGAAGCGCCTATTCCGGGTAAGGCGGCAGTCGGAATTGAAGTTCCGAACAAGGTTGTAAGCATGGTAACAATGCGTGAATTGATTGATTCGGACAAGTTCAGAAACAGCAAGAGTAAGCTCACAACCGTTCTCGGCAGAGATATCTCCGGTGAAATTGTTGTTACCGACCTTGCAAAAATGCCGCATCTGCTCATTGCAGGTACAACCGGTTCGGGTAAATCCGTGTGCGTAAACTCAATTCTTATGAGTATTCTCTACAAGGCAACTCCGGATGAAGTAAAGCTTTTGCTTATTGACCCGAAAATGGTTGAATTTTCAAAATACAAAGGTATTCCGCATTTGCTTATTCCCGTAGTATCCGATGCCAAAAAGGCGGCGGGTGCGCTTGCATGGGCAGTAAATGAAATGCTCCAGAGATATAAAATTTTCTCCGAATACGATTGTAAGGATATTGATTCATATAATTCTCTTATCAAAAAAAATATGAATTATATGGAGAAAAATCCGCCTATTGTTAATGAAGAGGGAGAAGAGGTTCAGCCTGTTCTTGAAGTGAACGGACTTCCCGTTGCCAAAGAAAAAATGAGCCGTGTTGTAATTGCAATTGACGAGCTTGCCGATTTGATGATGGCGGCTCCGAGCGAAGTTGAGGACTCAATCTGCCGACTTGCTCAGATGGCTCGTGCCGCAGGTATGCACCTTATCCTTGCAACCCAAAGACCTACCGTTAATGTAATCACAGGTCTTATCAAGGCGAATGTACCGAGCCGTATTTCACTCAAGGTAAGTTCAAACACAGACTCCCGTACAATTCTTGATACAGGCGGCGGTGAAAAGCTCATCGGCCGAGGCGATATGCTGTTTTCGCCTGTAGGCGCTCCAAAGCCTATTCGTGTTCAGGGCTGCTACGCTTCCGATGAAGAAATCGAGGGCGTAACCCACTACATAAAGAAAGCTTATTCGGCTCAGTATAATTCTGAAATCGAAGAAAAAATTAAAAGAATTGCTGCAGAGGAAATTGCTCAGGGCAAAAAATCGGGTGATTCAGCTTCATCATCTGACGAAGGCCTTGATATTGACAGCAAAATGGAAGAGGCAATCAAGTGCGTAATTGAAGCAGGACAGGCATCAACCTCACTCTTGCAGAGAAGACTCAAGGTCGGCTACGCAAGAGCAGGCAGAATGATTGACGATATGGAACAAATGGGAGTTGTAGGTCCTCATCAGGGTTCAAAACCGAGAGATGTTCTCATGACTTACAACGAATGGCTCGAACGCAGAAATGCACTTGAAAACAGAGCCGATTAATAAATAAAGGAGGGTTCAATATGGCTTTTTTACCGATGAACGCAAAAGAAATGCGTGATCGAGGTTGGAGCGAAGTCGATTTTGTATATGTTTGCGGTGACAGCTATGTTGACCATCCGTCATTCGGTGCGGCAATAATCACGAGAGTTCTTGAGGATTGCGGTTACAAGACAGCATTCCTTGCACAACCTAATTGGAAAAACGACGATGATTTTACACAGTTCGGAAAACCAAGGCTCGGTTTTATGGTGTCGGCAGGCAACATTGACAGTATGGTTGCCCACTACACGGTTGCGAAGCGTAAAAGACATGATGATGCCTATACGGCAGGCGGTAAAAACGGCAGGCGTCCCGACAGAGCAGTCACAGTTTACTGCAACATAATCAGAAAGCTATATCCCGATTCTCCCATTATAATCGGAGGTCTTGAGGCATCACTCAGAAGATTTGCTCATTATGATTATTGGAAAAACGAGGTAATGCCCTCAATTATTTTCGACAGCAAGGCAGATTTGCTTGTGTACGGAATGGGCGAGCTGCAGACAATTGAAATTGCAAAAAGACTTTCCGAGGGCTATCCTGTTGAATCTCTTTACGACATCAGAGGTGTTTGCTATAAAATTCGTACAGATGATTATGTGCCAAAGTCGGTTGTCGAACTTCCAAGCTACGAGCGTGTAAAAGAGGACAAGCGTGACTATGCAATTGCATCACGCAGGGAGCTTGAGGAGGCTGATGCCGTAAGGGGCAAAACCCTCATTCAAAGGCACGGAAAGTATATTCTTGTGCAGAATCCTCCTATGCAGCCGCTTGACACAAAACAGCTTGATTATGTCTATTCTCTGCCGTATGAGCGTTGGTATCCAAAGTGTTATGAAAGTCTCGGCGGCGTACCCGGTATCAACGAGGTACTGTTTTCAATCACACACAACCGTGGTTGTTTCGGTGCTTGTAATTTCTGCTCACTCGCATTTCATCAGGGTAGAGCGGTAACCGTCAGAAGTGAAAAGAGTATTATTGAGGAGGCTGAAAGTTTTCTTGATAATCCACGATTCAAGGGTTACATAAGCGATGTCGGAGGACCTACCGCAAACTTCAGACTTCCGTCATGTGAAAAGCAGAAAAAACTCGGACTTTGTAAAAACAGAAGATGTCTTGCGCCGACACCTTGCCCGAATATGCAGGTGTCACACACGGAATACCTTGATATTTTGCGAAAACTGAGAAATCTCAAGGGAATTAAAAAGGTGTTTATCCGCAGCGGAATCCGTTTTGATTACCTTATTGAAGATGAAAATGACGAATTTTTCCGTGAACTCGTAAAGTACCACATCAGCGGTCAGCTGAGAGTTGCCCCCGAGCATTGTTCGGCGGCGGTTCTCGACAAAATGGGCAAGCCGCATATTGAAAGCTACAAGCGTTTTTGTAAGATGTTCTACGATTTTACGGGCAAGGAAAATAAAGACCAGTATGTCGTGCCGTATCTGATGAGCTCACACCCAGGTTCAACACTTTCGGATGCCGTAGAACTTGCACTTTTCTGCAAGCATGAAAACATTCACCCAAAACAGGTTCAGGACTTCTATCCGACTCCGGGTACAATTTCAACGAGTATGTTCTATACGGAGCTTGATCCGTACACCCTCAAAGAGGTTTATGTTCCGAAGTCTGAAAATGAAAAGGCAATGCAAAGGGCGTTGCTGCAGTATTTCATTCCCGAAAACAAACCGCTTGTAATCAAAGCACTCATCAAAGCCGGCAGACGGGATTTAATCGGTAACGATAAAAAATGTCTTGTAACTCCGATGGCTGGACAAACACAGGGCGGTTATTCAAAACAGAACAACAACCGTAATTCGCAGAATCAGAAGGGAAGAGGCAAAAACGGCAAAGATAAGTTCGCAAAGTACAGACGAAAAAACAAAAAGAAATAAAATCTTTTTCATACTGAAAATATCGGTATGCGTACTTTTCATTGCCTGTGTACTGCTTGTTTCATTCGGAAAACCTCTCGGAATTCCCGATTGGAACGATGTCTATACATTTTTCGGAATTTCAGCCGATATGGAAGCCGACTTTTCCGTTTCATTTATAAATGTAGGTTCGGCTGATTGTACGCTGATTAAATGCGGAGATAAAAGTGTGCTGATTGACGGAGGAACAAATCTTGTGACCGATAAAATTACTGCCTATCTCAAACGCAGTTCGGTAACTCATCTTGATGCCGTAATCGTGTCACACCCCGACAGCGACCACATCGGTTCGCTGCCCGATATCATAGATGAATTCGGTACGGATGTTGTTTATTTCGGAAAATATTCCGACAGCCACAAAACACCCGAATACGAAAAGTTTGTTAATTCTATAAAAGAAAATAATATTAAAACGGCAATTCCCGATTCAGACAAACCTGTTGAAATCGGAAATATGACCTTTAAATTTTATCAACCCGAAAAGGACTTCGGCAACACAAACGATAATTCGCTTGTAACAATGCTTCAATATGACGAAAAGCGATTTCTCTTTACAGGCGACATTTCGTCAAAAAGGGAAGAATCAATGGTTAATTCCGACAAAGAATTAAAATG
>OLHA01000638.1_pt1 | contig 20393 bp, 16 predicted proteins | sample 1605961 | NCBI WGS metagenome assembly OLHA01 (sample SAMN03283288) | human gut metagenome | biome: human-associated habitat; material: feces | host: Homo sapiens | place: Peru | collected 2012
TGGGGCAAAAAGACGGCTGCGGCTCGCAGACACAATTGCGCGGTGTTGCCTTAAATAACACCTTATAACAGCTTTCGGGTGCGGATTTTTTCGCACCCGATTTGATTTTTGTTGACAAATCCGAAAAAAGCTTTATAATAAAAACAATGTTGCATAACATAAAAGGAAAGGATGCTGCTATCATGCCCCCAAAGCCTAAATTCACCCGTGAAGAGGTTGCCACCGCCGCATTTCAGATGATCAAGGAGGGCGGTGTGTCCGCCTTGACTGCCCGTGATCTGGGCACAAAGCTGGGCACCTCTGCCAGACCGATTTTTACCCTCTTCAAAAATATGGAGGAAGTGAAGCAGGCTGCCCGGGACTTGGCCATCCAGGAATTTATGTCCTATATCAGCGACTACCGGGAATATACCCCCGCGTTCAAGCGCATCGGAATGATGATCGTCAGCTATGGCATCCATGAGCCGGAGCTGTTCAAGCTCCTGTTTTTGCAGGAGCATAATAAAGGCGTCAGCTTTGAGCAGGCCCTGTGGGATCTGGACGGGATGGACGAGACCTGCATCCAGCTGGTGATGCAGGACAACGGCCTGACCCGGGAGCAGGCAAAGCTCCTGTTTGAGCAGATGTGGACGCATGCCCTGGGCCTGGGGACCATGTGCGCCATGGGCGTGTGCGACCTGCCGGAGGAGGAGATCGGCCGCCGCCAGGGCATCATGTTTGCCGCCCTGATGATGTTCATCAAATCCGGCAAGCTGGATCAGGTGCCCGTGTATGCGGAGAAAGGCAGCACCATCAGTGGCCACCAGGTGGGAGACGATCCCTACCGGGTGGAAGTATAAAAATGAAGGGCAGGGAAGCGCGCAGCGGCGTTCCCTGCCCGTTTTTGTCTATGGCTCACTCCCGCGCCTCCGGCTCCAGCGCGGCGAAGATTTTGTCCGTGACGGTCAGATCATACAGGCCGATCAGAGAAAAGCCGCAGATGGGAAGCAGGAAGCTGAGGAAGAAGAAAACCTGGGGGATCACGATCAGCAGCAGAAGAGGCAGAGTGTTCATGGCGGTGACCAGGAGCATTTTCGGCAGATTGGAGACGCTGAGCAGCACGGCGTTGATAACGGTGTCCTTTACGGTGCCCGGATAGCGCACCAGCAGGGGAAAGATGATGCCGCCCACCAGCACCAGGGCAAAGGCACAGAAGAAGATCAGAACGATTACCGCCATCCGGCCCGGAAAATCCAGATAGGCCACGATGCGGTAGTCCAGTGCCAGCATGGCCCCCAGAAAGACGATCAGCAGCCAAAGCACGGTCGCCCTTGAAAAATGCTGCCGGAAGGCGCGGAAAAAGACCCTCGCCCCGCAGTCCTCCTCCTGCCGCATGGCGGTAAGAGAGGCCAGCATGGCGCAGGTGGAAGCGCCGATGGTAAACACGGGCAGACTGCACAGCAGCCATAGCAGATTGATCTTGCACAGCGCCACCAGCCGGACGCACAGGGCCATAAATTTGGAATCGGAGGAAAAATTCATAGGTACCGCCTTATCAGGAAATAAGATGTCAACGGGTGGCCTTTTCAGGCTTTTGAATGTGGGTGCGGGAGAGCTGGGCCACGGACTGCTCATAGTTCTCGTTGGCCAGGGCCGTGAACAGAATATCCACCACGTTCAGCTGAGACATGCGGGAGGACATGGCGCCGCTGCGGAACAGCGCCTCGTTGGCGGCGATGTACAGCCGGTAATCCGCCAGCTCGTACACCGGGGTCTGGACACAGCGGGTGATGGCAATGATGGGAGTGCCGTTTTTCTTCAGATTCCGCATGCAGGCCACCACCTCCGATGTCGCGCCGGAGTAGGAGAACACCAGGGCCACATCCTCCGCCGTGGCGTTGGAGGACTGCACCAGCTGGGAATGCCAGTCCTCGTTGATGACGCTGAGCTTATTCAGCCGCAGAAATTTCAGATAGGCGTCCTTGGCCGCACACAGCGACGCGCCCAGGCCAAACAGGTGGATCACCCGGGCCTGCTTCAGCAGCTGCACGCTCTCCCGGAGCACGGACACATCCAATAGATCCCGGGTCTCCTCCAGGGACAGAATGTTGGCGTAGGTGATCTTGTCAATGACCTGCTCCAGGGAGTCCGACCGTCGGATCTCCTGCTGCTCATCCCGCCGGGTCTGCTCCCGCCGGGCCAGCTCATAGGTCACGGCCCGGCGGAATTCCTTGTAGCCGGAATAGCCGGTGTGGCTGCACATGCGCACGATGGTGGAGGGAGAGGAGAAGGTCCTCTGCGCCAGTTCGTGGACGCTCAGGTCCACCACCAGCTGCGGATCGGCCAGGATTCGTTCCGCCACCCCGCGCTCCGTGCTGGAAAACCGCTCGGAGCTTTCCCGAAGCCGAAGCAATGCACTGTTCATGGATACCCTGCCTTTCTGTCTGTCAGTTATCCCCATTGTACCGTTTTATGCCGGGAAAGGCCATTCACTTTGTAGACAAAAAAGGATGACGAATTTTGTGCAATGTGTATATTTTCAAAGAAAAGAGGATGGGGATGTTTCACCATATCCAACAAATTGCGGAAAATTCAACCATGGCATGAAAAATTGTTTCAGTGCTTTATAAAATACTTGACACAAAATGCAGGATAAATTATAATGGTTGCAAGCACAAGGGATTGCTGAAAAATTTGCAAGACCGCGCGCTCAATTTGAAACATCAGGAGGAAAATAAATGAAGAAGATCATCTCTATGCTGTTGGTCTGTGTCATGGTTCTGGGGCTGTTTGCCATCGGCGCCAGCGCAGAGGCCGAGGATACCATCGTTATCATGGCTCCCCCCGTTACCGGCAATTATCTGGAAAACCTGAAGACCTGGGCCGCTGATTTCCATGAGCTGTACCCCAACCTGACCGTTGAGGTCATCGAGACCTCTTGGGGCGATCACAACGACAAGCTGAACAACATGGCGCTGGCCGGCGAGGCTCCCGACATTGCTGAGATCTCCTCCGGCATCCTGGGCACCTTCGTGGAGATGGGCGTTGCCGTTGACATCGCGCAGTACATGGACGCTGACCGTCTGGCCGACTACGACGAGGGCGCTGTGAAGTACATGTCCCTGGAAGGCACCACCTATGGCCTGCCTCTGTACCTGACCATCCAGTCCATCGGCGCCAACAAGACCATGATGGAAGAGCTGGGCATCGATGTCAAGAAGATCCAGGACGAGGGCTGGACCTACGAGGAGTTCCTGGATGTCATCAAGCAGGGCACCACTGACAACTGCTACGGCTTCGTGTTCGCCAACTCCGGCGTCACCGCTTCCGACATGCTGTCCATCTTCGGCGCCGGCGTGGGCCTGAGCAACACCTTCACCCCCGACCTGAAGTACGCCTTTACCTCCGAGAACATGCTGACCCTGCTGACGGCCGTCGAAGAGATGACCAAGTCCGGCTACATGCCCAACTACGGCGTGGAAGCTGGCCAGCGTATGGTCATGTGCCAGACCGGCAACGCCATGATCTTCGGCAAGGCGATGCCTCTGTTTGAAAACAACTTCAAGAAGAACAACGCCGCTCTGGAAGCCGACGACGGCACCGCCGTTGAGAACTCCCTGAAGATGGACTACGCCTTCCTGCCCGTTCCCACCATGGACGGCTGCGAAGAGTCCTGCTACGGCACTGTGGACGGCCTGATCGCCCTGCGCAACAACAAGACCACTGACGAGCACCTGAAGAACGTGCTGCTGTTCATGGACTACATCTGCTCCGGCGACCGCATTGCTACCTGCATGAACGACCTGTATCTGGAGCCCGTCTGCCAGTCCGGCCGTGACGCCCTGGTTCTGCCCGAGGGCCGCGACGCTGACAACCTGGCCACCGCTGGCCGCTGCATCGCCATGGTGCAGGCTCCTCCCGAGGACATCACCGCTGAGATGTCCGCTACCGCCAAGAAGCTGATGGACGAGCAGATCGTGCCCAAGTTCCAGGCTCTGCTGGCTGGTGAGATCTCCGCTCAGGAAGCCTACGACCACATCGTCGAAGCTGCCCAGGATGCCTTTGGCGCTGAGAACTGCGTCTCCGGCAAGATCTAAACCCAAACACCTGCCCACCCCACCTCGGTGGGGTGGGCATTTTATCCATGGAGGTGGACAATGAACGATACGAAAGAAAAGCGGCGGACGGTTCACCGCAGGCTGAGACTTACCAATGACGATCTCTGGGGGTACGTCTTTATTGCTGCCGCCATGGTGATTTTCTGCGTTTTTACCCTGTACCCCGTGATCAGCGCCATTTATACCAGCTTCCTGAAATACAAGCCCTTCGGCTCCAAGTTTATCGGCCTGAAGAACTATGCCGATACGCTGAAGTTCTCCAAATTTAATCTTTTCTACAAGGCGGCTTACAACACCGCGCTCTATACGGTGATCGTGGTGCCCCTGTCGCTGCTGCTCTCCTTTGCCATTGCGGTGATGATCCTGCCCTTTAAGAAAAAGGTGCAGTCCATCTTCAAGGCCATGTATTACCTGCCCGGCATCGCTTCCGGCGTGGCGCTGAGCGTGGTGTGGCTGTGGCTGTACGATTCCTCCCCGGATGGGATCTTCAACCGGCTGCTGGGCTTCTTTGGCATCCCGGCCCAGAACTGGCTCTCATCCACCAAAACCTCGATGCTTTCCCTGATCATTATGGCGCTGCTTTCCAGCCATGGCGTAAGGGTTATCACATATATTGCCGCCCTGCTGGGCATTGACAACAGCTATTTCGAGGCGGCCGAGTTGGACGGGGCAACCTTCTTCCAGAAGGTGCGCTATATCGTCTGGCCTCTGGTCAAGCCTACCACTCTGTTTCTGCTGATCACCGGCGTCATCGGCTCCTTCCAGGTGTTTATGAACGCCTACATCATGACCGGCGGCGGCCCGGACAATTCCACCACCATGATCGGCCTGCTGATCTACCGCAACGCCTTCGAGCGGAACGAGTTCGGCATGGCCTGCGCCCAGGCGATCCTGCTGACCATTGTCATTGCCATTATGTCCCTGTTCCAGTTCAAGGCGATGGGCGTGGACGTCGAGTATTAAGGAGGGAATAGACATGGCATCAACCGGACTTTATTCCCAGCACCTGGACAATGTGAAGATCCGCTACCTGCGCAACGCGGTCATCGCCATTGTGCTGACCATCCTGGCGGCGGCGACACTGTTCCCCATTTGCTACATGATCCTCTCCGCCTTTGGCCCCAACGTGTCCACAGCGGGCAATATGCGCACCATCTTCCCCGCCCGCTTTACGTTGGAATCCTTCCAGGCATTCTTTGATTTCAACGAGCATTCTCTGCGCTGGATCATCAACAGCTGCATCGTGGCCTCCTGCGCCGTGGTCGGCAATGTGGTCTTCGCCTCCATGGCGGGCTATGCCTTCGCCAAGATCAAATTCAAGGGCAGCGGCATTCTGTTTGCCATGATCCTGGTGGCCATGATGATCCCCTATCAGGTGACGCAGGTCCCCCTGTACATCCTGATGGTGCGTAAATTCTCCATGACCAATACCTATGCGGCCATGATCCTGCCGGGGCTGTGCACGGCCTACAATATCTTCCTGTGCAAGCAGTTCTTTACCAGCCTGCCCACGCCGCTGATCGAGAGCGCGAAGATCGAGGGCTGCAACCAGTTCCAGATCTTTGTGAAGATCATCCTGCCCCTGGCAAAGACGGTGCTGGCCGTCATGGCCATCAATACCTTCATGTCCAGCTGGAATGATTTCTTCTGGCCCTTCCTTGTGACCAACAACCCGGCCATGTTCACCATCCAGGTGGGCCTGAAGCAGTTCAAGTTTGCCAACGAGACCCTGTTCGCCCCCATGATGGCGGGCGCGACCATCTCCGCACTGCCCATGTTCATCCTGTTCTTCGCACTTCAGAAGTACTTCATGGAAGGCGTCACCATCGGCGCCGTCAAGGGCTGATTCACACAAACGAACGCGGCCCCCACTGCTATGGTGGGGGCCGCCGTGCTGAGGGAGGAACCATGATAAGAAACTATTTGCCGTCCGATGAGCATAGCCTGCTGGAGCTGTGGAATACGGCTGGGCTTCAGCTGGGCTTTGCGCCGCTGAAGCAGGAGGACTTCCGCCGCCTGCTCACCGGGCACCCCAATTTTTCCCCGGAATACACCTTCGTGCTGGAAGAGGCGGGGCGCGTCCTTGGCTTCGTCAACGGGTGCACCGGCGCGGATATCCCCAAGGGGGATGTGCGGGGCTATGTCAGCTGCCTGATCCTGGCCCTGGAGGCGGACAACGATGAAAACACCGCCCGCCTGCTGGAAGCGCTGGAGGATGCCTTCCGCCGGGCAGGCAGGCGTTACAGCGCCGTCACGTTTTTTAACCCCATCCGCCTGCCCTGGATCATCCCCGGTACGCCGGGCCACCAGCACAACAACGCGCCGGGCATCGCCCTGGATATCCCCCTGCACGACCGCATGATCGCCCAGGGCTACCGGGAAACCACCCGGGAGTGCGCCATGTACCTGAACCTGGCCGATTTTGAGACCCCGGCATGGGTGGAGGAAAAGGCGGAGAAGATGGCAGCCCAGGGCTACCACGTGGCGCGCTATGACGCCGCACGGCACGTCGGGCTGGAGGAAATGGTGGCTGCGCTGGAAAACCCCATGTGGTCATCGGAAATTCCGGCAGCAGGGAAAGCCAACATGGATTTGCTGGTTGGCCTGAAGGACAATACCTGCGCGGGCTTTACCGGCCCCGTCTACCCGGAGGAAACCGGCCGGGGCTACTTCGCAGGTCTGGGTGTCGCACCCCAGTATCAGGGGCACGGGCTGGGGACGCTGCTGTTCTACCGCCTGCTGGCGCGGGAAAAGCAGGTGGGGTCCCAATACATGTCCCTGTTCACCGGGGAGGATAACCATGCACGATTTATCTATCTGGGCGCGGGGTTCCGCATCATGCGTACCTTCGGCGTGCTTATAAAGGAGCTATGAGAATATGAAGAAGCATACGATCCTTGCCATCGGCGCGCACATCGGCGACGCCGAGCTGACCGCCGGAGCCTTGCTCGCCACCTGCGCCGTCCATGGCGGCCGGGCCGTTACGCTGGCCTTGACGGCAGGGGAGAAGGGTGCGCCCGCCGGGGCGGATATCGCCGAATACCGCCGGGGGAAGATCGCGGAGGCGGAGGCTTTCGCCGCCGACCTGGGGGGAGAGGCCTATGTCCTGCCCTATGAGGACGGCCTGCTGCCGGACAACGACGAGGTGCGCTTCGCCGTGTGCGACGTCATTCGCAAGGTAAAGCCCGATATCATCGTCACCCACCACGAAAACAGCATGCACAAGGACCACATGGTCTGTCACAAAATTGTGGTAGACGCCTGGTTCTATGCCGCCATCGAGGGCTTCCAGCGGGAGGAGCCGAAGCATTTTGCCCGGCACCTGTACTTTGCCGAAAACTGGGAGGATGCGCCCGGCTTTGAGCCGTATGTCTACCTGGATGTGACCGACGGCTTCCCCCTGTGGGAAAAGGCCATTGAGCACCACTGGTTTGCCGTCCACTCCACCAGCTTCCCCTATAAGGAGTATTATTCCCACCTGAAGCGCCTGCGGGGCATCCAGGGAAGAAAGGGCTACTGCGAGTGCTTCATGATCCCCAAGGAGCAGTATAAGCTGGTGCAGTCCCTGGACGACCTGGCCTGAGAAAGGAGAAAAATATGGTTCTATTCGGTGCCGACCGGGTGGCGGAGTTTTCCCACCTGCTGTCCGGGCGCGTTGCCCTGCTCACCGGCCCCTCTGGGCGCACCAGCGGGAACGAGCCGACCATTGATGTATTAAAGCGGTGCTGCGACCTGCGGCTGCTGCTGGCCCCGGAGCACGGCGTGCGGGGCGACAAGGCGGCGGGGGCGCTGTTTGCCGACGAAACCGACCCGGAGAGCGGCCTGACCGTGCGCAGCCTTTACACCAAGACCTCCAAGCGCCTGTCGGCGGAAACGCTGGCGCTGTTTGATACCCTAGTCTATGATATTGCGGACGTGGGCTGCCGGTACTATACCTTCCTGTCCACTCTGCGCTACTGCATCGAGGATTGCGCCGCCGCCGGGAAGCGCCTGGTGGTGCTGGACCGTCCCAACCCCCTGGGCGACCGGGTGGAGGGCGGCCTGCTGCGGCCGGAAACGGCCAGCTTCGTCGGCGGCTACGAAATGCCGGTGTGCTACGGCCTGACCTGCGGCGAGCTGGCGGAAATGATGAACGCGGAGCTTGGCTGCGGGTGTGATCTGCAAATCGTTCCCTGTGCCAATCTGACCAGGGCGTGTACCTTCCGGGACTGGGGGCACTATTGGGTGACGCCCAGCCTGGGAATTCCCCGGTTTGAGACGGCGCTGCTGTATCCCGGCACCTGCCTGATCGAGGGCACCAATCTGTCCGAGGGCAGGGGAACCAGCGACCCCTTTGCCATTTTGGGCGCGCCGTTCATCCGGGCGGAGGGCTTCAGCCGGGCCTTTAACGCCCTGGGCTGCCCCGGCGTGGAGGCCACGCCGATGTACTTTGTGCCCACCACCTCCAAGCACCAGGGAACCCTGTGCGGCGGCATTCAGCTGCACATCCTGGACGAAAGGGAGATTCGGCCCGTGGCCGTGGGCGTGAAGCTGTTGGATCTGCTTCGGCGGATGTACCCGGCGGACTTCCGCTTCCTGGACCCGGTGCGGCAGGACGGCAAGCCCTTTATCTCTCTGCTGGCCGGGCACCGGGATTTTGAAAATCCCGCCTGGGACGCGGACGCGCTGCTGGCGCGCTATGACGCTGAAAGCCGGGCCTTCCGTGAAAGAAAGGCCGCCTATGAACGATACACCAAGGAGTGACCCATGATGGAACTGAGCGTGAAACAACTGCTGGGCCAGAAGCTGGAATATGGCTTCCACGGCACAGCGCTGACCGAAGAATTCAAAAATCTGATCCGGGAATACAAGATCGGCAACGTGATCCTGTTCCGCCGCAATATAGAAAACGCCGACCAGATGCGCAGGCTCTGCGGCGAGATCCGGGAGTTCATCCTCCGGGAGACCGGCATTCCGCCCTTTATCATCATCGACGAGGAGGGGGGCATGGTCTCCCGTCTGCCGAAGGACGCGGTGAATGTCCCCGGCGCGATGGCCGTCGCTGCCACCGGCGACCCGGAGAACGCCCGCCTTGCCTCCCAGATCACCATCCGTCAGCTGCGGGGCCTGGGGGCGAACTTCAATATGGCTCCCGTGCTGGATGTGAACAGCAATCCGGCAAACCCTGTGATCGGCGTGCGCAGCTACGGCGACCGGGCGGAGCGGGTGGCTGCCTTTGGCTGTGCCTCCATTGCCCCCTACGCGCACAGCGGCGCACACTGCTGTATCAAGCATTTCCCCGGCCACGGCGACACGGCGGTGGACAGCCACCTGGGGCTGCCCCGGGTGGACAAGACCGAGCAGGAGCTGGAGCAGCTGGAGCTGATTCCCTTCCACCGCGCCATCCAGGTGGGCGCGCCTGCCGTGATGATGAGCCATGTGATCTTCCCCAATATCGAGGCCTCCGGGATGCCCTGCACCATGTCCCGATATATGGTGACGGAGCTGCTGCGCAAGAAACTGGGCTTCCGGGGCCTGATCTTCACCGACTGTATGGAAATGCTGGCCATCCGGGATCACTTCGGCACCCCGGAGGGGGTAGTCGCTTCCGTCAAGGCGGGGGTGGACATTGCGGAGATCTCCGCCACCTTCGAGCTGGAGGCGCAGGCGGCGCAGGCGCTGAACCAGGCCGCCCAGCGGGGCGAGCTGGACATGGCGGAAATCCGGCAGTCCGTGGAGCGTATTCTGGAATACAAGCGGCAGCTCTTCGACGCCCCGGAGGCAGCGCTGTGCAACCGCCGGGAGGATCGGGAGGCGGTACTGCGCATGAGCCGCCAGGCCGTAACTCAGCTGGGCGGCACCCCATTCCAGGCGGATGAGGATACCTTCTTCTGCGGCTGCGCGGATTACCGGGTATCCGGCGTAGCCAATGAGGACGGCGGCGCGGTCACGTTCCCGGAATACATGGCCCGCACCTTCGGGGCCAAGTGCCTGGTCACGCCCAAGGAGCCGACCCGGGAGGATATCCGCCAGGCGGCGCAGCAGGCGGAGCGCTGCGGCAAGATCGTCCTTGGCACCTGCAACGGCCACCTGTTCCGGGGCCAGCTGGACCTGGCAAGAGCGCTGGCCGCACTGGGGAAACCCCTGGCCGTCATTGCCCTGCGCAACCCTTATGACCTGTCCGGCCTGCCCGCTGAGATCTGGAAGCTGGCCGCCTATGACTATGAGGAACCGGCTCTGTGTGCTCTGGCGGATGTCCTGCGCGGCGGCAAAGCCGAAGGTATCTGCCCGGTGGAACTGTGACCTCCCAAGCGGAATATTGACAGGGCTGCCTCCTGGTGAGACAGCCCCGTTTTGACCGACAAGCGGGCGGCCAGTGGCCGCCCGCTGCGCGCTTACTTCAAAATGTCCGCAATGCTCCCTCCGTCCAGGGTGAAGGAAACCGCACTGCCGTCGTGGGTCAGGGAATAGCACTGGAAATCGGTGCCCCGGCTCAGCAGATCATCCAGCAGGAAGGTGAAGGTACCCTCCGGGGTCTGGAATACCAGCTCCTCCACGCCCCAGCTGCGCAGGACCTTCAATCCGTAGAGGTTGCCGGTGAGCGTGGCCTGCGCTTCCGCTGCGATGATGGTGTACACCGTGCCGCGCTTCTCTGCGTGGATGGGCACATCCTTGCCATTCTGGTCACTTACCCGGTAGAGAGCCGTGCTGCTGGCTTGAGCAGTCGGCTTTTCGGGCTGCGTGGGGCCAACCGGCTTTGGCTCTTCGGGTTTGGGCTCTTCCGGCGGATTTTCCTCGGGCTCTTTTTCCGGGATAATCAGTTCACCGATCTTTAAGCGAACGGTCATAGGCCCTTCGTCGGGATCAATTCCCACGCCTGTGATTCTGATCCTGCATTCTACAGGATAATGCCCGGGTTCGGTGGGGACGCTGAGACTTCTGTTATAAAGGATATTGCGCACACTGGCGGTGCCATCCTTTACCTCGGCCGAGAAAGCACCGTTTTCATCAACGCTGACCTCCAGATTGATATAATTTGAGCCTTCACCGTCCTGGTACAGGTTGACAAATTTATTCAGTCCATCCGTATCGCCGCCCTTGACGCCGTTCACAGTGACGCCGGAGCTGAAGATAAATCTCCCGTTGGAAGCGTTATGACCATTCTGCTGCCCGCCGATATTGCCAATTTCGCCCTCTTTGGGCGTTACGGTCAGTGCGACCTTGCCGTTGGAATCAATTTCAGCCTTCAGTTCGTTGACAACGCCGGTGGTCACCTGGGCATTCCCCAGGATGGCAATAATGCCCTTCATATCGGAATCGTTCTCGCCGCCGATGGCAGCGCTGCTCTCCCGTCCGGCATTGGCAGTCACCTGGGCGTTATCCCGGATCATGATCGTCCCGGTCATGCCGTCACCGTCTCCGTCATCAGACCACGCTCCGGCACCGATACCCGCGGATTCATGATCGCCGCTGGCGGTCACCTGGGCGTTGCCGCCAATGGTGATGTCGCCGGACATTTCGCCGCGAAGGCCGGAGCCAATACCCGCACCGTGATCGTCACTGCCCGCGTTGACAGCTGCGTTATCCAAAATATCAATGGTGCCCGCCATATTTGCGTCCGAGCCGGAGCCAATGCCGGCCCCGTCGTCTCCGCTGATGGCGGTCACATTCGCGTCGCCGCGGATGGTGATGCTGCCGGTTTCGGACATGTCACCATAGTAGCCGGAGCCGATACCGGCCCCTTCGTCCGCACTGCCGGCGCTGACGGCGGCACTGTCCAGAATTTCAACGGTGCCGGACATTTCTCCCTTATCGCCGGAGCCGATGCCTGCACCATCCTCGCCGCTGATGGCGGTCACGTCAGCGTTGCTGCCAATGGTGATGCTGCCGGACATCTCACCCCTCGCACCAGAGCCAATGCCCGCGCCGTCATCCTGGGCAATGGCGTCAACATTCGCTTCGCCCGCAATGGTCACGTCGCCGGTGAAGTCGCCGTCTGCGCCGGAGCCGATGGCGGCGCCGTTGCCTATGCCCAGCGAGGCTCCGGCGGACAGATCAATATCACCGTCGATGGTGATGCTGCCGGAGAATTCCTCTTCCTTGTCGGAGCCGATCACGGCGCCGTCGGATTCCTGATTGGTCAGCTCCAGCTCGCCGCCGGTCTCACTGGTCAGGTTCAGGCTGCCGTCGCTGACATGGATCAGGGATGCGTCGGATTGCGTGGTGCCCGAGTCAATGTGGTTCTCGCCCTCTACGTGGATGGTGGCATTGCTGCTGCCCACATCGATGGCGGTTTCGCCATTGGTCGACACATCCAGATCCTTGATGGTGATATCTGCCTCCGCGCCTTCGGAGGTGGAAATGGTGATGGTATTATCGGTGGTGGAAGAGCTGGAGATAACGGTATCCGAGGTTTGCAGCTCGTTTTGGATATCGCCCTGAGATACATATTGGCCGGAATCATCCGCTGAGACAGTAATATCGCCGTTCACCAGGTCATATTCCTGCGCAGCGACGGACAGCGGAAGAGATATTGCCAGGAGCAGTGCCAGCGCCAGAGAAAGAAGCCGTTTCGTTGCCATGAATCGTTCCTCCCTTTTGTTTCGCCCCGCCGGGCGTGGATCGGTTTATACGGCAATCATAACAGATAATCATGAAATAATCAAGCGATTTTTGCAATTTTACACAATTAAATGTCGAATAACGTCGAATAGAAATGCTGCATACACGATGCTCAAGTCTGCTCCTTGATGCGGCGGAAATGAAGAAAATACTCTATGGCAACACCGCGCAATTGTGTCTGCAAGCCGCAGCCGTCTTTTTGCCCCACTTCTTCAGTTTGAAAAAAGAGAAATACATACAGTATTCCTTCGTTTTCCAAACTTTGAATTGAGCCAAAAATCCAGGCTGGGGCTTCTTGCCAAATTGTGCGGTGTTGCCCTATGGATTTCTTCCCGATCCTGCTGTATAATACATGGGAATGATTCGGAAAAATGAATCAAAGGAGGGCATTATGAAAAAGATCGGATTTTGCTTCCTGACGCTGGCGCTTCTGGTGGGGCTGCTTCTCCCTGCCGCGCGGGCACAGGGAACGACCACCACTGTGATGATGTACATGTGCGGCACGGACCTGCAAAGCGCCTGCGTGCAGGATATGTATGAGATGGCCAGCGTTGAGCTGCCGGAGGAGGTGACCGTCGTGGTCCAGGCGGGCGGCGCTTACAGCTGGGATGACAGCGATCTGACCGGCGAGGCCGTCAATCGCTTCACCATTACCTATGACACCTTCAACGATATGCAGGTGCTCCCCTGGCAGAATATGGGCCAGGAGCAGACGCTGCTGGATTTCATCAGCTGGGCGGTGGATGCCTATCCCTCTGACCGTTACATCCTGGTGCTGTGGGATCACGGCGGCGGCTCCGGCGGTGTGTGCTACGACGAGACGGCGAATTACGACAGCCTGACCATCCACGAGGTGAACGACGCGCTGTATCACTATCAGCAGCAGGACCCGGACTTCCGCCTGGACATCGTCGGGTTCGACGCCTGCCTGATGGCGACCTATGAGATGGCCGTGCACATGGCGGGCTACGCCGACTACATGGTGGCCAGCGAGGAGCTGGAGCCGGGCATCGGCTGGAATTACGAGGGATGGCTGGGGGACCTGGCTGCCGACCCGGAGATGGACAGCGCCGATATCGCCGTCTCCATTGCCGACAACTTTATGGCTGCCTGTGTGGAAGACAACCCCAACGACTATTTGAGCCAGAGTGTGATCAACCTGAGCGCCCTTCCCGTATTCCGGGATCAGCTGGAGACCTATGCGGCCTATCTGACGGACGCGCTGAGCCACGGCCAGCTGCCCACCATCAGCCGCTCCCGCCAGCGCATGTATTCCTTCGGCAAATTCTCGGATGCGTCGTCGGATCAGGTGGACTTCATGGCATTCCTGGATGCCACCCGGCAGTTCGCCCCCAACATGGCCAGCCAGCTGGAGGCCAGCTATCAGGACTGCATCTATTACAGCACCGGCACGGACATGTTTGACTATCTGACCGGCATGAGCGTGCTCCTGCCGGGGGATACCACCCTGGATCTGTTGGATAATTTCAGCGCCTACGACTGCGGCGAGCAGTACCCCAATTTCAGCCAGTTCGTTTACGGATACGCCACGCTGCTGGCAGGCGGCAACTACACCTTCACCCTGCAAAAGCCGGAGCAGACCTCCGGGGCACCGGCCAGCACGGCGGGCACGATGCAGGATGCGTCCTATGTCCCCGGCGGCAGCTATACCGCGCCGGAGGACGCGCAGAACGCGGCCGTGACGGTCACCCCGTCCCAGATCCAGTCCAGCATCTGGAACGGCTTTACCAGCGTGGTATCCGGCGCGATCACCCCGGATGCGGATGTGGGATCGGACGCAGAGAGCGAATACCAGTTTGACCTGGATTCGGATTACGCCTGCTATATGACCCTGACCCAGGACGAGCTGGAAAACCTCTCCCTGGTGGAGGGCCTGCTGTATCTGGACGCAAGCGACGACGAGGACACCATTCTCATCGAGCTGGGCGCAATGCAGGACGCGGGCATCGACTGGGACACCGGCGACATCATCAGCGGCTTTGACGGCACATGGCCCATGCTGGACGAGCAGATCGTGGTCATGTATGACCAGGTGCGCACCCAGAACATGCGCCGCAGCGTGATCCCGATGAAGCGCAACGGAACGGAAGGGTACCTGGTGATGATCTTCACCAAGGCAAACCCCGACGGCGTGATCGCCGGCTTTACTGAGGGCTATGACGCCAACGGCCTGCCCGTGCGTGGCCTGACCCAGCTGACCGAGGGCGACGAGCTGATCCCCTTGTATCCCATGCTCTACGACGACGGTTCCGATTCCGACGAGCTGGCGCAGGACACCTTCGAGGGCGACCCCATCATCGTGGGCGATACGCTTCCCGTGTTCGAGTACATCTCCCTGGAGGGCGCGGATTCCTCCATCTATTACTGCTTCCGCCTGACAGACATCTTCGGCCAGACGGAGCTTTCCGAAATGATCGAGTTCTACCTGTAATTTTAAGGGGCGCGTTGCATTTGCAACGCGCCCCGCACAGGATTAATGATTAATTGGTTATTTGCTTACAGTGATAGATTCAACCAGATTCCCATTGATATAGATGTCTGCGGTGAGGTCAGGTGGAGTCGTTTTTTCCCTATAGCCGACAGAGGAATATACAAATGCCTTTTTGCTGAATCCAACCTTAAGTGGTGTGTCAGAAGAACTAATTACATACGTTGTTTCTTCGTCCCATACTTGATTTGTTGACTGATTGGTAAAGACAACTTTGACAGTGATTTGTTTTGCCTCACCGGTACCACTATTCATCACATCAAATTTTAGAACTGGGACAAAAAGAGTCTTGTTCCATGAAGTATTCATTTCCCAGCCAGAATGCAAATTAATGATTTCTAAAACGGGTTGCCCTTCTGCTGTTTTGCCGTTTTTCTTTATAATCCCATCCCAAGAGTATTGAATAGAGGGAATGATCGTTTCCTCAAATGTATCATAGGTGGAACTCGTTTGAACAGAAAAAGAATATGAATAACTTATGTGAGAAAAGTGCTCATTCGTCATAACTTTGTTTGTTGAAATCTTTTCTCCTTTTGGAATGGATGTATATGAAACAAGGTATTGCGTATCAACAATTACATCGTTTTCGTTTATGAAGTTAATCTTGATAGACAAATCTTGAATCTCGGAGGGTGCCTGGTTTTTAATATTGAATGGTGCAATATAGATATATTTACTTGAACTTGTTGTATCAAAAGAAAGTTCAACTTCGGAAAGTTCTTTTTCAAGCGCGGTTGTTATAGGGGCTTCAGTGTTTATTACGAAGCCAATCAAAACTATTCTTTTCAAAATATCGGCGTATTTCGCCGGAAGGTCAACGCCGTATCCTTTATTGATGAGGTATATATATCTTGTCCGTGGGTAATATCCGTCTTCTGTATAGTATTCTTTGTACAACTCATCATCCACACCGTAATATTCACTGATGCCAATGAATTGTGATTGAAGTGCTTTTATATAGGCATGAGCATACTCACCAAGTCTTGAATCAGCAAACTCGAATCCGGCGTATTTTCCAATGTATACTAATTCAGAGTTGATTAGATTTAAATTATATTCGGAAAACTGTTTGTCACTCATTGCTGTTGCATCGGCACCTGCAAGTTCCCAACGCGCAATTAATCCCGAAGCAAAATCAGTAAGGAAAGACTCATCGCTCAGCTCGGTTTCACCTTCAAACATGGAATCTATGTTGTCATCTGTTAAAAGCCCTTCGCTCCCTTTTTGACGAGAGGATAACTCTTGATGGATTTGAGCATCAAGGGCTTCGATGTCACGCGTGCTCATTGAGCTGAAATCAAAAGATGTTTGGCTTGATTCCGCAAAGACAGAGGTGACACAAGATAGTGCAATTATTATAGCAAACAATTCTGCAATTCTTCTCATCTCAAACTCTCCTATGTTCAAATTAACCATGATATCATATTATATATTTGAATGTGATGGTAATCAATAATGAAACGTAATAAAAATGGCGGGCGCAATTTGTATAAAATGCTGCTGAGTCTCACTTTTAGGAATATTTCATTAGGGAACCTCCGAATAAATTGTCTGCGGCTGGACAGCGGGTCTTTTGCCCCCATGCCGCAGAATGAAAAATGGGAAATACATACAGTATTTCTCCATTTTCCATTCCTTGCCTGGGAACAAAAACCCTCGCTGCCAGCTCTTGCCGATTTAATCAGAGCTTCCTTAGCTTTATCACAAGAATTTTTTATGGTTTCAGAGGGCAACATACCTTTTGTAGCAAAGGGTGAAACTAAGAGTTTCCAAGATTCAAAGCTTTTCAAAATAGGCATCACAGAAGCCGTACCATTTTTCCTCATACTCCCGATGGCTGACCAGCCGCATGTCCTTTGGAGTGAAGACCCCCCGCCGCCGGGCTTCGGCGACAAAATCCGGGACATAGGGATCCGCCGCCGTTTCTACGGCCCTTACCGTATCCCAGCCCTGCATCACCGCGTAGTACAGGCGGGTGTGCCCGTCCAGGGATACGCGGCAGCCATCACAGGTGGTGACCTGAATGATGATGTCCTGGGGCGCGCGGATAAAGCTGCCGATGGCGGCGATCTTCTCCTCGTCCACATAGAATTGGGAGGGCTGGAGCCGGTCAATGGGAAGCTCCAGGAGCGGGGCAGGGGGGTACGTCTTGAGCAAGGCCCCGGCCTCGTCGTAAAAGAGCGTGATATGGGGCGTGTAAAAGCGGAAATCCTCGATCAGCTGGGGGAAGGCCGCCCGGTCGCTGCCCCGGACGACGGCCCGGGAATCGGACAGAATTTCAATCTCATAAGGCATCCCGTCCACCAGAAAGCATCCGTGCTGGTTCAGCACTGCCTGGGAAAAGCGGCGGTCGGAATAGGTGTTGATCCGCTGGATATCCATGCTGAATCCCTCCTTCCCGCGCATTATAGCAGAAGCCGTCCCGAAAATCTACTCCGCTTACTCCACGGTGACGGATTTGGCCAGATTCCGGGGCTTATCCACGTCCAGGCCCTTGGCCACGCTGACGTAATAGCCCATCAGCTGCAAGGGGATCACCGCCAGGGAGGCGGTGAAGTGCTCGTCGGTTTTGGGAATGTAGACAGTGAAGTCCACCGTGTCCTCGATGCTGTAATTGCCGTAGGTGGTCAGGCCCATCAGGTAGGCGCCGCGGCTCTTGACCTCCACCAGATTGCTGAGCATCTTTTCGTACAGGCTGCTCTGGGTCAGGATACCCACCGCCAGCGTCCCGTTTTCGATCAGGCTGATGGTGCCGTGCTTCAGCTCACCGGCGGCGTAGGCCTCGCTGTGGATGTAGCTGATCTCCTTCATTTTCAGGCTGCCCTCCAGGCCGGTGGCATAGTCCAGGCCCCGCCCCAGGTAAAAGATATCCCCCGCGGCGGCAAATTTGCTGGCAAACCACTGGATCCGCTCCTGATCCTGCAAGACCCGCTCCATCTTTTCAGGCAGCTGCTGGATATCATCCACCAGGCGGCCATAGGCCTGTTCGTCCAGCTGGCCCCGGAGCCGGGCAAATTCCACCGCCAGCAGATAGCAGGCGACGAGCTGGGCTGAGTATGCCTTGGTGGTGGCCACGGCGATCTCCGGCCCGGCCAGGGTGTAGAATACGTTGTCCGCCTCCCGGGCAATGGAGCTGCCCACCACGTTGACAATGCCCAGGGTTTTTACCCCCTGCCCCTTGGCCTCCCGCAGGGCGGCCAGGCTGTCGGCAGTCTCGCCGGATTGGCTGATGACGATCACCAGATCCTTTTCCCGCAGCAGCGGCCTGCGGTAGCGGAATTCCGACGCCAGCTCCACCCGGACGCGCAGCCGGGCCAGATCCTCCAGCACATATTGGGCAGCTACGCCCACATGGTACGCCGAGCCGCAGGCGACGATGTGGACGGTGTCCAGCGCCTGCACAAATTCCGGCGTCAACGCCAGCGCGGAAAGGTCGATGGCGTTCTCCTTGACCACGGAGCGGACGGTGTCGCGCACGGCCCGGGGCTGCTCGTGGATCTCCTTCATCATGAAATGCTCGTAGCCGCCCTTTTCCGCCGCCTCGGCGTCCCACTTGATCTGCGTCGGCTCCTTCTCAATGGCATCGCCGTCCAGGTTGTAGAAGGTCACATCTCCGCCGGACAGCCGCGCCATCTCCATGTTGCCAATGTAATAGACATTGCGGGTGTATTTCAGAATGGCGGGCACGTCGGAGGCCAGGTAGGATTCCCCGTCCTCCACGCCGATGATCATGGGGCTGTCCTTGCGGGCTACGTAGATCTCGCCGGGGTAATCCTTGAACATCACCGCCAGCGCGTAGGAGCCGCGGATGCGCACCATGGTCTTTGCCAGCGCGTCGATGGGTCCCATGTGGTACTTCTTGTAATAGTAATCCACATAGTTGATCAGCGCTTCCGTGTCGGTCTGGCTGTAAAAATGGTAGCCCTTGCGGGTGAGCTTTTCCTTGATCTCCTGGTAGGATTCGATGATGCCGTTGTGCACCCCCACCACGTTCATATCCTCGCTGCAATGGGGGTGGGCGTTGTTTTCACTGGGTTCCCCATGGGTCGCCCAACGGGTATGGCCGATGCCGCAGCAGCCTGGCACCGCCAGACCGCCGTTTGTTTTCTCGGACAGGATCTTCAGCCGCCCCTTTGCCTTCACCACCACCGGGTCCGCCGCACCGTCCCGCACGGCGATCCCCGCAGAGTCATAGCCCCGGTATTCCAGCTTGGACAGGCCGTCCAAAAGGATGGGGGCAGCGCTGTGCTTCCCGGAGAAGCCCACAATTCCGCACATAAGCAAGACCTCGCTTTTTTCAAATATATGCTATCATAGCGTTGTGGGATGCGGCTGTCAAGTATCAATTTCAATAATAGGCTTATATTTTTAAACTTTTTCGCAGGCGGAGAGGCCGGATACCTCCGGCGCGGACCGGGAAAAACGGTTGAGTTTTGCCCGGAATTGTGGTATAATCCACTATCATTTCCCGCTGGAGGAAGAGAGCATGCCCGTTACACTGCTGACCTTGTTTGATTTCATCGGCACCGTCGCCTTCGCCATTTCCGGTGCGCTGGTGGGCATCCATAAGAAGATGGATATTTTCGGTGTCAATGTCCTGGCCGTCACCACCGCCTGCGGGGGCGGCATGATCCGGGACCTGATCATCGGCTGTATTCCGCCGAAAATGTTCCAGAATCCCGTGTTTGTCCTGGTGGCCGTGGTGGTGGCGAACGTCGTGTTTCTGCTGTGCTACCTGCACCGGCACATGCCCAAAAAGCTGGCAAGGTTCTATGACGCCATGCTCTTCTGGTTTGATTCTGTGGGCCTGGCCGCTTTCACTGTGGACGGCGTCATGGCGGGGGTCCGCGCGGGACATGGGAGCAATGCCTTTTTGATCTGCTTCCTGGGCTTTATGACCGCCGTGGGCGGCGGCGCGCTGCGGGATGTGATGGCAAACCAGATGCCGGATATCTTCCGCAAGCACATCTACGCCGTGGCAGCCATTGCCGGGGCCATTCTCATGACTGTCCTGCTGCGCTGCCTGGGCGGCGAAAGCACCGCCATGATCGCGGGCTTCCTCATGGTCCTGGTCCTTCGCAAACTGGCCGCCCACTTCCGCTGGAATCTGCCCAAGGTCAGCGAGGAAACATAAGGCAACACCGCGCAATTGTGTCTGCGAGCCGCAGCCGTCTTTTTGCCCCACT
>OLHA01000640.1_pt1 | contig 20381 bp, 20 predicted proteins | sample 1605961 | NCBI WGS metagenome assembly OLHA01 (sample SAMN03283288) | human gut metagenome | biome: human-associated habitat; material: feces | host: Homo sapiens | place: Peru | collected 2012
CGGCCTCGCCGCGGCGGTAGACGATGTACACCTTGTCCGCGCCCAGACGCATGGCACAGCGTGCGCCGTCCATGGCCACATTGCCGCCGCCCACCACGGCCACAGCCTTGGATTTGATCACGGGGGTATCATAGCTCTCGTCGTAGGCCCGCATCAGGTTGGTACGGGTCAGGTATTCGTTGGCGGACATCACGCCCTTCAGGCTCTCGCCGGGGATGTTCATAAACATGGGCAGGCCCGCGCCTGAGCCGACGAACACGGCCTGGAAGCCCTGCTCAAACAGCTCGTCGATGGTCAGCACCCGGCCGATGACCATATTGGTCATCACCTTGACGCCCTGGGCCTCCAGCTTCTTGACCTCGTTGGCCACGATGTCCTTGGGCAGACGGAACTCGGGGATGCCGTACACCAGCACGCCGCCGGCGGTATGCAGGGCCTCGAACAGGGAGACCTCATAGCCCTTCTTGGCCAGGTCGCTGGCGCAGGTCAGGCCGGCAGGGCCGGAGCCGACCACGGCGACTCTCTTGCCATTGGAGGCAGCCTTCTCGGGCATGGCGTTGACATTCTCCCGGTACCAGTCGGCCACGAACCGCTCCAGGCGGCCAATGGCCACCGGCTCACCCTTGATGCCCCGGACGCAGTGGGATTCGCACTGGGTCTCCTGGGGGCAGACGCGGCCGGACAGGGCAGGCAGGGCGTTGGTGGAGGTGATGATCTCATAGGCGGCCTTGAAGTCGCCCTCGGCGACCTTGGCAATGAACTCGGGGATGCGCACATTGACGGGGCAGCCCTCCACACACTTGGGGTGCTTGCAGTTCAGGCAGCGGCCTGCCTCCTCCTGGGCCATCTCGGCGGTGTAGCCCAGGGCAACTTCCTTAAAATTCCGTGCACGAACCTGGGGATCCTGCTCGGGCATGGGGGTTTTGGTCAGAGTCATATTCGGCATAATCCAGATCCTCCTTATTTAATCAGTGCCTTGCCCATGGTTTCCATGCGGCAGACATGATCCTTGGCGACCTCGGCCTCCCGGTCGCGGTAGGTGACATTGCGGCTCATCAGCTCGGCGAAGTCCACCTTGTGGCCGTCGAACTCAGGGCCGTCCACACAGGCAAACTTGGTCTCGCCGCCCACGGTGACGCGGCAGCCGCCGCACATGCCGGTGCCGTCCACCATGATGGGGTTCAGGGACACCATCGTACGGACGCCGAAGGGCTCGGTGGTCTTGCAGACGAACTTCATCATGGGCACCGGCCCGATGGCCAGCACCTCGTCGTACTGGATGCCGCTCTCCAGCAGCTGCTGCAGCTTGACGGTGCCGAAGCCCTTCTCGCCGTAGGAGCCGTCGTCGGTCATCAGGTACAGATTGGTGGAGGCCTGCTTGAATTCGTCCTCCAGGATCACGATGTCCTTATTGCGGAAGCCGATGATCACATCCACGATGGCCCCCGCCTCCAGGAACGCCTTGGCAGCAGGCAACGCAATGGCACAGCCCACGCCGCCGCCGACCACGCACACCCGCTTCTTGTTCTCCACCTCGGTGGGGCGGCCCAGGGGACCGACAAAGTCGTGGATGTAGTCGCCCTCGTTCAGCGCGCCCAGGGCATTGGTGGAGAAGCCCACCTTCTGGAAGATGATGGTGACGGTGCCCTTCTCCCGGTCGAAGCCGGCAATGGTCAGGGGCACGCGCTCGCCCTTCTCGTCAACACGGAAGATAATGAACTGGCCGGCCTTGGCTTTCTTGGCGACGTAGGGCGCCTCGATCTCCATCAGGGTGACGGCGGAGTTCAGTTCCTTTTTGCGAACGATCTTATACATATTGATATCCGTCCTTTTTGTCAAGTATTCGTTGGAAAATGGGGAATGACGTCATACTATATTATAACCGCACGGCCTTTATTTGTCAAAGGGATTCTTTTTACCTGGCTACACCATCTCCGCCATGTCCAGCACCAGGCGTTCTGTTTTCTCCCAGCCCAGGCAGGGGTCGGTGATGGACTTGCCGTAGACGCCCTCGCCGATGTGCTGACTGCCGTCCACCAGGTAGCTTTCCACCATGAAGCCCTTTACCAGGCGGTGCACCTCCCGGCTGAACATCCTGCTTTGCAGCACCTCCTTGATGATCCGCCCCTGCTGGAACGGATCCTTGCCGGAGTTGGCGTGGTTGGTATCGATGATGGCGGCGGGGTGCAGCAGGCCGCTTTTTTCATAGCATTCGTGGAGGAACACCAGATCCTCATAGTGATAGTTGGGACGGGGGTTGCCGTGCTTGTTGGTGTAGCCCCGCAGGATGGCGTGGGCATAGGGATTGCCCTTGGAGGTAGCCTCCCAGCCGCGGTAGATGAAGGTATGGCTGTGCTGGGCGGCGTTGATGGAATTCATCATCACGGAGATATCGCCCCCGGTGGGATTCTTCATGCCCACCGGCACGCTGATGCCGGAGCTGGTCAGCCGGTGCTGCTGATCCTCCACGCTCCGCGCACCCACCGCCACATAGGCCAGCAGGTCATCCAGATACTTGTAATTCTCGGGATAGAGCATCTCATCCGCCGCCGAGAAGCCGGTCTGCCGCAGCACCTGCATGTGCAGCTCCCGGATGGCGATCAGCCCCTTCAGCATGTCCGGGGCGGCGTCCGGGTCCGGCTGGTGGAGCATGCCCTTGTACCCCGCGCCGGTGGTGCGGGGCTTGTTGGTATATACCCGGGGGATGATGAAGATCCGATCCTTCACCTGCTCCTGTAATTCCCGCAGCCGGTTCACATAGTCCAGCACACTGTCCTCCCGGTCAGCCGAGCACGGCCCGATAATCAGCGCAATGCGGTCATCCTCCCCGGCGAGGATCCGCTTCAGCTCCCCGTCCCGCTCCAGGAAAGAGCGGCGCATCTGCTCCGTCACGGGATACTCCTTCTTCAGATCAGCGGGGATGGTCAGCTTCCGCTTGAAATCCATGTTCATCATATTCTCAAAAGAACGCCCTTTCTCTTTGTCTTTGTCTTTGTCTTTGGGAAAAGTATAGCGCCATTTTCCCGAAAGTTCAACAGGAATTATTCCCAGGCGACCCTGAGGGGCGCGCAAAAAGGCGTTGCATTTTCCCGGCATCCTTGCTATGATGGGGGCATCCATTATTTGGAAAGGAGACACAGCATGAGCAGGATTCAATTTGACCCGAAGCAGATGGAACGGATCCAGGAATTTCTGGAGAGCATCCCGGAGCCCAGTACCATGACCCCGGAGCAGCTGGACGCCTACCAGGAGAAGGTGGAGGACGCCATCGACACCCTGAACGACCTGGAGCCGCGGGATGAAAACAGCGAGGTCTACGACGAGTGGGCCGACCTCCACGAGGATCTGGAGGATATGCTGGACGAAATTCAGGACTGCCTTTAAGAACGAACGCATCCGCGGGGGTGTTTTGGCCCCCGCGGCGTTTGTTTTTTATCAAACTGTGAACATTCCTCCCATATTTTGTGAACTTTAGCACTCGCACCTTGACAGTGCTAAAATCCGTGCTATAATACAGGTGTTCCTTGAGAGAGGAACGGTAACAAAAGGAATTCGCCGGGAGGCGGCGGCAAGGCCGCCCCGAAAAGCAAGACGGATTCGAATGGAGGAATGACTTATGTTGCCTAGCATTTTTGGAGAAAACCTGTTTGATGATTTCTTTGCTGATCCCTTTGGCCTGATGAGCGCCAACCGCACCGATGAGGCGCTGTACGGGAAGCATGCACGCAATATGATGAAGACGGACGTGCGGGAGCTGGACGGCTCCTATGAGCTGGACATTGACCTGCCCGGCTTCAAGAAGGACGAGATCAGCGTGGACCTGAAGAACGGCTACCTGACCATCGGCGCCACCAAGGGCGTGGACAAGGACGAGAAGGATAAGAACGGCAAGTATATCCGCCGGGAACGTTACGCCGGCGTGTGTAGCCGTAGCTTCTACGTGGGCAATGTGGTCCGCCCGGAGGACATCTCCGCCAAGTACGAGGACGGCATTCTGAAGCTGTCCGTCCCCAAGACGGTGAAGAAGGAGCTCCCCGAGACCACCAGTGTGGAGATCCTGTAAATCTGTAAAACAGAATATTTGGCGCGCCGCAAATGCGGCGCGCCAGTTTTTTTGCTTATTCCATGAAAACGACGATCTCCCCGTCGCCCTCTGGGCATAGGATCGGGGTCGCACTGTCCAGCTGGTAGGAGCAGCTGGCGGACCTGGGGATACCTGCGTTTATCAGAGCAATTTTGCTGGGCTTTTGGCCCTGGAGCCTGATGCGGTAGACGCCGCCCTGCCGGGATACCTGGGCGTGCAGCTCCGCCTGATTGTCCGGGGAGTAGACCACGGTCTGCGCCGTCGCGCCGTCCTGGAGGGCGTAGACGTTCAAGGTCACGCCGTCGGCGTAGTCATACACCGCGTCGTCGTCCCGCGCGCCCAGGGCAAGGATGCTGTTTTCCCTGGCGTACAGCGGAATGCTCAGATAGCCGTGCTTCTCCCGGTACCATTTGCCGCCCTGGCGTGCCTCGCCGGTGAGGACGGATGTCCAGGTGCCCGCGGGCAGATAATACTCCGCCATGCTCTGATCGTTGAAGATGGGGGCAACCAGCAGGCTGTCGCCCCAGTGTACCGGGAACTTCTGCCCGCCGGCGGTGGCGGAGCGGGCAAAGAGGATGGCCTCCTTTTCGCCCTTTTTGGCGCTGATCACATCATGGACGGTCTGGTTGTAGAGATAGGTGTAGTAGTTGTGCATCTTCACCGGGTCGGAGCCGTCGAATATTTTTTGACGATCTGCCAATTCAAGCGGGGGTGTACAGGGGGGCCATTGGAGGATACCCGATTTTTACCTGGACATGGCTCGAAATTTATGGTATTCTATTCCCGGAAAGAGAATTGCGCAGATGGTTGCGCTTGCATGCAGGGAGGGTATCAAATGAAAACGACACTGCTGATCATGGCGGCGGGGATCGGCTCCCGGTTTGGGGGCGGAGTGAAGCAGCTGGAGCCGGTGGGGCTGAACGATGAGATCATCATGGACTATTCCGTCCACGATGCCATCGCCGCCGGGTTTAACAAGCTGATTTTTGTGATCCGCAAGGACATTGAGGAAGATTTCCGGGAGCGCATCGGTGATCGGATCGAAGCGCTCTGCAACAGGCTGGGCGTGGAGGTGCACTATGCATTCCAGAGCATGGATGCGATCCCGGCGGGTTTTTCCGTGCCGGAGGGGCGTACAAAGCCCTGGGGAACCGGCCAGGCGGTGCTGGCGGCCAGGGAGCTGATCCATGAGCCGTTCATTGCCATCAACGCCGACGATTATTACGGCAAGGGAGCTTACCGGCAGCTGCACGACTGGCTGACTCGGCCCCACGCCGAAAACGCCATTGCCATGGCGGGTTTCGTTCTGGGCAATACCCTGTCCGAACACGGCAGCGTGACCCGGGGCATCTGCACCTTGGAGGACGGCCAGGTGACCAACGTGACGGAGACGAAGAACATCGTCAAGACCCCTCAGGGGGCCGAGGCGGACGGCAGAGCCCTGGATCCCCAGAGCCTGGTATCCATGAACATGTGGGCGTTTCCCGCCGCGCCGGGGAAGGCTCCCTGGTTCCTGGAGGTGCTGGAAAATTCCTTCCGCACATTTTTCCGGGAGGAGGTACCCGCCAATCCCATGAAGGCCGAGTACCTGCTGCCCATCCTCATCGGCGCGCTGCTGCGCCGGGGGGAGTGCACCGTGGAGGTCCTGCCCACCACCGACAAGTGGTTCGGCGTCACCTACAAGGAGGATAAGGACTTCGTGGTGCGCAGCTTCCGCGCTCTGATCGAGGCGGGGGAATACCGCCGGAATCTGTATGAAGATCTGTAAAGGAAGCTCTGATTCAATCGGCAAGAGCTGGCAGCGAAGGATTTTGTTCCCAGGCAAAGGATGGAAAATGGAGGAATACTTTGTGTATTTCCCATTTTTCATCCTGCGGCATGGGGACAAAAGACCCGCTGTCCAGCCGCAGACGATTGATTCAGAGTTTCCTTAAATAAAGCGATGCGCCGCACGGCCCCGTCTGGAGCCGTGCGGCGTTTTTGTGTTTTGAAAGGCGGAGTGCGGGCTGCTACCGTTCCTCCCGGAAATAGGACTGGCCCAGGCTTTCGGGGGGCTGATCCTCGCGCTTGTTGCGCATGCTGGTCATCACCAGGACGATCAGGGTCACCAGGTAGGGGAGCATCTTGTACAGCTCCTTCATGGCCATGTTGGAGCTGGGCAGGAACAGGTACAGAATGTACAGTCCGCCAAAGAGGATGGAGCTGAGGATGCCCACATTGGGCCGCCAGATGGTGAAGATCACCAGGGCGATGGCCAGCCAGCCCCGGTCGCCGAAGCCGTTGTTGGACCAGACGCCGTTGGCATAGTCCATCACGTAGTACAGGCCGCCCAGGCCCGCGATCATACTGCCGATGATGGTAGCGGCGTATTTATATTTGCCGATGTTGATGCCCGCGGCGTCCGCCGTGGCGGGATTCTCGCCCACGGCCCGCAGGTGCAGGCCCGTGCGGGTGTGACCCAGCACATAGGAGCTGAGCAGGGCAATGGCCACGGCCAGATAGGCCAGGAAGCCATAGGAGAACAGCAGCTGGCCCACCGCGCCGGTGGTCGAGGCGAAGGGCAGGGTGGTGCGGAAATAGCCGCTGGTGGCGGACAGGGCAATGGAGGGGACGTCCGCCCCCACAAGCTTGATGAGCGAGCCGCCGAAGAAATTGCCGAAGCCCACGCCGAAGGTGGTCATGGCCAGGCCGGTGACGTTCTGGTTCGCCCGCAGGGTGACGGTGAGGAAGCAGTACAGCGCGCCCATCAGCGCGGAGCCCAGCAGGCAGCCCAGCATGGGGAAGAGAATGGCCAGGAACCAGTTCATATTCCCCTTTGCCGCCTGCTCATACAGGAACGCGCCGATCACGCCGCCGATGCCGCCCACGTACATGATGCCGGGGATGCCCAGGTTCAGGTTGCCGGACTTTTCGGTGATGGTCTCGCCGGTGGAGCCGAACAGCAGCGGGATGCCCTGCATCACCGCGCGGGGAATAAAGGTAACAAGATCAAACATATTACGCTTCCTCCTTCCCGCCCGCCTTGCGCAGGGAGATCTTATAGTTGATGAAGAACTCGCAGCCGATGATGAAGAACAGGATGATGCCGGTGAGGATTTCGCCGAAGGAATCGTTCAGCTGGAACTGGGACGAGATCTCACTGGAGCCTTTGCTCAGAAACACCAGCAGCAGACTGGTGAAGATCATGCCGATGGGGTTGAATTTCGCCATCCAGGACACCATGACGGCGGTAAAGCCCCGGCCTCCGGCGGTGGAGGTGGAGATGGTGTGGCCGGAGCCGCCTACCAGCAGCAGGCCGGCCAGGCCGCAGAGCGCGCCGGACAGGGCCATGGTGCGGAGGATGACCCGGTCCACCTTGATGCCCACGTACCGGGCGGTGCGGACGGATTCACCCACCACGGAAATTTCATAGCCCTGCTTTGTCCAGTTCAGGTAGATGTACACCAGCCCCGTGAGGACGGCCACCACCAGAATGGTGAGCAGATGCTTCTGCCCGCCGATCACCGGCAGCCAGCCGGCCTGGGTGGACTGGTTGATGATGCCGATCTTGCCGGAGCCCTTGGGAACCTCCCACACGATGACGAAGAAGGCGACCAGCTGCGTCGCCACATAGTTCATCATCAGGGTGAACAGCGTCTCGTTGGTATTCCACTTTGCCTTGAAGAAGGCGGGAATCGCGCCCCAGATGCCGCCCGCTGCCAGGGCGGCAACGGTCATGATGGGAATGAGAACGTAGTTGGGCACCTTGTCGCCCAGCAGGATCATGCAGGCCGCCGTGGCCAGGCCGCCCATCAGCACCTGCCCCTCGCCGCCCACGTTCCAGAATTTCATGCGGAAGGCGGGGGTGACCGCCAGGGAGACGCACAGCAGCAGGGAGAGATTTTGCAGAAGGTTCCAGATGCGGCGGCTGGTGCTGAAAGCGCCGTCCCACATGGTTTTGTAGATGGCAATGGGATTTTCGCCGGTCATGGCGGTGGTGACGAAGCCGCATACCACCAGCGCCAGCACAATGGCCGCAATGCGGATGCCCCAGGCGGCGAACCAGGGCAGCTCCTTGCGCTTGGAAAGGTGGAAGAGTTTCTGTTTCATGATTAGCCTCCTACCTTGGTCATCATCAGGCCCACCCGGTTCTTATCCGCCGGAGTGGGATGCTCCACCACGCCGCTGACCTTGCCGCCGCACAGCACCAGAATGCGGTCGCACAGCTCCAGCAGCACGTCCAGATCCTCGCCCACGAATACCACGGCGACGCCCCGCTCCTTCTGCTTGGTCACCAGGTCATAGATGGCATAGGAGGAGTTGATATCCAGGCCGCGCACGGCGTAGGCCGTCAGCAGCACCGTGGGGGCGGAGGCGATCTCCCGGCCCACCAGCACCTTCTGCACGTTGCCGCCGGACAGGCGGCGCACCGGGGTGGATACGCTGGGGGTCACCACCTCCAGCTCGTCCACCACCTTCTGGGCCAGCTTCTTGGGCCGCTTGCGGTCGGTGAACAGGGAGTGGCCGCTGCGGAAGGAGCGCAGCATCATATTGTCCGTCAGGTCCATGTTGGCGACCAGGCCCATGCCCAGCCGGTCCTCGGGGACGAAGGAGAGGGTGACGCCCATGGAGGCGATCTCCAGCGGGTCCTTGCCCAGCAGGCTTTCCCGGCTGCCGTCGTCCTCCAGGTAGCAGATGGTGCCGTTCTCGGTTTTCTGCAATCCGGCGATGGCCTCCAGCAGCTCCTTCTGGCCGCAGCCGGAGATACCGGCAATGCCCAGAATTTCGCCGGAGTTGGCGGTGAAGGAAACGTTATCCAGCTTCACGATGCCGTCGATGCTGCGCACCGTCAGCCCCTCCACCTGGATGCGGGGCTTGGGGTCCACCGGGTCGGGCCGGTGGATATTCAGGGTGACGGCGTGGCCCACCATCATGTTGGTCATTTCCTGAGCGTTGGTGTTCTTGGTCAGCATGTCGCCCACGAAGCGGCCCCGGTTCAGGATGGCCACCCGGTCGGAAAGGGCCTCCACCTCGTGCATCTTGTGGGAGATGATGACAATGGCCTTGCCGCTGTCGCGCATGTTCCGCAGGACGTTGAAGAGCTTCTCCGTCTCCTGGGGGGCCAGCACGGCGGTGGGCTCGTCCAGGATCAGAATGTCCGCCCCGCGGTAGAGCACCTTGACGATCTCCACCGTCTGCTTCTGGGACACGGACATGTCGTAGATCTTCTGATCGGGATCCACGTCGAAGCCGTAGGCATCGCAGATCTCCTGGATCTTCTTCCGCGCCTCCTTCAGGTTCAGCCGTCCGGGCAGGCCCAGCACGATGTTCTCGGCGGCGGTGAGCACGTCCACCAGCTTGAAGTGCTGGTGGATCATGCCGATGCCATGGTCAAAGGCATCCTTGGGAGAGGCAATGACCACCGGCTTGCCGTCGATGGTGATCTCGCCCTCGTCCGGGAAATAGATGCCGGAGAGCATGTTCATCAGCGTGGTCTTGCCGCTGCCGTTTTCTCCCAGCAGGGCCAGAATCTCGCCCCGGTAAATGTCCAGCCACACCCGATCGTTGGCCAGCACCGAACCGAAGGCTTTTGTGATGTTGCGCATCTTTACGGCGGGCTCCTTGTCCCCCTGCGTCGGATGCATCACAGTCTGCTTCTCATTTTCCAAGGGCTTCACTCTCCAATGTTATTATTGTATCCCCCAAAGCGCCCCTGAAAGGGGAGCTGCCGCCGCAGCGGCTGAGGGGTTGCGGTAGATAGCTATTATTTTTGCCAAGGGATGGGCGAATTCGTGAAATGTCCGCTATAGATAGATTGTACGAATTCGCCTTGGTGCTCTCTAAATGGTATTTTCGATGCCGCAAACCCCTCCGCCACGCTGCGCGCGGCCCTCCTCCCCTTTCAGGGGAGGTTTTCCTCCAAAGCGCCCCTGAAAGGGGAGCTGGCTCGGCGTAGCCGAGACTGAGGGGTTTGCGGTAGATAGCTATTATTTTTGCCAAGGGATGGGCGAATTCGTACAATCTGCAATGTACATTCCACGAATTCGCCTGAGGCTTTCCAGGCGGTATTCTTCGTACCGCAAACCCCTCCGCCACGCTACGCGCGGCCCTCCTCCCCTTGCAGGGGAGGTTAAAGCGGGGGCGGAAAACGAACACTTGAAAGCGGAGCGGGGTGCTTCGCTTTCAACTGCCCGTTTTCAACGGGAAAGGGGCAGCGCAGGGATTGGACTGCGCTGCCCTTGGCAGTTGGATGGGAGAACCTTAGGAAGCGGTATCCAGCAGGTTGATGCCGTCGATCAGGAGGTTGAAGTAGGGAGCGGAGCGGAAGGTGGACTCGCAGAACGCGCCGTCGACGACGACCTCGGTGTCGCCCTCGTAGGCGGGATCGGTGTCCACGTCGGCCATGTAGGTGGTGACGGTCTCGCCGTCCACGGTGAAGGTGGAGGTGTCGAACACCCGCAGGGTGCCGTCCAGCAGCGCGGCCTTGACCTCTTCGATCTTCTCGACGGTGCCGGCGGCGGCAACGGCCTCGTTCACGTCGGTCAGAACCACGGAGTTGGTGGCGATGTCGCCGGTCCAGTCGACGTCGATCTCCTCGCCGGAAGCGACGCAGTTGATGATGTACTCAAAGTAGGGCTCCCAGTTGATGCGGGAGGACACGATGAAGGTGTTGGGGCAGGCATCCAGAGTGGAGCCGTTGTAGGAGACGTCGGGCACACCGGCGTTCTCGCAGGCGGTGGGAGCGCCCATGGAGTCAGCGTGCTGGGAGATCAGCTTGCAGCCGCCCTCGATCAGCTTGTTGGCGGCTTCCTTCTCGGCGGTCTCGTCATACCAGGAGCCGGTGAAGGTCACGTCCATGGTGACGGTGGGGCAGACGCTGCGGGCGCCCAGGAAGAAGGCGGTGTAGCCGGAAACGACCTCGGCATAGGTGAACGCGCCAACATAGCCCATCTTGGCTTCCTCGGCGGTGAACTCACCGTTCTCGATCATCTCGTTCAGCTTCAGACCGGCGGCAACGCCAGCCAGGTAACGGCCCTCGTAGATGGAAGCAAAGGCGTTGTGGAAGTTGGACAGGCCCTCGGTGTGGGCCTTGGTGCCGGTGGCGTGGCAGAACTGCACGTCGGGGAATTCCTTGGCCGCCTCGATCATATAGTCCTCGTGGCCGAAGGAGTCGGCAAACACGATGTCGCACCCGGCGTCGGCAAGCTGTTCGGCGGCTTCCTGGCAGTCCTCGTTCTCGGCAATGTTGGTTTTCATGAGGTACTCGACGCCCAGCTTCTCGCAGGCTTCCTTGGCGGCGTTCAGGAAGTTCAGGTCATAGGTGGAGTTTTCGTCGTGCAGGAAAATGAAGCCAACCTTCACCTTGGAGGTGTCAGCCTCGGCGGCGGCGCTGATGGCCATCAGGCTCATCATCATTACCACGGCCAGAACCAGAGAAAGAACCTTTTTCATGTTTGTTTGTCTCCTTTTCGCGTTGTTGTTGATGGTTTACGGATATATAAAGGGTATTTGCGACATGTTCACCGGCGGAATCGGATGCCGTCATCGCTCATTTCCTCGATGATGGCCAGGGATTCCACTCTCACTCCCTGGGTGCGCAGCCGGTCGCCGCCGCCCTGGAAGCCCTTTTCAATGGCGCAGGCCGCGCCCACGACCTGTGCGCCCGCCTGCCGGGCCAGCTCCATCAGCCCCAGCAGGGCCTTGCCGTTGGCCAGGAAATCATCCGCCAGCAGCACCTTGTCGCCGGGCAGCAGGTAATCGCTGCTGACCACCACGGTGTAGTCGGTGCCGTGGGTATAGGAATGGACCACGGTGGAGTAGACGCTGCCGTCCACATTGCTGGACTTGTGCTTCTTGGCAAACACCATGGGCACGCCCATGGCCATCCCCGCCGCCGCCGCGATGGCGATGCCGGAGGATTCAATGGTCAGAATCTTGGTCACGCCGCAGCCGCCGAACAGGGCCGCGACCTCCCGGCCGATCTCCCCCAGGAACACCGTGTCGATCTGCTGATTCAGGAAACTGCCTACCTTCAGAATGCCGCCGGGCAGCACCTTGCCCTCACTCAAAATCTTCTGCTCCATCCGTTCCATTGGGAACCCCTCCTGATAAAAAATAAAGGACGAACCGCCGCAGGGAGCCCAATACCGGCCTGCTTCGATTCGTCATAGACTACGGGTGCAAAAAGGGGACACTTCCCCTCTCGCTACCAATAGTCGTGACTTGGGCAGGCGTCACGGTAGAAACATTCGGGCCATTTATCCGAACCTATATCGGTACAAGTGAAGTTTGACCTAATCGTAATCGAAATTTCCCGGAATGTCAACCCGGTTTGGGGCATTTCCCGGTTTTCCTCCGTAATGCACAAAGAGAGTTGGGATTCTATCTGCATTTCCGTCAAAAATTTTTGCTTCCCTCTCCCGTCAGTGCGGGCCAGAGGGAAGCAAAAATGGTAAATATCCATAGAGAACCTCTGAATCAATCGTCTGCGGCTGGACAGAGGGTCTTTTGCCCCCATGCTGCGGGATGAAAAATGGGGAATACATACAGTATTCCTCCATTTTCCATCTCTTGCCTGGGAACAAAATCCCTCACTGCCAGCTCTTGCCGATTGAATCAGAGCTTCTCACAAAAGCGTATATTGGATGGCGGTGACGACGTCGTGCTCCAGCAGCACGGTCAGCTGCTCCTGGGAGCGGCTGACGACGCAGCAGTTGTCTTGGATGGCGTTGTCGCCGAAGCACTCCCGGACCCGGGCGGCGGAATCGCCCACGCAGATGCCCTCCGGGGTCTGCATCCCGGCGGCGGTGATCATCAAGCCCAGGATCCGTTCGCCGTCCTGGCTCTGGAAGGTCTTCAGCCGCAGGCCGGTGAACTGATAGGTTTTCTCCACCCCGGCGTACACGCCGCTTTTGCTCTCGCCGTAGCCGAAGGGCGCGCCCAGCGCCGCCAGCACCGGCCCGGCGGGGGCGTTCAGGGAGATGGCCACATCCTGCCGCATGACGGTGGTGAAGCCGGAGCGTACCTGCTGCCTCCCGCAGCCGGTAAGGGTCAGGCAGAATGCCAGCAGTGCCAGAAACAGTTTTTTCATGGTGAGATCCTCCTTTTCCTTTTTGCAAAACAAAAGCGGGCAGTTTATCCGATCACGGTCCCGTCCATGGCGTTCATCACCAGCAGGACCTCGGGGGCTTCGCTTTCATAATAGGGTTTGCCGTCTTCCTTCCCAATATACTCCGCCCGGCCTGGCAAGCGCACAGCAGCGCCGATACCAGGCAGATCAGCAGACAGCGGAAATAATTCAAAGGCATGATTTTCATAAAAATGCTCCTTTTTCTGCTTTTCTCCCCTGAAAGGGGAGGCGGCGCATCGCGCCGGAGGGGTCAGCCGCGGGACGCAGAATACCAATTAGAATGTACCAAGGCGAATTCGTAAAGGCACCTTGGCTTCCCCCGGGGGGAAGCTGTCGCTTTCAGCGGCTCTTCGGAACCGATGAAAGTGACTGATGAGGGACGGCGACAGCTTAAATATTGTTTGCACTTCGTCCAATGGTATCAGCCTAAAATTATTGCAGGTTACTTTCTCCTGTTCAGATTCATTTACCGTACGGAGAGCGCCTTTCTCCACTCACCGAACCCTTCATGAAACCTTTGGTGCACGCCATCCCTCATCAGTCACGCCCCTTACGGGGCGCGCCAGCTTCCCCCCGGGGGAAGCCAAGGGGGCGCTGCGTATTCGCCCAAGGTTTCATAAAACCACAAGTGCCTGCCGCACCCCTCAGCCGCTGCGGCGGCAGCTCCCCTTTCAGGGGCGCCAAGGGATGCGCCTATAAAGAAACCGCGTCTCTTCGGCTTTTCCTTCTTACTGATACAGTAAAAGGGAAATGCATCCGAAAAGGCGCGGTTTTGTATCCAGTTTGCATCATTTTCCGTCCCGGTATACGGTGACGGTGGCCATGTAGTTCTCCCGCAGGACCCGCAGCTCCAGCCAGGCGCTGCCGCCCGCGGCCACAGGGGCGGTGCGGCGGTCCGCGGTGATGGAATCGTAGTACTTTCTGGCCCCTTGGGATTCCGCCGTTTCCACGGCCACGGTGTCCTCGGACAGCCCCAGGTATTGCCCGAAGCCCCGCAGCACGTCGTACCAGCTGGTCTGGGGGGTGATGTCCCCGCCGGGGAACAGCTTGCTGCCGCCGTAGTCCAGCCGCACCAGGCGGCCGCTTTCCACATCCATGCAGGCATGGATGCGCCAGTTGGAGGCAGCCGCCGTGAACTCCGCGTAGCGGAAGCCGCTGACGGCCTGACTGTCGAACATGTAATAGTAGCGGATGCGGTAGTCCGTGTCGTCCTGGAGCAGGTCCCGGGCCTCCTGGGGCATGACGCCGGCCCTGGTTAGCCGGTCAAATTCCGCCAGGAACTGGGCGTATTCCTCCCCCTCGCTCTCCTCCGGGTCGGTCTGGGAAATGTAGGTGGTGAGCAGCTGCTCCCCCTCGCCGTAGAAGCTCTCGGCCAAAGTGCCCATGCGCCAGGTGTAATCCGAGGAGCTCTGGGAGGTGACGGCCACCTGCTGGACCTCCATGTCCAGCTCCGGGGGGCGGCTCCATTTCAGCAGCAGCTCCGGCAGGAATGCGCCCGCCGCCACCACCGCCGCCACCAGCAGGATGATCAGCCAGTTTTTCATTTCGCCACCTCCCTCAGCACAAAGGATACCACCGTGCCCCGGCCCACGATGCTCTCATAGTGCAGCCGCGCGCCGTGCAGTTCGGCGATCCGCTTGCACAGCGCCAGGCCCAGTCCCGCGCCGCCCTCTGCCCGGGCGCGGGATTTGTCCACCATGTAGAATGGCTCCGTGATCCGGCTGATGGCCTCCGGCGGGATGCCCCGGCCCCGGTCCTTCACGGCAAAGCAGTAGCCTACCGGGGCGGGAGTGCCCAGAATGGTGATCTTGCTGCCCGGATTGGAGGCCTTGCGGGCGTTGTCCACCAGGTTGTACAGCAGAATTTCCAGCAGACTCTTTTCGCCTGTGATCACGGCGTCCTCCACCCGCAGTTCCAGCACCAGCTTGCGCTGCTTCAAAGGATAGCAGATGCTCTCCTCCACGCCTCTGGCCAGGGCCAGCGCGGAGAAGCGCTGCATTTTCGGCGCTTCGTTTTCCAGGGAGAACAGGCGCAGCAGGCTGTGGGACATGGTCTCCAGCCGCCGCCCCTCGGAGAAGATGAAGCTGGCCGCCTCAAACTGCTGCTCCTCCGGCAGCTTGCGGCTGCGCAGGGTATCGGCGTAGCCGATGATGGAGGTCAGGGGCGTTTTCAGCTCGTGGGCAAAGGCGGCGGTAAAATCCTTCTGCTGCTGGGTGGCCAGCTCCAGGGATTGGATGTGGCTTTCCAGCTCCTGGGTCATGTGGTTGAACTGGGCGGCCAGGATGCCGATCTCGTCGGCGGTGTGCACATTGGCCCGGACGCTGTAATTGCCCCCGGCGATCTGCCGGGCGGAGCGGGACAGGTTGCGGATGGGCGCGGTGAGCACCGTTCCCAGGGCGATGCCCGCCGCCAGGCTGAAGGCCACCGCCGCCAGGTACACCAGCCGGAAGGTGACCAGATACTGCCCCCGCAGCCGGTACAGGTCGGAAACATCGTGGCGGCTTTCCAGATAATAGGTGGTCTGATCCACGGAAAAGCGGCAGGTGACCACCACCTCGTATACGTCCTTGGCCCCCTCCGGGGCGTTGATGATCTCATAGGTCAGGTTCTGCCCGGCGGCCAGCGGGTGGACGAGCCGCAGGCGGTAGTCCCGGAACGGGGCGATCTGGAGGGTCTCCTCCAGCGTCTGCTCCGTGACCTTGGCGGATACGCTGGTGCGCCGCTCCACCGCCATGGTGCCCAGCACCGAGCACATCAGCTGCGTCTCCTCCGCCGCGGCGGTGATCTGGTGACCCAGCTGGGCATTGAACACCGACGAGACGATGGCGTAGCCGCCGATGGCCACCGCCAGGGAGACGATCAGTACCACGGACAGGGTGATCTTTGCGGAAAGCTTCATCCGTCCCCCTCCAGCCGGTAGCCCACCTTGTGGATGGCGCACAGCCGCTGCTGCCAGTCCAGCTTCTTGCGCAGACGCTGCACATGCAGGTCCACCGTGCGGGTGTCGCCCATGTAGTCCGATTCCCACACCCGCTCATAGATGGTCTCCCGGAACAGGGCCACGTTCTGGTTCTGGAGGAACAGCACCAGCAGGTCGTATTCCTTCCGGGTCAGGGTGACGGGCACCCCGGCCTTGGTGACCAGCATGGACTCGGTGTCCACCGTCACGTCCCCCAGGGTATAGATGGGGCTGCTCTTGCCCGCCCGGCGGAGCACCGACTCCACCCGGGCGATCAGCTCCACGATCTCAAAGGGCTTCACCAGATAGTCGTCCGCCCCGGCCCGCAGGCCCTGCACCCGGTCCTGCACGCTGCCCTTGGCGGTGATGAAGATCACCGGGGTGCCGGTGGGCTTGATCTGCCGCAGCAGCTCATAGCCGTTGATGCCGGGCAGCATGATGTCCAGCAGCACCAGGTCATAGCTGTGCTCCATGATGAGATCCGCAGCCGTGTTGCCGTCATAGGCCCGGGTGCACTGATAGCCGCTGGCGCTCAGGTTCCAGTCGATCAGATTCGCAATGGGCCGCTCGTCCTCTACGATCAATATCTTTGTCATGTATGCTCTCCTGTATTTCCTTTCAGGGCAATTCCTTGCTGCCCCTTTGGGGGTGGTGCTCCGCGCAGCGAATCGAGATGGCAATGATTGCCAGTGGCAATCATACCTCTGTCTCGTGCCGCGAAGCGGCAAAGGGGGTGTCGTCGGTTTTTGAACTGTTACTATTCAACGAACCACACCCCCTCAGTCAGCCCTTACGGGCTGCCAGCTCCCCCATCGGGGAGCCAAGGGGCGTTTATCTTTTTCACCCCGGAGAAGATTCTCCGGGGTGAGGGGGGGCAGTGCCTGCGGCGGTCGAACTGCTTGTAGTGCCCGGCCTTGGCGCCCAGCATCTTGTTGTCCGCGCAGTTGGTCATATCCTCCAGGTTAAAGCAGTCGCGCCGGAATTCCACACCGTAGGCGATGGTAAAGATCGTGACCGTGCGGACCTGCCGCCACTGCTCCTCGCGCCGGTACTGCTTGATAGCCGTTTCCGTCTGGAAAAGGGATGAAAAAACGCGATCATGGGAGTTTTGTCCCTTTCCTCAGGTTGCCTGCGTCCCCCAAAACGGCGCAGACCGACCCGGCCCCCGTGGGCCAGCCTTGCAGCATATCCTCACAATTTTGCCTATTATAGCATATGCCCCGGAAAAATTCCAGAGGAAAAGCTTCATTTTGCTCATTCTTTCTCCGCTTTTTCTGATACAAACCAGCATAGTGTACAAATTTCCACCTTTTTTTCTGGAGGACTTGACAGTGCCTCTCCGGCATGATAGTATACGGACAAAATTGAATCGCTGGATAGAGGCGCGGGTCGTATCAGTACCCCACAGCAAGGCCGGGTGGCCGCCGTGGGCGAAAGGGCGCACCGCCGAAGTGGGAGAGGCTCACCCGGACCTTTCCTGCTGGGTCGTCAGAAAATATCTGCCGGACTGTCACAAAACTTTGTGAAGCGCTATCATTGGCCATTCGGTATTTCCGCACCCCAGAGCATCCTTTTTGGGGGGCACTGCCGATTTTCCCATGGACCGCTTACCAAAGCGGTTCATTTTTTATTTGCGGCGACCCCGCGTAAAAAAGAAAGGAAGGAAATAATTATGAAAAAGATCCTGTGCCTGCTCCTGGCAGCTGCGATGCTGCTCACCCTGGCTGCCTGCGGCAGCGACGAAACGGCCGCTCCCACCGAGGCTGATGCTGTGGCCTCCGGTGTGGAGGACGGCGTGCTGACCATCGCCATGGAGTGCGCCTATGCCCCCTACAACTGGACCCAGAGCGACGACTCCAACGGCGCGGTGCCCATCTCCAACGTGCCCGGCTCCTACGCCAACGGCTACGACGTGATGATCGGCAAGAAGATCGCCGAGGCCAACGGCTGGCAGCTGGAGGTCATCCAGTCCGACTGGGATTCTCTGGTGCCCGGCGTCCAGACCGGCAAGTTTGACGCGGTCATCGCCGGTCAGTCCATGACCGCCGAGCGCAGCGAGCAGGTGGACTTCGCCGGCCCGTACTTCTACGCCACCATCGTCTGCGTCACCAAGGCGGACGGCAAGTTCGCCAACGCTGCTTCCATCGCCGACCTGGCTGGCGGCTCCTGCACCGCCCAGATCGCAACCATCTGGTATGACCAGTGCCTGCCCCAGATCGAGGGCGCGAATGTCCAGCCCGCCTCTGAGACGGCCCCCGCCATGCTCATGGCCCTGGAGACCGATATGGTGGACTTCATCTGCACCGATATGCCCACCGCCCAGGGCGCTGTGGCCGCCTATCCTGACATGAAGATCCTGGACTTCTCCGGCACCGAGGGCGACTTCCAGTTCGACGACGCCGTGCGGGCAGAGAACGTGAACATCGGCATCTCCCTGATGAAGGGCAACACCGTGCTCAAGGAGAAGATCGACGCGGTGCTGAGCACCATGACGGTGGACGATTTCAACGCGCTCATGGAGCAGGCCATTGCCATCCAGCCTCTGAGCGAGGATTAAGGAATGGATAAGTTCGCCAAGCTCTTCACCGAGATCGGAAAGCTCTGGGCAAAGTACGGCGGCTCCTATCTGGTGGGCATCCGCAATACCCTGATCCTGGCCCTGGCCGCCACCGCCATCGGCTGCGTCATCGGCTTCATCTGCGGCATCCTCAATACCATCCCCTGCGCCAAAAACGACCGGCTGCCCAAGCGGATCGTGCTGAAGCTGGTGCGCATCATTGTGCGCGTCTATGTGGAGGTATTCCGGGGAACGCCCATGGTGCTCCAGGCCGTGTTCATCTATTATGGCCTGCCCTATTTCACGGACAATGCCCTGAAATTCACCAATATGTGGGTGGCGGCGCTGGTGGTGGTGTCCATCAATACCGGCGCTTATATGGCCGAATCCGTCCGGGGCGGCATCATCTCCATCGACCCCGGCCAGACCGAGGGAGCCAAGGCCATCGGCATGACCCATGTGCAGACCATGCTGAATGTGATCCTCCCCCAGGCCCTGCGCAACATCATGCCCCAGATCGGCAACAACTTCATCATCAACGTGAAGGATACCTCGGTGATGTTCATCATCGGCTTCCCGGATTTCTTCGCCGCCCACCGGGCGGCGGTGGGCGCCAGCTATCTGTACTTCCCCTCCGCCACGGTGGAGATGGCGGGGTATCTGTGCATGACCCTGACCGCCTCCCTGCTGCTGCGGCTGGTGGAAAAGAAGCTGGACGGCAGCAGCGACTATGAGCTGGTGCAGGTGGACCCCCTGGTGATGACCGCCGGGACCTACAACCACCCCAACCGGGGCACGCCCTTTGACGAGCGGAGCAAGGAATTCCAGGCCAAGGAAGCCCAGAAGCTGGAGTATAGCCGCACGAGAGGAGAGCGCTGATATGGCAGAACGAATTTTACAGGTGAACCACCTGTCCAAATCCTTCGGCAGCCATCAGGTGCTGCGGGATATCGATTTTACCGTGAACCGGGGCGACGTGATCTCCATCATCGGCGCGTCCGGCTCCGGCAAGTCCACTCTGCTTCGCTGCATCAACCTGCTGGAAACCCCTACCTCCGGCGAAATTCTGTACCACGGGGAGAACGTCACCGCCCGGGGCTTCAAGGCCCCCAGGTACCGCACCCACGTGGGCATGGTGTTCCAGTCCTTCAACCTGTTCAATAACATGACGGTGCTGGAAAACTGCATTACCGGCCAGGTGAAGGTGCTCCGCCGCAGCCGCGGCGAGGCCCGGGAGCACGCCATGAAGTACCTGGAAAAGGTGGGCATGGCTCCCTACATCAACGCCCGCCCCCGCCAGATCTCCGGCGGACAGAAGCAGCGGGTGGCCATCGCCCGCGCCCTGGCCATGGACCCGGAGGTACTCCTGTTTGACGAGCCCACCTCCGCCCTGGACCCGGAGATGGTGGGCGAGGTGCTGGGCGTCATGCGCAGCCTGGCCGCCGACGGTATGACCATGCTGGTGGTCACCCACGAAATGGCCTTCGCCCGGGACGTGAGCAACCACGTGGTCTATATGAACCAGGGCGTCATCTGCGAGGAGGGCACCCCCGCCGATCTCTTCGGCGACCCCCAGCGGCAGGAAACCAGGGATTTCCTCTCCCGCTTCCGCAGCAATTAAGGCAACACCGCACAATTTGGCAAGAAGCCCCAGCCTGGATTTTTGGCTCAA
>OLHA01000644.1_pt1 | contig 20360 bp, 10 predicted proteins | sample 1605961 | NCBI WGS metagenome assembly OLHA01 (sample SAMN03283288) | human gut metagenome | biome: human-associated habitat; material: feces | host: Homo sapiens | place: Peru | collected 2012
CGCAGGGAAATCTATACCCGCCGATAATGTTTCGGTGAGTACGTAAACGTAACCCGGAGTGAAAAATTCAGGCGGCGCTTTGCACAGAATTGCCGGGATTTCGTCATCGTTGAGTTCGTCAAAAAGCGATTGCGCCGCTTTTTCCGTGCCAGCAAATACCGCTGTCACATACTTTTTCTTTATGGCGGGGGAGATGTCTTCAACGAGGACGGTGTATGCGCCGTCCCAGCGTGAGCCTTGCATTATCTTGAAATTTATAAGGTCTTTAACCGGAGTGTCAAACGACCCTCTTGCAAAGTTGTCGGCATACACGGCGGAATGCTTTTCGTACTGCGCAAAAAGCTCCGACGTCGAAAGCGTGAATTTGTCGAGTCCTTTGCAGAGCTTTCCTTCCGTGAAAAGCTCTTTGATGTCTTCATTGATGAGTTTTTCGGCAGACAAAGCGCGTTCCTTGACGGATGCCGAATCGCATACGAAAAGGAAAGCGTCGCCGACGTATGAAAACACCGTGGCGGGGGAGGGGAACACGAGAGGCAGATATCTGTCCCTGCCCTCCGGGGGGAGAGCGGCGCGCAAAAGCTCCGCATCGCGGTCGAGCCACTGTCTCACCGCGGCGGTGTTTTTCCCTCTTATCGATTTCGAAAGTGCAGTCAGCTTTTCGGCAAGCTCCGACGGAGAATCGAATATGATTTCACCGCATGGGGGAATGTCGGTCTGTCCGAGCGGACAGGTGCGGCGCTGGGAGATAATGTCAAATTCGCTTACCGTGTCAATCTCGTCTCCCCACAGCTCTATGCGGACGGGTGACGATGTGTTTGCGGGGAAAATATCAACGATTCCGCCGCGCACCGAAAATTGCCCTGCGCCCTCCACCATTTCACTGAAGCTGTAACCCGCTCCGACAAGCTTTTCCCGCAGTTCATCCGTTGAAAATGTCATGCCGGGCTTTATGGAAAAGGTCTTTGCTTTGAGGACGTCGGGCGGTACGGTGTACTGCATCGCGGCTTCTGCCGAGCAAACCAGTATATCGCTCTGCCCGTCGGTGAAGCGCGACAGCGCACCGATACGCGTTTGCTCATACTCCGATGAAGACGCTTTTATATCCTGAAAATTGAAGTCGCGCGCGGGAAAAACGGCGGCGGATGAACCGAATACCGTCAGATCGTCGGCGAGCTTTTGCGCTGACGCGTCGTCGGGAGCTATAACCACCGCTTTTCTTCCGAATTCCTCGCAGAACGAGTGTATCATAAGTGCCTTCGGCGCCGGAGGAAGTCCCAAAACGCCGAATGGAAAGCTGTTTCTGTTTACGTCCTCACGAATTGCGGCAAATTCCGGGGAAGACGAAAAGATTTTTGAATAGCAAGACATATTTTTAACCGTTATATTTATTCATCGCGCCTGCGCTGTCGCCCTGCACCATGAGTGCGACCGCTTTTACGGCGCGTTTCATTGTTTCTTTTATTGTCTCGACATCCTCTTTCGAAAATTTGCCGAGAACATAGTCCTTGAGATCGGAATCGGGATCTTTTCTGTTGCCGACACCTATTTTCAGACGCGGGAAATTATCGGAATTAAGATGCCAAATGATGCTCTTTATCCCGTTGTGACCGCCTGCCGAGCCTTTGAGCCGTATACGGAGCATTCCCGTGGGAAGCGAAATGTCATCAAATATTACTATGACCTTTTCGGGCGGTATTTTATAGAAATCCGCCGCCTCTTTAATCGCTTCTCCGGAGTTATTCATATATGTCTGCGGCTTCATGACAAGACAGTTATGACCTTCAATGCTTACGGCGCCCGTAAGCGCCCTGTATTTGAGTCTGTCGACCGAAAAAGAATACTCGTTGCAGAGCATGTCGATGCACAGAAAACCCGCATTGTGGCGAGAGTATTCATATTCCTTTCCGGGATTTCCCAAGCCCGCTATGATAAATTCGGGTTTCCCGACCGGAGCGGAGAAAACGGGAACCTTCTTTTTGAAAAATGCCATTTTTTTGTCCTTAATACTTTTTCGGTCTGTAGGGCTTTTTATCTGTTACCCAGCCCTCTTTGTTTGTCTGACGTTCTCGTGCTATTGCAAGCGCATCTGCGGGTACATCGTCCGTTACAGTGCTTCCGGCGGCGGTGAATGCCCTGTCGCCGACCGTTACGGGGGCTATCAGATTTGTGTTGCAGCCTATAAAAGCGTCGTCGCCGATAACACAGCGGTTTTTGTTTTTTCCGTTGAAATTGACGGTTACGCAGCCGCATCCGAAGTTTACGCCGTTTCCGACGTCCGAATCTCCGACGTATGTCAGATGTGACACACTTGTGTGATGACCGATTTTTGAATTCTTAACCTCGGTGAAGTTCCCGCAATGCGAGCTTTCGCCTATTTCCGCGCCCGGACGAAGATGTGCAAACGGTCCTATTGACGCATTGTCGTGAATGACTGCGGATTCCGCCTGAACGCTGTTGAGTGTGCAGTTGTCGCCGACTGTCGTGTCAAACAGCACGGTATTCGGACCTATTACGCAGTTTTTTCCTATTTTGCAGCCGTGTTTTATTATTGTGCCGGGCAGTATCACGGTGTCCGCACCTATTTCGGCATCGTCGTCTATCATGACGCCGTCGGAGCACGGAACGGACACACCTTCCGTCATCAGTTCGGTCATGACCTTTTTGCGCAGCAGCTCGTTTAGCTCCGCGAGCTGTATCCTGGTGTTTGCGCCGAGCACCGCATCCGCATTGTCGGCGGCGAAGGCTCCCACTTTCAGTCCTTTCCCGAGAGCGATGCTCACGGTGTCGGTGATGTAATATTCACCTTTGGAATTGTCGTTCGTGAGAAGTCCCAAAAGCTCGGTCAGCGTGTCGCAGTCAAACCACATGGCGCCGGAATTTATTTCTTTTATCTTTTTTGTCTTGCAGTCCGCGGACGCCTCCTCGACAATCGCCTTGAAGCTCTCGTTTTTGTCACGGACAATCCTGCCGTAGCCGAACGGATTGTCTATTTTTGCGGAAATGACTGTTTGAACGAACCTGTTTGCAGTGTGGTATTCAAGTGCGTCGGCTATCGTTTTTGAATCGATAAACGGTGCGTCGCCGTTGAGTATCAGCACATTAACTCCGCTGTGTTCCTTTATGAAATCCGCAGCCTGCATTACGGCATGCCCCGTACCGAGACGCTCTGCCTGATGCACGGTTTCAGCGCGACCTTTCAGGTGCTCATCCAATATATCCGCTCTGTAGCCCGTTACAACACATATGTCTTCAACGCCCGCGCCGAGAGCAGCGTCCATGACCCTGTCTATCATGGGTCTGAACAGAATTTCAGCCATTGCCTTCGGCTTCGAAGATTTCATTCTCGTGCCCTCGCCGCCTGCGAGGATTATTGCGCAGTTTTTCACCAAAAAACCTCCCGAAAACTTATATTTTATTTTATTGCGTTCTTTTTGTTTTGATCTGCGCCCGATACCGCCTTACGGCAGGAATGCGCATACAAAAATACTATACCACTTTATCTGTCCGACTTCAAGCAAAACTTGTTATGACGGCAATATATATGTGTAATATTTATAAATAGAACATGTTCTTTTTGTGTAAAATCAAGAATTTTTATTTTTTGCAAGGAACATTTGTCTATTGCTTGACACTTGACCTGAAAATATTTATAATAATTGTGTATAAATGGGACAGCCGCGATAGACCTTTTCGGTAAACTATCCAAAATTACGGCTTGTCTTAAGGAGGAATTATTGTGGGTAATAATTCAGGAACAAGAGTGAAGTCCCGCGTTTTCGCAAGAATATTTATCGCCGTAACGGCGGTATGTCTTGCTCTTACCGCGGTTCCGTTCCTTGCTCCCGGCAGCATGCCCGTCGCAAGCGCGGCGAATGTGCAGCTTACGGGTTCAAACAAGGCGGACATCAACTCCGACCTTGCCGGCTACGCGCAGGGGACGGTCGTCGATCTCACGCTGCAGAGCGATATAAACGTCGATGACAGCAGCATCGGCGATCAGCTTACCACGGGTACGATTGACGGAATTGTTATTCCGAAGGGTATTACCGTAAACCTTTACATGAACGGCAAGCGGATTTATTTCAGCCGTAACGGCAAGGGTGAGAGCGGCTTTTGGAAATTAACGGGTTTACGTGCCGTTGTCAATAAAGGTACGCTGAACGTATATTCGGGCACCGTGTCCAGTCCCAACCGCACAAGCGCGAGTGATGATGCCTCGTCCATTTATGTTTTTAATAACAGAACGGGAATGGATTCAAGCAACAATAAAGAAACGGCTTTTGTTCGCTTGGAGGCAATTTCAAACGAAGGCACACTTACCGTCAACAAAAACGTAACCGTTTTTGTCAAATCCGAGCTTGCGTATAAGGATAAGAGCGGTTCTTATCCCAATGACGCGACTGCCACGACTGCGGTTGCCGCCATATTCAATGTGTCAAATTCCGCATCCGTGGCGGTTCGTAGTGCGGTCATTACAGCCTACGCGGATGCACGGAGCATAAACGATAAGGGTGATACGGCAGAATCGCGCGCGTATGCCTACGGAATTTACGGCGGCAAAGTTAATGTTGAAAGCAATTCAATTTTTACTACGACAGCGCTTTTAAGAAATGCGGAAAGTAATCTTATTTCCAATAAAGAAGGTAAAGTAACGGGTGTTGCCATTGGTATCTGCACAAACGGCGGCATCGATGTTGACGGCGGTACATTTAACTTTGCATCGGATGTTTCGGCTGACAACAATGCGCTTGAAAAAGGTACCGCTTATATATATCAGTGCGGCATATTCTACGGCACCGGTGCCACACCCACGCTGTGCGATGGCACGATAAATGTTGCTTCCAAAAATACATTCTCTTATAATAAGGTGAAAAATAAAAACTACAGCGAGGGTACGGTATTGACATCTGCCCGTTTGCCGTGGTCGCCCTCCGATGTTTTCAGCTCCGTAACAAATAACCTCTACAACCGTGCGGTCGAGGACAGCAACTACCCCGCGAGAATTACAACAAACGTTACCGCGGGTCAGTATAAAGATGAAGCGGGCAACATATATAACACCGATATTTCCACTTCTCCCGATTCGCATCCCACTTCAATCGACAGAGGTGCGCTTGAAGGCTCATACCGTGTTCATATCATATACAGATATTGGATCGACAGTCAGAGGTCGGCTCTATATGAAGCGATAACCACCACCGACGGCACAGCGGGCTACTCATTCGCTCCTCTTAACGACGAATCCGATGTCGTTAAGACAAAGGCACAGTTTACCGGACTTGCATCTTCGACGAACTATACGAAAACCGCCGCAAGCGGCGTTAAGTACTTTTCCGGCGGCGAACCCTATAACAGCAATTTCTGGCAGCTTAAGAGTATAAACTATGAAATATCCACCACCGGCGCATGGTTCTCCGATAAGGATTTCTCAAAGATCGGCAGAACAATGAAATCGTTTGAGACAGATACAAACATTACGGTCGGTGACGGCGCGACAAGCCCGGTGTACATTTATGTCGACTATGTAAAGAAGATTCCCGCAACCATATCCATGTCTCTGACCTCCAATACCGCCGTTTACACGGGCAAGCCTATCCTTGCGAGCGTTCTCGGCGCGTCAATCAGAAATGAGAAGGATCAGACCGACTGCACGGCGGATTACGATCTTGACAAGACCGGCGCCGAGCTTATTCCCGTAAACTATGAGTGGACGGGTACGACGGCAGCGGGCGCAGAGGTGTCCGGCAGCGGCAGTCTTCCCGTGAGCGTCGGCTCTTACAGCGTTACGGCGGTGTTTGACGACAACACGGTGTATAACAAAAACGATAAGCTTTACAAAAACAGAGAAGCATATTCCTACACGTTCAGTCTTGACATTACCCCCTCGGAGGTTTCAAGAGGTACGCTGCCTGTATCCGTAAGCCTTACCTACGGCGAAAAATTGAGTGAAGCGCTGAAGCTTTCCGGTTTTGCAGCCGACGGAGTTAACGGCGAAAAACCCGCCGGTACATTTTCCTTCAAAAATTCCGTCGACGGTTCCGGCTATAAGAATGCGGGCAACGGAAGCGTTGATATTATATGGACTCCCACCGATTCAAAGGGTAACTATAAGCAGACAGTTTTCACGGTATCCTACACCGTGGCAAAGGCACAGCTCAACATAAGACCCGTTGCGGCGACGGTCGTTTACGGCGAAAGCAGCTTTAAGAAAGCGTTCTCGTCATACTTTGAAGGACTTGTCGCGAATGACAACAACGACGACGTAAAGGCTCAGATCGAAGCCGTTCTCTCGTACACGGTGCTTCGCAACGGAAGCTGGTATCCGTATAAAGCGGGCGAAACTCCCGCAGGCACATATCCTATCAGAGCGACTCTTACCGACAGCACTCTCTCGGTGCTCTCCAACTATGAATACAGCTACGTGTTCGGCGCGACCGATAACCCGGAGGGTATCCTCACGGTCGAAAAGCGTCCCATTACCGTTGTTGCCACGGCTATAGGCAGACCTTACGATCCCGATAACGGCACGGTTGCGGTCAAGTTTGATATAACCGAAGGCAAGCTCCTTGCCGACGATTTGAGCGTTGTTAACACAACAGGTTCTCTCGGCAGCAGAAACGCGGGCATTCAGCTTGTTAACGACATCAATACATCGACCGTTCCCGCACTTCTTTCCGGCGGCAAGCGTGACAACTATGTGCTTGAAAAGCTTCTTTACAGCACGGGTGATTACCTTACGGTCGAAATTACAAAGGCGGTACCCTCCGTTTCGGTTCCGTCGCTCGGCGCGGTGTTCTATCGCAGAACTCAAACGCTTGCCGATATCGACCTTTCCGGCTACAATGTCGGCGGCACATGGCAGTGGACGGACAGAACCGTTAATCCCACTGTTGCGGTCGGTGCTTATTCCGCAAGGTTTACTCCCGACGATCAGTCAAACTATGAAGCTATCGTCACGGATATCCCACTCACGGTCAATCCCACTCCCGTTGTGATCTCCTACAAAGGCGAGGTATCCTACGGCGACAACGTTCCCAATATCACGGCATACACCTATTCCGCCCCGAACGATCCGTCTTTCAGTATTGACGCCGTTACCACAACCGGTAACATAAACGTATCTACCGATTACAAGGTCGGCAGCACTGTAAGCGCATCGGGGTATGCGGTATACATTTACGCTCCCAACTTTAAGGATGTCAACGGAAACTACTCGTTTACGACTCAGAACGGCGTTATAACAGTAAAGCCGCGTAAAATCGTATTTACCGTTTCCGACGCCACCGTTACTTACGGCGAAAACTTTGTAACCGACAGCGTTACGGTAACGTTTGACGAGAGCCGTCTCGTCGGTGACGACAAAGCGACCGATATCACGTCAAACGGTGTCGAACCCTCATTCACGGTGTCGACCGCATTTGACTATTTCTCAAACTACAATGTAGGCGTATATGATCTTGTCGCAAACCGCTCGTTCACGACGTCGCCGAACTATGACGTCGAAATTCTTAACGGTAAGCTTACGGTTAAGAAAGCCGACCTGGTGATCAAGGCAAAGAACATCTCCGTGACCTACGGCTCCGATGTTCCCGATCTGTCGCAGCAATATGAGCTTATCGGCGCGAAAAAGGGCGACACTCTCGTCAAGGCGGTTACCTCCGGCAGTGTGACCTTCGGAACAACCTATAAAAAAGGTGCGTCCGTAAACGCGGAGGGTTACAATTTCTACATTGATATTTCCGGCGCAGCATTCCAAAACTATAATGTCTCGGTCGAAAGCGGCATAATAACGGTCGTTAAGGCCGATCCCGTTATCACCAAATATCCCACCGCAACCATCACCTACGGCGAGACGCTTGCCGAGGCGGTTTTCACTGGCGGCACATCAAATATCGAGGGCACATATGTTTATGACAGAGCCGATATCCGGCCTGCATGGCAGGAAGCCCCCTGGACTATTTATACCGCAACGTTTGTTCCCGACGATACGGTGAACTACAATACCGTTGCAGGCCTGAATATTTCGCTCACTGTCAATAAGAGAGCGATTACCGGTTCACTTGCGGTTAAGGGTAATCCGATGCTGAACGAGGAATTGACAGTCGATGTCAGCGGTCTTGACCCCGATTCCGTCGGCACCTACACTTTCGTTTGGACTGTCGGCGGCGTGAATGTCGGCACCGGAACGACGCTCTTGCTTAACAAGCAGGAGTATGTAGGCAAACCGGTAACAGTTACCGCAACCGCAACCGGTTATTACACAGGCACCGCAAGCTTCACCACAACACAGATTGCTCCCACACTTACTTCCGTTACAACCATTCTTACCGACAGTGAGTTCGACAAATACTTCAACATCGGCGGACTTGATTTCAACGGTTCAAAGACAGTTGTTTACAACGGTATGTCGCAGAATGTTACCGTAAGCCTCCGCAGCGATGTTACGGCAATTGCGAGGGTCGGTGAGATCACCGTTAAGTATAACGGCAGCACTTCTGCTCCCGCCGCTGCCGGAACTTACAATGTTACGATAGACATTGCCACTCCCGCTTTCGGTACGATTACGACGGGTCCGGACGGAAAGACATACGACGGCAGCACCGTTGTGTATTCTCCCGTTTCAAACTTCAGGATAGGCACTCTTGTCATCTCTCAGGCTCCCTATGACGTAACTGTTTCAGTGAATGATAAGGTTTACGACGGCTACACATCCGCAACCGCAACAGTAACAGGCGAATCGGGTGCCGTGACGCTCACGGGCGGCATAAAGGACGATGTCAAATTTGCCAAGGCGTCATTTGTGTTCGCCGATGCAAATGTCGGCACGGGCAAGACCGTAGCCTTTACGGATGCTTCGCTCACAGGTGCTTCCGCCGCAAACTACAGACTTGTTCTCACGATTCAAAACGGAGGCAAGGCAAATATAACACCCAGAAAGCTCCTTGTAAAAGCCAATCCCATTTCAAGAGAATATGAGTACGGCAATTACAGTGTTGACGTTTCGTTTGAAATAAACACTGCGTCGATTGCTCCCACGGATTCCTCTGCGTCTATCGGTGTAAATGAAGCAGCCGTTTCGGGCAGTGTCGACGATTTCCGTGCGGGAACAAGAAAGGTAACTCTTTCGAATGTTGAGCTTACGGGTGCGAAGAAAGACAATTACGTTCTTGAAATAACAAACCTTACAAATCTTACCGTTCAGATACTCAAAGCAACTCCGAGTTATCCGATTCCGTATGTCGCCGATCTTACTTATGATGCGGGCAGACACCTTTCGGTTGTCAGTCTCGGCGATTCGCGCTGGAGTTGGGATCAGAGCGTGAGAAATGAAATACCCGCCGCGGGATTCCACACATACACGGCAGTGTACACTCCCTCCGATACATCAAACTATGCAACTGTCAGTTATGAAGTCAGCTTTACCGTCAACAAGGCTCTTGTTGAAGTTAAGGCGGCATCATTCACCGTGACCTACGGCGATACGGAACCTACCTATTACACCACCGTAAAGGGACTTACAGGCTCCGACACCGTTAAAACTCTTGACGGCTTTGTTCTTCTCAACTGTGCTTATCAGTCCGATTCGACCGTCGGTACTTATCAGATAACGATTGACGGCCAGTATGAGAGTGACAACTACACATTTATCTATGTTCCCGGTTCCGTCACCGTCAAACCAAGAACGGTTTATGTAACGGCTGAAGCAGTCAACCGTGAATATGAACCCGGTAACGTTAAGGTAACAGTCAGGTTCTCCGCACTTTCAAATGTCCGTGCGGGCGACGAAGGCAACGTATATCTCGAAAACGCCTCCGTTGACGGCACTGTAGCCAACGATACGGCAGGAAAGAAAACCGTTGACTATATTCTTCCCGAGCTTGCGGGTTCTGCGGCGCAGAACTACGAACTGAAGCTTCTCAACACAAACCTCACGGTAGAAATTCTCAAGGCTCACCTTGCCGGCGTTGTCCTTCCTTCCTCCGCTTCAATGTTCTACGGTGATAAGCTTTCAACCGCAAAATGGACCTCTGCCTATGAGGGCGCCGACCTCGGCACCTTCTCGATGAAGGATCCGATGTCCACACCCAAGGCTGTCGGTACAACATCAAACGTTTATAAGGTTGTGTTTACACCGTTCAACTCGATAAACTACGCAACTGTTGAGCAGTACATCACCCTCACGGTCGAAAGAGCGACGCTCAACCTTGAAATGAGCATCACAGGTGTGTTAAGCTCAGGCAGCAAGCTCTATGTCGTAACCAACAGTATTCCCGCTGACGCGCCGCAGTACATCGTTTACAACTGGTACAGAGTCAATAACCCCGATGAGGATTATAAGAGCGGCAAGCTTATCTCTTATAATACTTCGGAATATACTCTTACCGATGCGGATGAGGGCGATTATATCGTAGTAGTTGCGCAGAACACAGCGGATTCACCATATATCATTTCCGCAAAGTGCATCTCCGACGCTTCCGTTGAACAGCCGAAGATGTCGTTCTGGCAGAGAATCATGAAGTGGTTCTACCGTCTCATTGCCGCAATCTCTGCAGTTTTCGGCAGAATCAAATAAATTTTTCATAAGAACATAGCAAAAGGGGCTGTAAAAAACTCGGTTTTTTTACAGCCCCTTTTTAGGGTATAGGAAAAAATGAGGAACGGACGAACTGAGCAAAAGCAAGGCTTCAGACTTGATTTTGCTTGCCCGAATGCGCAAAACGAACGTCGAGCGGCGCAGCTTGTTTGCTTGTTCTTATCTGTTTTTTAAAGAATTTTTTGTGATTCGCTTCTTTGTGTTGGTTAATGTTGACATAATTGATTAAATATTGTATAATAAAACTGTAAAAATGTAATACGGTTTTCCCTCCGAACAGTTAAATTCGATTTTGCGCAGGGAGCTGTATTATCGGTATGAATGAGGATGAGTTTATGAAAAAGTATCTTATCGTAAACGCAGATGATTTCGGGATGTGCAGTAGTGCAAATGATGCCGTTGAAGAATTATTTCTTGACGGCAGACTTCGTTCCGCCACTGTCATGCTTCCGTGCGAAGCATCAAAAGAGGCGGTCGACTTTGCCGTTGCACATCCCGAATTTGCCGTAGGCGTTCATCTTACCATGACAAACGAGTGGGAAACACATAATTGGAAGCCGCTCACAGACGGAAAAAGTCTTGTCGATGAGCGCGGATTTATGTGGCGTTCGACGAAACAGGTTGAAAAAAACGCAAAATTAAAAGAACTTAAAGCCGAGATGTGCGCACAGATTAACCGCGCTCACGAGCTTGGAATGAAGCCGTCGCACCTTGATAATCACATGGGTTCGCTCTACGGTAATCAGACGGGCAGATTTACAATGCTTATGATGACGATGCGGGTATGCGGAAAATACGGTTATCCGTTTCGTCTTTTTAAGAAGACGTGCAAAGAAATGTGTCCGCGAGGCACACCGTGGGCAGTGTATAAGATCGCGCCCGTATTTACGTCTCTCATGGCAAAAATAAACCGCGTTGTATTGCCGGATTATCTGTTGTTCCCGGATTGGGGATTGCCCGGAATGAAGGACAGCTATGAAAAATACCGTGAGAAGATTTTGTATCTCTGGACGCATATTCCCGACGGTGTGACGGAAACCTTTGTTCATCCAACGAAGGAGAGCGATGAAATTAAAAAAATAACCTCAAACTGGCGAGACAGGGTGTGGGAATACGAGTTAATGAAGGATCCGGAAACAGAAAAATACTTAAATGCACACGGAGTTGAGCTTATTAATTATCGCGATCTTGTTGAGTTGTCGCGACAGAAAAAACACCAAAGGAAAGTTTTTTGATTATAAATATCAGAAAGGAGAGCTTTTATATGAGTAAAAGCAAAGGTCTTGTGCGCATCCCGTCTATAGACCGCTTTCGCGGTGCGGTTATTTTTTCAATGATTATTTTCCAGTTCGCGGAGCATTTTAAAAACCTCGGTGCGCTGTCAACTCTTGCGCATCATGCACCGAAAGAGGATGCTTTTTATATTCTGCCGAATTTCAGCATAGCCGACATTATTGCTCCGATGTTTATTCTGGCGATAGGGCTTACTTACATCCCGTCACTTCGTCGACGTATAGAACGAGACGGACGGAAAAAAGCATGCATTCATTTTGTTGGTCGTTACCTGACGCTTATCGGCATCGGTATGACAATGGACGGCGTCAATGACCTGCTCGACGGAAAGAATAAACCCGTTGAAACCGTATGCAAGGCGGTATCAATTGTTGTGGTTGTCTGTATTTTGCTTTACGGCATTCTGCGGCTGTTCAAAGCGAAGAAAGCGGCGCATTATGCGGGGGTCGTTCTCGGTTATATCGTTGTTGCCTACGGCGTGTTCGGCGTTGTTCTTGCCGCGGTCAATTCCGTAATGCTTATTTCGGGCAAAACGGGTGATTCGTACAATCATTGGGTGGTTCTGCACCACATCGGTTTTGCGGGACTTGTGGCTTTGCCGTTTGCAATGCTTGACGGCAAGCATGCCACGTTGGTGCGGTTTGTCGGCGGCAGTGCGATCCTTGCACTGTTCACGGCATTTCATGAAGCGAGCTTTTCGTGGACGGAGTTCCCTAACAACATGGAGCTTGTTGACAAGGTTGCCGACGGCGGTTTCATCGGCGGATTTGCATGGGGCGCAATGCTTATTCTGTATCTGGCTTTTTCGGATTTGTATTATAAGGGCAGAAAACAGTTTGTATACGGCTTGGTTTGTCTCTTTGCCGTCGCAGCCTCGATCACTGCCGGAGTGTTTGCCGCTTTGCCCGAAAACACGAAGACATGGGCGGGCGCAATAAGCACGTTTTTGCCGATAAACAAGGGAAGCGTCAGTCCGTCATACGTGATTATCGCGACATTTATTTCGCTTTTCGCATTCTTCATTTTTGACCTGTTTAACGGGTTTATGCCGAAATTCGATCCGCTTCGCTGGTGGGGGAAAAATCCGATACTCATGTACTGTATTGAATTTGCCGTTATCGGCGGACTTAATGCGGCGCTCGGCGACTTCTTTAAAAATGCGTCGGCACCCGTGGCATCGGTTATAATAGCGGTCGTGATCGTCGCCTTGACATATCTTACATATATTCTTGATAAGAAAAATATAATAGTTAAGCTTTAACGTTTTTGCAGCCGATTTGTCGGATTCGGCATAATGAAAGCCGAGGCACTCACGCTTTGTGAAAGCCTCGGCTTGTTTTTTTATTTTTTGATCCGTCCGCCGAAGTTGGGGTCAAGAATGAGTGACGCAGCCGAGCCGACCGCTCCGCACGCCTTCTTCAGAAAACCGTTTGGACGGGTTCCGTTGAACATTAGGTAAAACTCAAATAAATCCTTGAATCCGGGTTTTGCCGTACTCTTGACATGTACGTTTCCGATCGGGTCAAACGTAAATGTAAACTCCCTGTACTGCGCCATCGACAGCGGTATGATCGTCAGCTTAAATTTGTTGTCGGATATCCATGTGCCGAACGATGCAACGGGAACGGTAAGGTCGGAGAGCTTTATTTCGCTCATGCCGTATTCGCCCTCAAGACCGACATTTATTTCGGCAACCGGACTGTTTTTCTCTTTGAACAGCACCTTTAATGAATTTTCTTCAAAGAAAAACATAAAATCATCTATCATTCCCGAACGCTGTGAGAGCATGAACAGATTACCCGTTCCGAGCACACCTGCAGTGCCTCGGCGGCGCATAACGATTCGTTTTCCGTTGATTTTGGCTTCCATTTCGGGTTTGCGCAGTGCCATGGGCGGGGTACGCGTTTCACATCTTTTTATATAGCTTGTAAGCGCATTGAAATCCTCGTCGTTTTTCTCCGCCGGAACATCGGCGGAAAACGCGGCAGGGAAGTGCTTCCAAAGCGTTTTCATAAACACGTCCTCCTGCGGTTCACCTGCGGTACACACGAAAACCGCATCGTATTTCGGGAAGACAACAACAAACTGGCTGTAAAGTCCGTTAAAAGAAAACGTCCCCATCTCATCCGACTGAATGAATATCTGGAATCCGTAGCCCGAATCGTTATTGAACACGGAGGGTATTTTTTGAACGTGACGTGTCGTTGCCGCGTCTATCCATGCTTCGGGAATGACCTGTTTGCCGTCGTACATGCCGCGGTTAAGATAGCATATTCCGATTTTTGCCATATCTTCGGTTTTGAAATAGGCACCCCAACCGCCTGCATCATATCCGTTGTGATCTTTTTCCCAGAAAGGAGGCTCGATTCCGAGCGGCTCAAAAAGCCGCGGCGTGAGATATTCCGTAAGAGATTGTCCCGTGACCTTTGATATAATACGCGACAGAACATAAATGTTCTCGCTTAAATAGAAAAATTTCTCACCGGGTTTTTCGCTGAACGGAGCAGAAAGCCAGTTTTCAAGCCATTCGTTTTTCTCGCAGTTGTTTGCAATGCTGATTTTTTTGCCGCTTCTGTGAGTTATAAGGTGACGGATTGTAACAGTGTCGTTTTGAGCCTTAAGCTTTTCGTTGCTTCCGGTGTAAGGAAAGTACTTTGCGACTTTGTCGTCAAGGCTGATAAGACCCTCGCTGACTGCAAACCCGACTGCAGTTCCGGTTATGCCCTTTGAAAAAGAGAACATCGTGTGCGGAACCTCGGCTTTGAACGGCGCCCAGTAGCACTCCGAAGCGACCTTGCCGCCGCGAACAATCATAAACGAATGCATGTTTAGACCGCGTGCGTCACAGTCGTGCAAAAAGCCTCTTATCTCTTTTGATAATACTCCTACTTCCTCCGGTGAAGCGGCGCGAGGCAGAGCGGGGTATTTTTTTGTTTCACTCATTTAGTTCACCTCAAAATCAAAATAAAAACCGAAACAGTGCATTTCGGCTGAAATCATTTTAAATTATACACTGTTTCTGTTAAGATTGTATTAAAATTTCAAGGACAAAAAAACAAGTCTTTGTTAACCCTGTGCCGATAAGGAGGTTTTGTTTCAAAAAAAAGAGAATACAAGAAACATATTCTCGTCGAAACCGTGCTTTTCTTCTTTTTGTTTTTTTCTGCTTCGTTTTGAAATGCAATTAATTTACACGGCGTCATAAAAAGGTGTTATCAAAGTCCGACAAAAGAGAATTTGCCGAACAATAAAAGAAAAAATTCGGAAAAAAATAAACCTGTGCCGATGTTCGGCTTTAATATTGACATTTGTTGAGTACAGCCGTATACTTATTGAAAAGGTTTTAATTATTCATTCTTCAAAGACGGGGATTTGATATGTCACTTATAACACTGAATATGCCGAGCAGTATGTTAAAAAAGCAAACGGAGGTTTGCATTTGCGTTCCGAACAGAGCAGAGGACGGAAAACCGATGACCGCGAGAAAGGTTTTGTGGCTGCTGCACGGACTGTCAGATGACAACACATGCTGGCAGCGATTTTCGAATATCGAGCGCTACGCAAACGACAGCGGCACGGTTGTGGTTATGCCCGACGGCGACAGGAGCATGTACATGGACAATGTATCGGGGCAGAACTACAAACGCTTCATAACGGAGGAACTTCCGCAGTATCTGCATTTTCTTTTCGGACTGTCCGAAAAACGCGAAAACAACTTTATCGCCGGACTTTCGATGGGAGGAATGGGCGCGGCAAAGATTGCTCTTGCAAACCCTGACAAATATGCGGGCTTCGGCTCATTTTCGGGACTTCTTGACTTAAAATACGTTAAGGCGGCGTTTATGCCGCAGATGAACGCAGAGTTTCCGTTTATGAACGACGTGTTTGACGCGACCGATTACATGGGTGAGGACGCCAAAACGCTTCTCGACAAAAATCTTCACTCCGACATGAAAATGTATATTGCATGCGGCACCGAGGACTTCTGGATAAAAGCCTCCGAATCCTTTAAGGAAAAAGCAGACGCATTCGGTATGGATGTGAAGTACGTTTTTGAAAAAGGCGGTCACGAATGGAGTTTGTGGGACAGAAACGTCAGACGCTTTATTGATTACATTAATGAATAAAAAACGTACGGAGTGAAAAATTCAGCCGCTCCGTACGTTTTTTTTATTTTTTCTTTTTAAGGCGAAGCTGCGCAAAAAAATCGGAAAGAATTTCGGCGCATTTTTCTTCTTCGACGCCGCCTTCAAAAGAGGGTTTGTGATTATACGGCAGAGCGAACAGATTGACTAAACTTCCGACCGAGCCTGCCTTTTTGTCGTATGCACCGAAATAAACTTTTTCGATGCGTGCATTTATTATCGCTCCCGCGCACATCGGGCAAGGCTCCAATGTGACAAACATCTCGCACCGCGGAAGACGCCAGCCGCCGAGCAATCTGCAAGCGTTGTCAATAGCTTCTATCTCCGCATGAAGCAGTGCGTTTTTTCCGATTTCACGTCGATTGCGTCCGTTTGCTATAACCTTACCGTCTTGTACAACCACTGCCCCTATCGGCACTTCGCCGTCGTTGAACGCCTCACGCGCCAATTTCAGCGCTTTGTCCATAAATGCGCATTTTTCCGCGTCTGTCATATGAGTTCTTCTATTTTTTTAAGGGTGTTAAGACCGCTCTTTATTCCTTTTTCACAGTCCTCCATGCCCTCAAATTCAACCGTAACAAAACCGTTGTAGCCGGCATTTTTTATAATGCGAAGGCACTGAAGCACGGGAACAATGCCGTGACCGATTATCGCTCCGCGAAGGTAGTTGCCGCCGCGCGTCATAAAGAATCCGTCGGAGGGAACAAATTCTTCACCCGATTTGAAGTGGAAGTCCTTTGCATGGACATGCACGGCATACGGGGCAAGCTTTCCGACCGCTTTTGCCGGGTCTTCGTCGGCACAGAGGAAGTTGCCGATATCGACAAGCGCGCCGAAATTATCGTTATGAACGCCGTTGATTATCGCTTCCACTCTGTCGGAATCCTGACAGAAGAAGCCGTGGTTCTCAATTGCCGTGCGGATGCCTTTGGTCTTTGCGTACTCCGTGACCTCACGGTAGCCGTCAATTATCATGGGCAGCGCATTGTTAAAGCCGCGATTGCCGCGCTCCTCCGCAGCGTAGCCCCATGTTGCGTCATGACGCATCAGGTGACAGCCGAGAGCTTCGCAAATATCGACTTCGCTTATGAGACGTTCAACTTCGGTTGCGCCCTTGAGAAGATCGGAGCCTATACAGTAGGCGACAATCTCAATGTCGTATTTTTCCGCTTCTGCTTTAAGCGATTTCGCATAATCAAGCTTGCCGACGCCGTCGGGAGCGTGAATTTCGGCAAATTCAATGCCGTCAAAGCCCATCTCTTTTGCAAGGGCAATAAGCTCTTTTTCGCTGCGGACGCCCGAAGACGTGAGCTGTGAATAACTGTAGGAACTTACCGAATATTTCATTGTGTGACCTCCGTTGTCATAAGAGTTAATTTATATCGCATGCTTTCATACTGCAAGCCGGGAGTTACCTTTACATAGTATGTGCCGGGTTCGAGCGCTGCATATGCGTACACGGGCTTTCCGTCACTGAAGGATGATATGCTGTATACGGGACGGGAACCCGATGTCAGCAGCGGCAAGCCCTTTTCGTCCGAGAGCGCAACCCTGCTGCGTGATGAATCATACAGACCGAATATAAAAATGTTCTTTTCGCTGTAGGGAACCGCATCATGCTCCAGTGATACGCTTACGCGGCTTCTTTGCGTGACGGTGAAAACATAATAATCGTCGTCGCGGTCGCCGTTTTCAAAGGATGATATTGTTCCGTATTTCGAATTGCCGGAAATAAGAGTATCCGCCGTTTCAAATGTGCCGTTCGGTTCCTGTTCCCACGATGAAGAAGAAGCATCAAAAGAGACATTCAGCGTGTACGGCGTTTTGTTGCGGTACAGATCCGCGCTGTCTATTTTTACATAATACGTGCCTGCACCCAATCCGATTTCCGGAGAAATTACCGTTGAAACATCCCATGACGAAACGCCGCTGTATACCGCATTGCCGTTGCTTATTACCGTTATTCGCCATCCGTTTTTCGGTGTGCTGCCGTTGAGCACATTTTGAATCTCGCTTGCGTCCGGTTCGTGTGAAAATGTAAAACTGCATACACCGTTTTCGCCGAGCACGAACTTATACCAGTCGATGTCGCTGCCCGAGGAACGTGAGCTTAATTCGCCCGTGACAGCCGTGCCGGGAATGATTTCGTTTGCGTATGCCTGCAAATCGTTTATTTCGGATTCATACGGAAGATCGTTGTATTTGTAAAGCTTCAGACTGTAGGTTGCGTCGGAGTAGACTCTGTTCTCTATTTTGATAAAATAGCAGCCCTTTTTTACTCCTATTTTTCCCGAACGTAACGATTCGGTCGAAAAATACGAGTTGTCGGAATATATTTCATTTCCGTCGGAGTCGTATACCCAAATCTTCCAGCAAACTGTCGGCAAATCCTTTTTTTTATGGTCGAATGTGAATGATATTGCGCAGTTTCCGTATGACCTGAACATATACCAGTCGCAATCCTTGCCGTCGGAAAAATATGACGCACTGCCCTTTACGGTTTGCCCTGCGGCTATTTCGTTATAACGTGTCACCGTGTCGTTATATTCGATTTCGTAACCCGTGCCTTCGATAAACACAAACGACGCTATATATTCTCTGTTGGGAACGTTTCGGTTCAGACATGTAACTACCGCCTTGTATGTTCCTGCCGCAGCTCCTATTTCAGTCGATTTGAACATGCCGCCCGCCGCGGTGGTTTCAAGCTCGTTTATAAGGCGCCAAGCCTCGCTTTTTCCGTCTCCGTTCGGCGAATATTTCATATAAAGACACATTTTGTAAGCACCTGCCGAGAGCTTTTCGTGCTTGATTTCACAGACGATTGCGCCGCGTGTTTTTGCCGTTAAAATATACGAGGCTGAATCCGCAGAGGAGAAAAAGGAATCGGAATATGTGTGCTTAAACGGCTCACTTGCGTCTTCGCCGTTAAACTCGGCATTTATATCGCGGCTGTACGCACGCACCGGCGTCGGCTCAGGCGAAGTATTTTCGCTGCCCGAGTATATCGGCATAGGAGATTGTGCGGGAATGTCCGAATTGATGCCCGGAGCGTTTTCAGCGGAGTTTTTTGTTTGATTTTTGCCGACCGATGTGTCGGAAGTGTTTTCTCCGGCGGAATCGGTATCGGCGTCGGTTTTTGTGATCGCCGAAACGGTGTCGGATGTCGATGTGACCGTAAGATCGCGGTTTTCGGCTGACAAAGCCGTCTGTTGCCCGTCCGTCGTGCCGCCCGTTTTCGACGGAGCAGAATCCGGCAAAACCGTCACATTTCCTCCGGTGATCTCCGCAGACACGAAAGCTGCTGCACCGACGAGGATGCAAATGCTTAAAATAACCGATAAAGCTTTGTTTATCGCCCTCATTACGGCATCGTCCTTTCTCCGCTTTTTTCTTTGCCATTATATCACATTGCCGACAATTTTGCAATATGAGATAATAAAAAGCTGCGATAAAACATTGACAAAACGCGTTTTTTTTGGTAATATGAATGAGTGCCGAAAATCCGTGGTATCATTGTTTGCGAAGTCCGCTGTGTATGCAGAATCATAATACACAAACCTTTAATTATATTTGAGTCAAAAAAACAATTATCGGTGTCTCGGAAGAATAGTGTAAATACCGCCTAAAAAGTGTTGCGGTAATCGACTTCCGGCAAAAAACGATTAACAATAAGTTAATCTGCAAAAAAAATAAAGCAATAAGTTTTAAAATGCCTCCTTAGTTAAATGGATATAATAAACCCCTCCTAAGGGTTAGTTGTGAGTTCGATTCTCGCAGGGGGTGCCAAAAGCACAGCCGAAAAGCCTGTAAAATCAAGTTTTTCGGCTTTTTTTATTTTTGCTCAAAGACAATGAAACTAAAAAAACAAAAAATCTCATTAGCAAATTCTCCGTCTGCTAATGGGATTTAGGACTAATGTCGTCCGCCTTTCGGGTGGACGGCTTGCTAATAAAAATCAGCAAAAAAAAGAGAAGGAGTAAGGAAGATGACGGTCTATATCTCTCCGAACCCCGGCAAATCGCAGGCAAACGGCATTGCACTGCGTGCGGCGCAGATTTTGCTGACCCACGGTACACAGGTGTTGATGCAGGACACCTTGCAGGATGAGTGCAGTGCAATGGGCGTGCAGTATCTGCCGCAGAAAGAGTGCCTGCAAAAGACCGATGTGATTTTAACCATCGGCGGCGACGGAACCATCCTTCATGAAGCAAACCTTTCGCTCGAGTACCAGAAACCAATTCTCGGCATCAATTTGGGCCGCTGTGGTTTTCTGGCGACCTGTGAGATCGACGAGATGGAAAACAAGCTTTCGGCGGTGGCACGAGGAG
>OLHA01000645.1_pt1 | contig 20313 bp, 23 predicted proteins | sample 1605961 | NCBI WGS metagenome assembly OLHA01 (sample SAMN03283288) | human gut metagenome | biome: human-associated habitat; material: feces | host: Homo sapiens | place: Peru | collected 2012
CGTGAGCATGGCATTAAGGTTTCAGTAGTAGTAAACCATGTAGCTATGATCGAACAGGCGAGAGAGTATTATGCCGACTGCAAAATAAGGGATTATTTTTCCTTTATTTTAATTGACCCGGTGAACCGGTGTGTAAAGGATGAATTTTGTATTCCGCGAATCGATGGAACAGAGAAGTCAGTGTTTAAGGTACAAGATGGGAGATGAGGATATTGATTTCAAAATGTGGAATTTATACGTCGCAAGGAAAGCGGGTGCTCCTTGCAACCCGTGCAGTTGTAAATGGCCGTAAGGCTGTTGCCTATGTGAAGAACGGGCAATTGCAGGGGTATGAGTACCTGGATGATTTTAATGAACAATGCTATTCTGGTCCGTACATGACCTTTGAAGATAAAAAGGAACAGCTCAGGATGTGACTGCTCCCTGTAACCGCTTGACTCACCGCAGGACGTGTGAGCCAGCCTGATTGAATTTACACCTGCCTGCAGGTGCTGCCCGGATATGCTGGAAAGCATAGTGTGCGTGGTAAGCCGAGGTAGACTTTAGATGACCTTAGTTTAGGTTGTCTTGGGTCTGCCTCGGCTTTTTTGTTATCTGAGTTTACAAAAGCGATGCCGTGAGCATCTTTACATCACGCAGACGTCTAAAAAATATGAAATACTGGGTTATTACTTAGTAGTGGAAATCCGGCTTAGTGGGAGAAAGGGTGAAGTTTCAAGGAGATTCTGATGATAAATAGAACATATGCAGTATGCACAAAAAACGACTTGATTCTGAACTATATGACAAAATTTTCCAGAGCCTATTTACGGACGGAATTATATCTGATATAATTAAATTTAACACAAATTGTGGAAAATTTGATTGTATAAATATATCGAAATTGTAGTCATATAGGAGGTGTACTGGGAAAGATAGTTGATTGATGCCACAACACTCACCAGATAATTGGGTGAGCGAACGGCGTACAAAGATTACATATTTAGTAAAATTAATTATTTATTTACTGTTGAATTGGCGGCATAGTGCCGCGAGAAAATCTATTAAATAGTTTGAATTAAATAGTTTAAATTAATTTTTACTAATTTGTTGGGTCGAAGTGCGCTTGTTTGAGGTTGAAAAGTAACTATCAATCTGGTACATGCCGGTACATATAGATAAAAGAATCTGTAGACCGGAGTAAATAAAGAAACAAGTATTGTAGCATTCGATGCACTTGAATCTTTATTTGCTCCGGTCTTTTTGTCGTTTATGGACAGAAGGCGGATGGGGATCATATTTGGATAAGTACAAAGGAAATGGAGGTTGCCCATCCGGAGTAATTAAAAAGTTATCTGAAAAAATGAATTAGACCGGGAAGAAACCTAGGTCGGATATAATCAAGTAAAGGTACGAAAGAGGAAGGAGGTGAGCAGCATGGTCGATATTCACAGCGAAGAATATATATTGGGTCAGAATATAAGAAAGTACCGATTGAGGCTGGGATGGTCGCAGGCAGATTTGAGCAATGCGGTGGATATTGACCGAGCTGACATCTCCAAGTATGAGAATGGAGCGAAAGGTATAATGAGCAGCACACTGCTGCGTAAATTTGCAAAAGCCCTCGGCGTTTCAATGGACGCACTGATGGACGAAGAAGAGCCGGAAAACACAGCGGCTTCAATTCAAGAAAAATATGAGAAGTTGAGCTCCAGGCATCAAGAGATGGTAAAAGAAACCATTGATGCGTTCTTGTTCCAAGAAAGTCATGTGGCTATGGCTGGTTAAGTACCGTACAAATCAAAAGTGTCTGTGCGGTATTTTTTTGCCTTTTTACTGCCGATATAGGGCTTTCACAGAGTCGACATGAAAATGTGGCGAATTCGCCACAGAAGTGTGGCTTATCTGCCATCTGCAAGAGCCTTTCCAACTGGTAGACTATAAACAGTTCAAGGGACAAGCCCACAGAGCCAAGACGAAAGCACCTGTCGGCAGTACCTCGGACAAATAAAAAAATATCGTAAGCCCGATTCTAGAGCAGGCGAAGGATACCATAAGCGATCTGACAGCACAGCAGAGTTATTTGCTGGAGCTGGAGGACTGAACATGGGATCATTCTAACCTTCTTTAGAATCGGGCTTTTTGCGCCTTTTGACCGCAGAGTCTGTCCGTTTCATGAGGATGCGGCGAATCTCCATGTGTGTTTTTCAAAGCCAGAGCTTTCAGTATCCTTCCCTCCCAGAAGTCCGGGGGAAAGGACAGAAAAATGATGAACATGATGACTGGAGCAGTAGCAATCAACGGTGGAGTAGGTGTGATGGAGATCCATCAGCCGCAGGTGGCGGTCAGTCAGATGGCAGCAAGCGCGGCACAGGCTGCAGAGCAGGTGGCTCTGAACGCACACATCACCCTGCGTGAACTCAAAGGAATGATCGACACTGTGGTGGAGAAGAAGCTGCCGACTTTCAAAACGCTTATGGAGATGAACCCGGTGGCAGTAGCCCGCACGAGCGTGAACGGTGCAAAGCTGACGGCCTATGAAAATGGCTATGCAGTCTACGAGGTGGACAGTGCCCACACTGTTATGGCTGTGGATCGCTGCGGAGATTACCGCTACGATTTCACTGATGGCACACACCAGATCGTGCCAGCAGAGACTTTCGAGGATGCCGAGTGGAGTCTGCGCCTTCTGATGGAAGGGGAGAAGCGTATGGAACACAACCTCAGTAAGACTGCCGCAAAGTTTGAACAGGTGCCGCTGGAGTGTGATGGTTCTGACTGGTCCGCATCTATTATGGTGGACTTTTTGGATGAAGACAATGCCGAGATGCTGGCAGACAGGGAACTTCGCTGTCTGTATGCTGCTATGAACAAGCTGACCGAGCGTCAGATGGAAGTGGTCCAGCTCTACTTCTATAAAGGAATGACCCAGCAGGAGATTGCAGATGAAATTGGTATCGGTCGCCGTTCTGTTGGAAACTGCCTGGAAGGTGCTTTGAAAAAAATCAGAAAAAACTTTTAAGAAAAATACCTCCCAAACAGCTCCAAACGGTGTGCTTTATGTAAGGATACAAAATCCTCAATACATCAAGGAGGTAAGAACCTATGAAAGCCGTAAGCGATAAGGTCATCCAGCAGACCCCCGATCCCATCGAGCGTCCACCCGGCGGGGGAGATCCGGTCACCGAACCGGATGCTGCAGCCGTGAGCGCGGATACAGCAAACAAAGTGACAGCAACGGCACCGAAGAAAATTTTCGTCTGCTCGCCATACCGACCGACCTCAAAAACAGAGGAATGCAGGAAAGATGAGCTGATGGCGAATATCAACCGCGCCAAGACCGCCTGCAGGATTCTCACCACACTGGGGTTTCTCCCAATGGCTCCACATCTGTACTTCACCCAGTTCTTAAAGGATGAGGATGCACAGGAGCGTAACACCGGCATGAAGCTGGGAATGCGCTGGCTTGAGGATGCGGACGAGCTCTGGGTGTTCGGTAACACGATATCCGAGGGGATGGCGGCAGAGATTGAGAAAGCGCATGAGCTGAACACGCCGGTACGCAATCTGCCGGAGCCGGGGCGAGTGGTCAAACTGCTCTTAAAGAGCATCTCGGAACAGTACCATGTTCCGCTGGATGATAGGAAAGCTGAAAACAGCAATGGGCAGTAGGAAGCTGCAGAAAGTGAGGAAAACAATGGCTAACGAAAAGAAGAACGGGACTCTGGAGGAGATCATCATGGAAATGCTCAAGGAAGGAAAGGCTGTCCGCATTCCTATTAGGGATGTAGTGGACAAGCTGCAGGAGAATGTTAAGGCTGCGGAAGATGCGCAGGAGGCGGTTCAGCCGGAAACTGAGAAGTCGGAAGCGGTGCCGCAGGGCGGACAGGTCAAGACTGTGCCGATCAACATCCGCATCGACAACCTGCATATCCACATGGATGAACGCATGACTTCCTACAACAACTTCGAGGGTGATTCCGATGAAACGGATGAGCCTGATGAGGACGATCCGGAGGATATTGATGTGGATGCAATGATCGGTCTCATCAAGGCAAAGACCGGGCTGTGCGAGAAGGTCATTCTGGCAGTGCTGGCCGCCCAGGAGGAGTACCTCGATTCCATTTGGGGTGAGAACATGGATGAGGAGGACAAGGCATGATGGATGAGATGAATGTTCTGAATGCTCCAAAGAAGGTCGTGGATGGGCTGACCGAGGTTTTTGAAGGACTCGCCCAGATGTTTGAAGGCGTGTCTGACCAGCTTGAACTTCTGGGTGCTGATGCCGCCCCGGAGGATAAGCGTATCTTCCCAGCCGTGAATCAGGAAGTTTCTGCTGTATCTGAGAAGAAAGGTACAGCAGCACCGCACCCCCGCAAGAAGCCGATCAAGAAGACCCGAAAGGTCGAGGAGGCTTCGGACAAGCTGGAGGAACCTGTCACTGACAGCAACAGCGATGCCACTGCAGACATACAGCCGGATGCCGAGAACAGTGCCGGGGAAGCAGAGGAAGAAGAAAACTTCCCAGCGGATGATGCAGATGCCCTGCCGTGGGGCGAGGATACCGGTCAGGTGAAAGAGACCGGCCGGAAGGACGAGCCGCCTGATAAGACCAAACAGTCGGATAAGGCTCAGCCATGTAAGCAGGAAACGCCTGCTGCCGTTAAGACACCGTCTGCGGTGGCAATCACCAAGGATGATATCACAGCGGTCATTGTGGCGAAGATCAAAAAGAAGCGCGACAACAACGAGAAGATTGGCCAGCTTCTGAAGACTTATGGCGTCGCCCAGCTGTCTGATTTGCCTGCGGAGAAGTACGAAGCATTTCTGGCCGATGTCTCCCAGATTTGATGGGAGGTAGTCATGCCAGAAGTACACGCAATCCTGTCTGCTTCCAGCTCGAAACGGTGGCTGAACTGTACGCCATCGGCAAGGCTGGAGCAGAACTTTCCGAATGAATCCTCGGTGTTTGCCGAGGAAGGAACAGCCGCCCATGCGCTGGGTGAGTATAAGCTCCGCAAGTACCTGCATGAGAGGGTGCAGCGTCCAACCTCTGAGTACGAGAACGAGGAGATGGAAGCAAACACCGACATCTACGCAGAGTTCATCATTTCCACGGTGGAGCGCATCAAGGAAACCTGTCCGCATCCACTGGTCATGGTGGAGGAGCGGCTCGATTACAGCTACCTGGTTCCATCTGGTTTCGGTACCGGCGACTGCGTGATCATCGCAGACGGGACACTGTATGTCATGGATTACAAGAACGGCAAAGGCGTGTTCGTCAGCTGTGACCATAATCCGCAGATGATGCTGTACGCCCTGGGTGCGTACCATGCCTACGGATACCTGTACAACATCAAGCAGGTATCCATGACCATTATCCAGCCACGACTGGAAAATATCTCAACGTATGAATGCAGTGTGGAGGAAATGCTGGACTGGGCAGAGACCTATGTCAGACCGAGGGCGAAGCTGGCCTTTGAAGGAAAAGGGGAGCAGGTTCCCGGTGACTGGTGCCGGTTCTGCAGAGCGAGGACTTCCTGCAAAGCCTGTGCCGAGGAAGCTCTGGCACTGGTGAAGGAAGAATTTCTGGATCTGGATGAAGGTGTTCTTACCGATGAGGCGGAGGAGACCGATGCCACTGCAACTTACAATCCGGACACCTCCGCACCGACCTTCAAGTCCCCGGCACTCCTTTCCAAGACGGACATCGAAAAGATGCTGCCAACCCTGAACCGTATCGAGTCCTGGATCGAAGCAATCTTTGCCTATGTCAGTTCCGAAGCCATCAACCACGGAGTTGTGTGGAATGGCTATAAGGTGGTCGAGGGCAGGAGCAAGCGGCAGTTCCTTGACACAAAGTCGGTGGTGGCCGCAGCAGAAAAAGCCGGATACACCGACATTTACAAGACCGAACTGATCTCCCTGACTGAGTTTGAAAAGCTCATGGGAAAGAAAAAGTTCAAAGAGATTCTGGGAGAGTATGTGGTCAAGCCGCCAGGTAAGCTGGCTCTTGTACCAAATTCTGATCCCAGAGAGGCAGTCGATCTGGAGACTGCCGAGGATGAGTTCACGCCCCTTGACTGAGGCTGGACATAGAAAACCGCATTACACAACAGGATGCCGCAGTCAGATGAGAGGCGCGGCATCAAAAAAGAATTTGGAGGACTTTTATTATGGCTAAGAAAATTACCAGTGCAACGAAGCTCGTTATCCCGTGCCGTATCTCTTTTGCCAACATCTTCGAGCCGAAGAGCATCAATGGCAGTGAGGCGAAGTATTCCGTTTCCTGTCTGGTCCCGAAGGACGATAAGAAGACCCTGCTGGCGATTCATAAGGCGGTCGAGGCAGCCAAGGAAGATGGCAAGGTACGCAAGTGGAGTGGCAAGCTCCCGCCGAACCTGAAACTTCCGCTGCGTGACGGTGACATCGACCGCCCGGATGATGAGAACTACCAGAAGCATTTTTTCCTGAACGCCACCAGCAAGGATGCGCCGCAGGTCGTTGACCGTCACGTCCAGCCTGTGGTTGACCCGATGATGGTCTACTCTGGCTGTTTCTGCAATGTCAGCGTCAACTTCTATCCGTTCAATGCCAACGGTAACCGTGGCGTAGCGGTAGGCTTGGGGAACATCCAGTTCGTCAAGGATGGTGATCGTTTGTCCGGACGTGCATCTGCAGACGCTGACTTTGATGCGCTGGAAGATGATGAGGATGTTCTGGGCGGAGACGCCGGCGAGGAACTGCCGGATTACCTGCGTTAAGCACGGACAATTTGTACACAGCTAAGTAAGCAGGCCGGGGGATGTGTCAGAACATCTCCCGGTTTTTACATGAAAAACTGATTCACATGACGGATCGATTCAAACGAAGGGGTGAGATTTTTGAAAGAAATATTGGTCGATATTGAGACTTACAGTGAGGTGGACATCGGCAAGTGTGGTCTGTACCGCTATGCTACGGACCCCAGCTCCGAGATCCTGCTGATTGCCTGGGCTACCGATGAGGGAGCCGGCTTTGGTGAAACCAAGTGCGCTGACCTTGCATCAGGAGAAACCATTCCAAGGGAACTGCTGGAGGCATTCCAGTCCGGCAGTGTGCGGCTGATCGCACACAATGCTGCCTTTGAGCGTGTCTGCTTCTCCGTGCATCTAAACCGGCACTATCCCGGACAGTATCTGAAACAGGGAGAGTTCCTCTCACCGGATAACTGGATCTGCACGATGGTCATGGCGGCATCGCTGACCCTGCCACTGGCGCTGAAAGATGTCGGTGCGGTGCTGAAGACCAGCCAGCAGAAAGATAAAGAAGGTGAGCGGCTCATCAAGCTGTTTTCTGTGCCATGTAAGCCGACCAAGTCAAATGGGATGCGCACCCGGAATCTCCCGGAGCATTACCCGGCAGACTGGGCGAAGTTCAAGTATTACTGCATTCAGGATGTCAACACCGAGGTGGACATCTACAAGCGGCTGAAGAAGTTTCCAATGACGGAACTGGAATGGCAGCATTACCGCACCAATGAGCGCATCAATGACCGTGGCGTGCGGATCGACACAGAACTGGTACAGGAAGCAATCACCTGTGACCTGATGCTCTCAGATGCCATGAGCAAAAAAGCCTACGAGCTGACCGGGCTTGAGAATCCCAACTCTGTGTCCCAGCTGAAGACATGGCTGGAGGAGCGTGGCATCCCGATGGACACGCTGGGCAAAAAAGATGTCGCCCAGATGATCACCGAGCTGGATAAGAACGGTGTGGATGCGGAAGCACTGGATATGCTGAAGCTCCGGCTCCAGATGGCAAAAAGCTCTGTGAAAAAATACCAGGCAGCGGAACGTTGTGTCTGCTCGGACGGCAGGGCAAGGGGACTGTTCCAGTTCTATGGGGCAAGCCGAACCGGTCGATATTCCGGCCGGAATATCCAGTTACAAAACCTCCCACAGAACCACATCTCAACGCTGGACGAAGCGAGAACACTCGTGAAGATGGGGTGCTTCGATATGGTCGAGAGTATCTACGGTAATACGCCGGACGTCCTCTCACAGCTTATCCGCACCATGCTGATCCCGAAGGATGGATGCGAGTTCATCGTGGCAGATTTCTCTGCCATTGAAGCCCGTGTGCTTGCGTGGGAGGCAGAGGAGCAGTGGGTACTGGATGCATTCCAGAACGGCGAAGACCTCTACTGTGCTACCGCTTCCCAGATGTTTCATGTGCCTGTTGTCAAGCACGGTGTCAACGGCGACCTGCGTCAGAAAGGGAAGATTGCAACGTTGGCTTGTGGATATGGCGGTTCCTCCGGCGCACTCATCAGCATGGGTGCATTGCAGATGGGGCTGCACGAGGAAGAACTGCCAGAGATCATTGATTCCTGGCGGGAAGCCAATCCGAAGATTGTGCAGTACTGGTGGGATACCGAAAAAGCTGCAATGACTGCCTATAAGACCGGGGAACGGCAGGAGGTCGGAAAGATCGCCTTTGAGTTCTATTCCGGCACCCTCTGGATGGTGCTTCCGTCAGGCAGACGGCTGGCTTATCTGAAGCCGAGACAGCAGCCGAACCGCTTCGGCCGTATGAGCCTGACCTATGAAGGCGTGGGGCAGAACCATAAGTGGAGCAGACAGGAAACCTACTCCGGCCGGCTGGTCGAGAACGCGACACAGGCCATCGCCCGTGACATTCTGGCTGAGGCAATGGACCGCATCTCAGCAGAGGGGTTGAACATTGTGGCCCATGTCCACGATGAAGTCATCATCGAGGCTCCCAAAGACAAGTACACGGTGGACGAGGTCTGCAAATTGATGTCCGTCAACCCGGTATGGTGTAAGGGCTTGCCGTTGGCTGCAGCGGGTTATAAGGGTGACTACTATTTCAAAGATTAAGGGGGAGCAAGATGCCACATGTATTGAAAATGAAGGACGGAAAACTCCTGACACCATTTGGCATCCGCGACCTGCTGGATGCAGTCGAGGATTATGCCGGCGAGGAACTCCGCCGGGAGATCGAGGAGTACATCGATACCAATGTACAGGATATCGATGATTATGAAAAAGAGTATGACCGCATGGAACGGGATGGTGAACGGCTTGCCGACCACCAGCGGTCAGTCCTCTGTAACATTCGGGATGAGGTGGATGCTCTGGACATACTCCTGCAGGATACCCGGCTGAACCGCAGACGTATGCAGGGAGCCGTTCGGATCATCCAGCAGATGATCAACCGGGAACTGTAAGCACTTGGAACTTAGAATAACACGGCGTCGTTGTTATAAGGACACAGACGCATAAACAGGCGTATAAATATGCGCCGAAGAGATAGAGAGGAAAAATTGCTATGAAAACAGGTAGAAATTTGCAGGAAGTCCTGGTCGAGCTGAACCGCCAGAACAAGGCAAAGCAGGACTTCATCAGTCCGGCGCAGGGAATGCGCCTCCGGGAAGATGGACACACCTTCGAGATCAACCATCTTACTACCAACCAGCAGGAGGTCTTCGGTACGACCTCGCTGTTCCACCGTCAGGTGGCATCGGCGCTGGGTATCCCGGCAAAATACTATGATCTCATGCAGGCACAGAAGCCGGAACTTCTGGCCGAGAACGTGAACAGCTGGTTTGCGGACAAGCCCAGCTCTTACATGGTACGCTCGATGGATTACGGTGCCGGACAGGTGGCCCGTGCGCTGCTGTCCGAGCGATACCGCCGCATCGATAACATGGAGATTGCCACAGCTGTCCTGCCTCTGTTCGCTGGAAACGATCAGTATGAGGTCATGTCCTGCGAGGTGACGGAAAACCGTCTGTACCTCAAGGTGGTCAATCACCGTCTGGAGATGGAAGTCCGCAAGGGCGATATCGTGCAGGCCGGCGTGATGATCTCCAACTCCGAGGTTGGTCTGGGTGCTGTGTCCATTCAGCCACTGGTATATCGTCTCGTTTGTACCAACGGTATGGTGGTCAATGACATGGGCGAACGCCGTCACCATGTCGGTCGGCAGGCAAAGGCAGTGGAGGACAGCTTTGCACTGTATTCGGACGAAACGATGGAGGCCGAGGACAAGGCATTTCTGTTGAAGTTGCGCGATACCACAATGGCGGCTATTGATGAGAGCCGCTTCTCTCAGGTGGTCGGCCGTTTGCAGGAATCTATGGCAGTGCCGATCACCGGCAAGGTGCAGGATGTGGTGCAGCTGACTGCCCAGAGCTATGGCATCAATGCCGAGGAACAGGAAGGCATCCTCAAGTACCTCATTGAAGGCGGCGACCTTTCTCTGTACGGCCTGTCCAATGCGGTGACCCGCGCATCGCAGGACGTTGTTTCCTATGACCGCGCCACCACACTGGAGGGCATCGGCTGGCAGGTCGCCACGATGGAGCCGCAGCAGTGGAAGCAGATCAATCAGTGAGGTGACGGCTATGAAAGATGTCATTCACTGGATTACAGAACACAAAGAGGAAAACCCTCCGAACAGGAAAGTCAGCCACAGTCACCCGGACCCGACCGCCAATGAAGCCATCGGCAATGTGGTTCGGGAAGAGCGCAGGAAGCGGCACCAGAAAAGGAAACACCCTAAAAGGGAACACCATGAAAAGAAGCATCCACGCATCGGTGTCTGGCGGGCAGAGGAGGCGAAGTCGGATGAGGGAGAATGAAGTCGAAAAGCAGTTCGTGGAAGCAGTCAGGGCCGCCGGTGGGCAGGCCCTTAAATTTACCAGTCAGAGCATGAACGGTGTGCCGGATCGACTGGTTCTGCTGCTCGGTGGCAAGTGTGCATTCGTGGAACTGAAAGCTCCCGGCAAGCAGATGCGCATCCTCCAGAGAAAACGCAGACAGCAGCTGGAGACACTGGGCTTTCCGGTATTCTGCGTAGACCGCCCGGAACAGATTCAGCCTGCTATCCATGCGTTGCTTCGCTGGAGACCGGGTGAACCTATCCCACAGGGGATTGGAGCAAAGATTCCGGAGATGCCGGAAGTTACGCTGCCACAGAACAGGACAAAAAGTCAGAAAGCGAGGTGATGCCTAAATGAAGTTCATTCCACACGATTATCAGAACTACTGCACCGAGTATATTAAAAAGCACCCGATTGCAGCGCTTTTCTTGGATATGGGCTTGGGTTAAGGAAAGACCGTTATTACACTTTCTGCAATCAAAGACCTTATGCTTGAGACATTCGAGGTTAACAAGGTTCTCATCATTGCACCGCTGCGTGTTGCCCGTGACACATGGCCGGCAGAAATCGAGAAATGGGACCATCTGAAAGGTCTGGACATTTCCGTTATTGTTGGAGATGTTAAGACCCGGATCGCGGCAGTCCACCACCCGGCGATGATCTACATCGTCAATCGGGAGAACATCAAGTGGCTGGTGGAGTATTACGAGAAAAATGGAATGCGCTGGGATTTTGGAATGGTTGTGATCGATGAGCTGTCATCGTTCAAGAACTATCAGTCCCAGCGTTTTAAGTTCCTGCGAAAAGTCCGTCCGTTTGTGAAGCGGTGGGTCGGTCTGACCGGCACACCTTCTTCCAACGGCCTTATGGATTTGTGGGCAGAGATCGGGATTCTGGATGGCGGGGAGCGCCTTGGAAAGTTTATCGGCCGCTACCGGGAAGCCTACTTTAAGGCAGGGTCGATGAACCCGGCAACAGGCATCGTGTTCCAGTATGTACCAAGACAGGGAGCAGAGGAGATGATTTACCAGCGGATCTCTGACATCACGATTTCCATGAAGGCTCTGGATTATCTCAATATGCCGGATTGTGTACCTACAAGGTGCGAAGTCGAGATGAATACGCAGGAAAGGGAACTCTACGATATGCTCCGGCAGGATCTTTTGATCCCGCTGAAAGACGGTGACATAGACGCTGCCAATGCTGCATCCCTGACAGGGAAGCTGTTGCAGATGAGCAATGGCGCGGTCTATGACGAGAATGGCAAAGCGAGAGTCATTCACGACCACAAGCTGGAAGCCCTCGAAGACCTGATCGAGGCGGCCAATGGACAGCCGGTGCTGGTAGCTTACTGGTTCAAGCATGACCGGGAGCGTATCATCAACCATCTGTCGAAACTGAAAATCAAAGTCCGGGACATCAAGAGCAGTACCGATATCAAGGATTGGAACGCCGGGAACATCCCGGTCGCACTGATCCACCCTGCATCGGCCGGACATGGTCTGAACATCCAGCAGGGCGGACACATCCTGATCTGGTTCGGACTGACCTGGTCTTTGGAATTGTATCAGCAGACCAATGCCCGTCTTTGGCGGCAGGGACAGACCCATGTGGTGACCATTCACCACATCATTACGAAGAATACCGTGGACGAGGATGTCATGGCGGCATTGGAACAGAAGGATATGACACAGGAAAAGCTGATATCTGCTGTTAGAGCACGGCTGGAGGAATAGGAGAAAATTATGGGAAAGAATACGACCAATTACAAGTTTCTGAATGCAAAGGATCGTGCCTCTGAGAGAAAGAACTCTCACGGCATTCTGGATACCGAACGGTATCATTACAAGACTGCACCGCATGTGCAGACCGGCAAGCGGAAGCGCGACAGCGATGGATTTTTCACACCGTATGCGATGTTCCGTCCGTACAGTGGCATCGGCCTGCTGTGTGCAATCTTCGGGGAAACACCTGCCCGTAAGACCTCTGACCTGCGAGTTACACAGGATATGCTGGCGAAGGAAGCCTATGAGCATGAGATTGAACTGCTCATGTGTCAGGCAAAAGCCTACGAGCTTCAGTTTCACAAGCGTTTCTGTGCGGAAGACCGTGCGGAGGAATGCTATGCGAAAGCAGTGGCGGCAGGCAAACACCCGGATGCACCGAAGCTGACGGCGGAGGATACCAGACAGACGATCCTGGATGCGGTTACTTGGCGTTTCGATTGGATTCAGCAGAACAAGAGAAAGTGCTATCGCTTTGCCGAGATCCTGATCGACACGAAGGAGCATCGTCTGGTGACAGACAGGGAAGAAAAAGAAAACTTTGTTGACCTGTTTGTACGGAATGCAGCCCTGATGCCGGAGCCGAACCGCAAGCTGATCGACTGCATGTACGAGGCGGCATGGTATTCCATCTATATGTTCAAGTATGGACTGGATGGACAGAAGGTGCCGGCACCGTGGTACGACACAAAAGAGAATGATTCAGGAAAGGGCAGGGTGAACGACTGATGGGGATGGCAGCAGACAATGTGGAATGCTACGAGAATCTGGCGAATGCGATCATCCTGCAGGCAGTCAAGGATTACAAAGCCGTACTGTTCCGTCTGGAGGATCATCCGAACAACCGGGATGCGCAGTTTGAGAAAAAGAGGCTGGAAGGTTTCTTTCACTCCAACTGGTACAACACGCTGACGGATCTGGATGCCGGCACACTCATTTCAGGTGTGCAGGCAAGAGTGAAGGTCGAAGCCGTGGAGCGTAGAAGGAGGAGGGCAGAAAACCTGCGCAGGAAAGCGGAGCGCGAGATGAAGAAGCTCGTGAAGCTGCTCACGGAAGCCGGTGCTGCTCTGGCTCCGGAGAACATCCGGGCGTTAGGTGACATTGCGTGATAAAAATAAGCAGACCAGAGCAGGAGGTGCAGTATGGCAGACGAGATGGATTATATGGAGCAGGCAAAGGAACTGGCTGATTCCTATAGGCTGCTGGTACACAGGCGGGATATGCTCCGGCAGCAGTACGAGGATTCTCGGTCCTGGTTTTATACTAAGGACGAGATCATCTATAAGCTGTCGCAGGGCGCACATGAGGAATCCGAGCGTGTGCAGACCAGCGGTACATCGAATCCGGTGGAGCGCACCGTGCTGAACTGTGACAAGGTGCTGGCATCCATGAACCGGGAAGTTCAGACCCAGCGCACCGAGCAGTTTCTGGAACCTTATTACAAGGTCTGTGAAGATATCGAGCTGTTCGAGGTTGGACTGCGCAGTCTTCGGGGGTGTACCCGGATCGTGGCGGAGCAGCTTTTTGTGGACGGCAGAAAGCAGTCGGAGATCACGGGTATGGATGGGAGAACTTTAAGCCGCCGGGTGGTGGAGCGAGAGAAAGAAACTGCGTTGCAGGGGATTGCGGATGTGATCCGCTTGCATGACAGACACAGGAGGGGAGAATGTGGGAAGACCGATTAAGTGGAGTTTTCAGCCGGATAAACGGCATGTAGCCATAGCAAAAGATGCCTGCGGCGGTTATGAAAAACTCAAGGAAGATATTGCGGAAAAGGAGAAAATGCTGGCTGAGATCAAACAGGAACAGGCAGCGGCCATCTCCGATTTGGAGCGCGGCATCAAGGAAGAGATGTATATGGAGTGCAAAAGGGAATACGACAAGCAGAGCACACAGCTTCGTATTATGGAGCTGGCTCTGAGCCGTGTGTCCGATTCGGATGCGAGGGCTGCAGTCAGACAGTTCTATTTTGACCGTATTCCGTTGAAGTCGATGAAGGATTCCAACGGCTGTCCTTTTGGAAAAAGCAGGGCAGATTATTACAAGGGAAAGGGCTTCAAAGAATTTGTAGTAAATCTGGAAAAAGAGGGCTTTTTCAGGAAAAACAGCAGTTAATTAGGAAAACTGCTTCTTATGCGTACATCGGCTTTTTGCTATACTTTATACTAGGAAAATAAGATAAAACCGGGAGCGGATAAGAGTGCGGGAGCGAAATGCTGCCCGGTATTTTTATCTGCTTTTTACATGTTATGCCGCCATGAAGTCTGGCGGCTGTTTTTGTATCAGGAGAGAAGAGGTGAAACCCAGAATGGGGAGAAAGAAAAGCAATGCACGGATTCTGCCACGCGGCAGGAAGATCAATGTGAACAAGTACATCAACAAGCGTGGCTGCACTAAGCATAAAAGTGCCGCTACGTATAACCGCAGTGCTGAAAAGCAGCAGGAAAGCAACCATACAACTTATGACAGCCTTCCGGCTTACCACCTGCCGGCGACCAGAATCCCAAAGCAGTATGAGATCTGGTTTGCAGAGCTTGGTGACCATTATGGCACCTGTGTGCAGAGTGGGAACCGTCCGGTGCTGATCCTGACAAACGATATTGCGAACCGTTATTCGCAGACCTTCACAGTTATTCCGCTTACGAGCAAGATGAAAAAGCTCGACCTGCCAACACATATCGTGCTGACAGAAGCACATTGTGAGATGCTCAGAGCGGAACGACTGGAAGATTCTATTTTGCTGGTCGAGCAGATCACAACGATCGACCAGTCGGCACTGTTTGGACGCCTTTGCAGGGTGATCTCTGCTGAGAAAAAGCAGGAGATTGAACAGGCCGTGGCACGGCAGTTTGATATGCGCAGTACCAAGAAAAACCAACAGAATACTGACAAAAATGCTGTATACAGTAGCAATGCCGATTACGACAAAAATGCTATGCACAGCAGGAAGGAGGTCTGACCGCTATGGTGGATATCAAAAACATCCCGGCGGAGCTGAAGACCTCCTGCCGGTTTTGTGTCTGGAAATTTGAAAAGCGAAACGGCCAGAAGACCAAGATGCCGTATAACCCGGCGAACGGTGACAGGGCAAGGATCAATGACCTCCGCACCTTTGCGGATTTCAAGACCACGCTTGTCACTTATGCGATGGGCGGCTATGACGGAATCGGCATTGCGGTTGGCAGTGGTATCGGAGCTTTTGACATCGACCACTGTATCCGTGAAGACGGTACGCTGAATGACACAGCAGATACTGTACTTTCCATCTTTCCTACGGCGTATGTAGAGAAGTCACCGTCCGGCAAAGGACTGCGTGGATTCTTCCATGTGCCGGAGGACTATGTTTACGACAAGACAGTCTACTACATCAACAACCGCAGTAAAGGTCTGGAAGTGTATATGCCCGGTGCGACAAACCGCTTCGTCACCGTGACGGGAGATGTTTACCGCACAGGGGAGATCCCGAACGATGAAACGGCAATGACCACCCTGCTGGACACGCTGATGAAGCGAAATAAGCAGGTACAGCAGACTCATTTTCAGCACCATTCGTATCTGGATGATGAGGCTGTCATTGCGCACGCCAACGAAGCCAGCAACTCCGAAAAGTTCAAAAAGCTCTTTGCCGGTGAGTGGGAAGACCTCTACGGCAGCCAGTCGGATGCTGATATGGCGCTCTTGTCTATCCTGGCATTCTGGTGCGGCTGTGATGAGGAGCAGATGGACCGTATCTTCCGTATATCTGGTCTGATGCGTCCCAAGTGGGATCGTAAACAGGCTGGTTCGACCTACGGCGCTATCTCTATCCGCAATACAGTCAATACCTGTGCTTCCGTTTATATTCCTGTCAACGCACAGGACATCGTGGATGAGGAGTTTGCAAATCTCGATGAGGATGTGGAGTACCAGCCTGACCTTTCCAAGATCACTCTGACATTGAGTGAAATGGCTCCGCACTCGAATCCCCGCTATGGCAGGGAAGAAATCGGCATGGGTAATGCCTTCGCCGATTATTTTAAGCCCATTGCACGGTACAACAGCGAGCGTGGCATCTGGTATGTCTATGACGGTTCTGTCTGGAGAGCAGATTCCGAGAACCTCTGTGTGGCAGAGCTTGCAAAGCTGCTGGCAGATAAGCTGTATCTGTTTGCACTGGAAATCAAGGAAGAGGATGCTAGAAAGCGTTTTATCGAGAGGGTCAAGAAGCTCCAGCTGCGTAGAAATCGTGACACCATGATCAAAGACGCAAAGTCGGTTTTTCCGATTGCGATGAAAAACTTTGACCGCGATATTTATCTGTTCAACATGGCAAATGGTACGCTTGACCTGCGAACTGGAGAGTTCCGGGAACACCGCCCGGAGGACTTTCTCACAAAGGTATCCCCAGTGGTTTATGATCCGGAAGCAAAGTGTGACCGATTTATCCGATTTATGGATGAAGTCATGATGGGAGATCAGGACACTGCACGATATACACAGAAGGCTCTGGGGTATGCGCTGTCTGGCGATACCCGGATGGAGTGCTTTTTCATTCTGTACGGTGCAACCTCCCGAAATGGTAAAGGAACCCTGATGGAAACCTTTCTGCGTCTGATGGGCGATTACGGTCGAAATGCCGATCCTGTGCTGCTTGCCATGAAGTTCAATGCTCAGAGCAATGGACCGACTGAAGAACTGGCACGTCTGGCCGGCTCTCGTTTTGTCAATATCTCCGAGCCGGAGAAGAAGCTGACTATTGATGCGGCGCTTACCAAACGATTGACCGGTAACGATACGATCACCGCCCGGTATCTGCATGAGAACAGCTTTGAGTTCCGTGCAGGATTCAAGATATTCATTAATACGAACTACCGACCGAACATCACCGACCTTACCTTGTTCCATTCTGGACGTGTGAAGATGATCCCGTTCAATCGGCACTTCAACGAAAATGAGCAGGACAGGGGACTGAAAGCCTTGTTTGCAGATCCGGATAATCTGTCCGGCATCTTCAACTGGGTGTTTGAGGGATTTAAGATGTTTATCAGAGAAGGTCTTGAGATGCCACAGGCAGTCAAGGATGCCACGGCAGATTATGAGCTGGAATCTGATAAGGTCGGTCAGTTTGCAAACCTCTGCCTGCGGCACGCAAAGGGCGAGGAGCTGCGCTGTGCAGCCGTTTTTGATATTTACAAACGATGGTGCGAGGCGAACAACACAAAGGCTCTGAGCCAGCCGAACTTCAAAAAAGAACTGGAGCAGAAGTATACCTATGAGGTCCGCAGACCGTGGAAGGAAAAGGGAAATGCCACTGCTTTCTGGAATGACTGTGCATGGGTGCAGGAAGAGGATGACGGCGGTGATGTTCTGAAAGGCTCTGCACCGGAACACATCGAAAAGCTGATCCAGGATTCGGTTTCGGAGACAAATGAGGAGTTCTCGGAGCTGAAGGACTGAGCTAAGGCTGTAGAAGATGTTCCGTATTCTGTAGAAGCTAATCCATGATTTTGTAGAAGAACATGCTCGGTTTTGTAGAAGCGAACCCTGTTTTGTAGAAGCGGTTTCACAGATTTTGATGCTGTTTTACGTCTCACAAGAGTATAAAGCGGTTATGTCTGCGGATTTTGCTTCTACAGAACTTCTACAAAATCAGGGCTTGTAGAAACGGCAAATCATCAAGAAAGCTCGATTTTAAGCGGTTTTCTTGTAATCTTCATCATCTTTTATTCTTTCTTGTAGAAGATGTAGAAGATTATATGGTTAAGTAAAATAATTAAATACGTATAAGAAAAACCCAAAATGACTTCTACATCCTCTACAAACCAGAAAAAAAGAGAAAAATAGAGGCTCATTTTGTGGGAGCCATTATTGTGTAAAAACAACCAGAATCTTTGTGGGCATCTTTTGTGGTGGCTTGCTTTGTGGGAATGACAAGGCGAAGCCGGAGCAAAGGATGCCTGCTTTGATAATACATGAAAAGCGGAGGAAAACATGATAGAAAAAATTGTGAACAAGAATCAAAACCAGCACTGGCTTGGTGCAGATACGGCAGGATATGACGACTTTCGCATCAAGCAGATGATGCCGCTGCCGATTGGAACTACGGTCATGGCAGTCGATGTGGATGAGGATGACAATGTGGTGATGAGAGATTGCAATGAAATCTCCCAGCCCTATTGCCTGGTACTGACAGAGGACGAGAGCGGTAAAACGGAGATTTATCCTTACAACCTTTCGACCGATGGCGGCATTGATGTGCGCGGTACTGTGATTCCGATTCGCCAGTGTCCGAAGTGCCACAAGAAAATGCGGCCGCACATGGAAGAGTACGAGGTTGGAACACTTTACTACACCTGCTCCTGTGGGCACAAAGAACTTGGCTGGAAAGAAATGGAGGACGAAACCAATGAGTAAGATCATCACCTGTGAACAGGTCAGCAATGGCCATCCCGATAAAATCTGTGACCAGATCGCAGATGCCATCGTGACCGACATTCTCCAGCATGACAGGAACGCCCGTGTGGCAATCGAGTGTCTGCTGAAAAAGAGCCAGCTCTTTATTGCCGGCGAAGTCACCACCGACTACCGGCCAAACTATCAGCAGATCGTCCACGATGTGTTCAATCGCATCGGTCATGAAAAGCTGGGGTGGAACCTGACGGAGCTTCTCCGCATCGGCATTCTGGTGGACAAGCAGTCCCCGGACATTGCACTTGGCGTGGACAAGGGCGGTGCCGGTGACCAGGGCATCATGTACGGCTACGCCACCAACGAGACGGCAGAGCAGATGCCAATCCCGTACATGGTTGCCACCAAGTTCCTGCAACTGCTGAAGAACCATCCGTCCAAGATGTTCCGTGCAGATGCCAAGGCACAGGTCAGCTACGATTACGACACTGGTCGCATTACCACATTCCTCTGCTCCGTGCAGCACAGCCCGGATGTGGAGGTCAGCGACTTCCGGCACATCATCGAATCCATGATGGTGCTGGCCGCCTGCGAGTACGGTCTGGACGGTGACTTTACGAAGCTGGTCAATCCGACCGGCCGTTTCGTGCTGGGCGGCAGTTATGCCGACTGTGGTGTGACTGGCCGGAAGCTGGCGTGCGACACCTACGGCGGCATTGGTCGCATGGGTGGCGGTGCTCTGAGCGGCAAAGACCCGACCAAGGTGGATCGCTCCGCAGCATACATGGCGAGGAAGATTGCCAAGGACATCGTGCAGGCGGGCTACGCTGACAAGTGCGAAGTCCAGCTGGCTTACGCCATCGGCGTGGTACAGCCAGTCGGTGTGTCGGTGGAGTGCTTCGGTACGGAGCACCAGTCCCTTGACTTCATCGAAGCCTACGTCCATGACAGCTACGACCTGACCCCGCAGGGTATCATCAAGCGGCTGGGCCTGCTGGACGTAGACTACAACAAGGTCAGTGCTTACGGTCACTTCGGTAAGGCTGGTCTTCCGTGGGAGGACTGACCCATGCCGTACAGACCAAAGACACCGTGCCATCACCCCGGCTGCCCGGAGCTGGTGGAAGCCGGCCGGCTCTACTGTGAGAAGCACCTGCCTCTCCACCCGGAAGTAACCCGCCCGGCGGCGAAGCGTGGATACAACAGACGTTGGCAGAAAGCCCGGAAGTCGTATCTCGAAGCACATCCGCTCTGTGTGCAGTGCGCCAAGCAGGGCAAGTACGTCCGGGCAACGGTGGTGGATCACATCGTTCCACACCGTGGTGACCAGAAACTTTTCTGGGATCAGAACAACTGGCAACCACTGTGCAAGAGCTGCCACGATAAGAAGACGCTGACCGAGGACATCAACCCGACCTACACCTACTGACACCCCCGCCGGGGCCGGGGTCACTTCTCTACGGTGAAGTCACACGGAGACCGGTGGCCCCTTTT
>OLHA01000647.1_pt1 | contig 20284 bp, 22 predicted proteins | sample 1605961 | NCBI WGS metagenome assembly OLHA01 (sample SAMN03283288) | human gut metagenome | biome: human-associated habitat; material: feces | host: Homo sapiens | place: Peru | collected 2012
AATATATTGATGAAGATACTAGCTATATGGATTACTTCGCAATGACTTGTGGATTCAAAAACAAAAAAGAACTTATGAAATATACTAAAGCAGTTATAAAACTTGCAAATAAAGTTAAATAAGTTTAATAAGCAGTACATCAACTGCTTATTTTTTTTATTTCATAATAAACATTTATATTTTAATAATTTTTATACCTTTTTAATAGTAATAAGGAATTAGTAGCTTGAAATTACAATTAATTCTATTGGATAATTTATTTTATCGAGGAACAGGTTCAACTGATTTTATTACAAAGTGGATCTAAAAAATAAAAGTGACCATTTTTGATCACTTTTTATAATGTATATAAGTGCTTTCAATTATTTATTAATTATGTCCCGTGTATAAAGGTATGTTGCACATGGTGGTGATGATCCAGGTGCTAGTGGAAATGGAATAATTGAAAAAGAATTAACTTTAGCAATTTCACAATATATGTATGATTTATTTAAAGAATTGGGTGCTGATGTTAAAATGACTAGAGTAAGTGATGAAACTATATCACCAACTGAAAGGGTTAACCGTATTTTAGAAGCATTTGGGAATAATAAAGATGTAATTGTTATATCTAATCACATAAATGCAGGAGGTGGCGAGTTTACTTACCATTACATAATTTGATTGGGTATTTAGATGGCTGTATTTGAACAATCCCGCTTGTCCTAGGTAAGATAGTCGACGGTACAAGAATGACGCTTAAAACACCGAAAAAAGGCAGAATAAACATTGATATATTCTGTCTTTTTTGTTATAATGTTTACAGAAGTAAGCTTTAACAAATTACTTCAAAAAAAAGGCCAATCTTTTTTGCAGAAAAGAAAGGCAATAAATGAATAAATGTGCGAACTGAATATAAAAAGCACAAATAAACGAGCAATAAGCAATACAAAAACTTACTACACATTAATTATATAATAATTTTGGATTCTAATCAATAGGTTTTTACAAGATTGCTTAAAGTTTACATTTTTGCAATCTTTTTTGTTATAAAGAAATAAAGACCTAGTGAGGAGATGAATTAAATGGCAAATAGAATTCGCACTTCTAAAGGAGTTGCTAAAAAAGCTAGCAGTCAATTAAGAAGTAAAAAAACAACTAAAGCTACTAAGAGCGTAGCTGGTAGTGCTTTATCAAATAGAAGAAAGTAGAGGTGATAAAAATGATGTTAAAAGTACTAAGTTCAAAAAAATATAAGGATAATGACAAAAATTGTGGTGATTGTATAATAATAGATACAGGGCGAAAAGCAATAATATACGATTGTGGATGTGAAGAGCATGCTTGTGAGGTGATTAAATATTTAAACAATAATAATTATGAACAGGCTGACGTGATTTTATCTCATAACGATGCCGATCATTTTAATGGCTTGAAGAAGCTGATTGATAATAAAAAAGTTTCAACAATTACAACTGTTTTATTATTAAAACATATTGATGATATTTTAGACGAGATAGATGACAAAAGAAGAACACGAGAAAGTATAAAAAAGCAAATTTCTGAATATTTTGATAATATCTATAGCCTTTCCGGTAATAATTTAAATGATTCATTAGATGAAAGTTTTTCATTAGATCCATGTTTAAATTTTGTCGGACCAAATTATGATTATTTGCTTGAAGCTGTTGCAAAGGCACTAGACAATAGTGAATCAGATAATATAGATATGGAGACAATTGTAAATGCCATAAGTGTTCAAGTTGAATTAATTATAGGGAACCATAAAGTTTTATTAACTGGTGATGCCTCATATACTGCAATTGAAGATAAAATAAGGGAGTATGATGCAATTCAGTTACCACATCATGGAAAATATGAGCACGCTTCAAAAATCTTTGAAAAAAATGAGGGAAGAGAAAATGTAATTTATATTGTTTCTGATAATACAGGAAATTCAAATGGTGGCTCTGATGAGTTGACGAAAAATTGTATTGGTAGAAAGATAAAAAATACAAAAAATGGAGAAGTTAATATAGATAGTAACTCATTTAATATGTCTAGAGCAGGATTCTATGGTGTATGAGATATATTATTTTAAAGAAAAAAATAACACTAGAAGAGAAAAAATCTAGGAAAGATTTCATTGAAAAAGTAACTAATTTATATTTTATACCATTTAAGTTTGAAGATAGAATAGAGTATATATCTATTCCTTCTTCTATAAATGATTGTTTATTTATAGTTGGTCATAATATAACTGTAAAAAACTATTTGGTTAATAATTATATTCCGGAAAGTAATATTGTTATTGTTTCATGTAAATTCAAGTTTAATACAAAACTAACAAGAAACAAGACAATTTATGTATCATACGATAAAGATGGTAAAACTAATTATTATGATGGAAAAGAATGGAATCTTAATTTTTATATATCTAAAGAAGAATTAAAACTAATAAATTCTAGTGGGATATTTATTGACAGAGTAAAAAAATACTTTAGGATGGTGAATTATGGAAAAGATAATAGAGAAATTGGATAACTATAATTTATTTACAAATATCATACCTGGATACTTGATGTTACTGTTTAATATACATTATTTTAAATTAGATAGTCTCAATATTGTTGAGAGCGTTATTGTAGCATATTTTATTGGACAAACATTAAATAGATTAGGTTCAATATTAGTAGGGAAGGTATTATTAAAATTTTCAAAAGAAGAAGGTTTACCATATGATAAATATATTTATGCCTGTGATAATGATAAAAAAATAAATCTATTATTACAAGAAAGAAACACTTATAGAACCTTTTGTACATTATTTATTGTATGTATAATGGAGATAATATTCAGTAAAATATATAGGAATATTAACATTTCTAATAATGTAATAATTTTTATATTATTAGTTCTATGCTTGATTACATATTCTGTTTCATATTGTAAATATAACAAATATATTGCTGACAGAGTTCGAATTTCCAATAAAAATGAAAAAGATAGTTCCAAAAAATCTAAATGATAATTTTTTAAAATAATGAAATTATGTTATACTATTAGTAGTTAAGAGGTTAAAAGTATGAGCGAAAAAGAATTAGATTCAAGTGTTAATGAATATGAAGAACAATATAAACCTAGTAATTACATAAAACAATTACAATGGGATATGGCAATTGGACTTCAAGAAGTAGATAATTTAAAACCTTCTAAATATTTAGAAAAACTTGTTAATGACAATGTCGATGGTAATCTAACTATAGATGATGTAAAAAAAGAATTAAGAGAATATTATGTAGAAAAAGAACAAAAGAATGAAATAAATCACAATGAATTAGAATGTGACTTTGTATCAACAAGAATTGTTGAATTATTACAAGAAAATAATTTTGAATTATCAGTTGATTATTTAAAGTATGTTCATAAATATCTGTTTCAAGATGTTTATGAATTTGCAGGTGAATTTAGAAAAATAGACTTCTCTAAACATGAAAAAATACTTAACAATGATTCTGTTGCTTATGGGGATTGTACCACTTTAAAAGAATCTTTAGATTATGATATATCTTTAGAAAAAGAAAAGAACTATAAAGAAATGAATATTGTTGAAGTTGTAAATAATATAACAAAGTTTTCTTCTAATATATGGCAAGTACATCCTTTTAGAGAAGGTAATACTAGAACTACAGCATTATTTATTGAAAATTATTTAATTAGTTTGGGTTATAATGTAGATAATACTCTATTTAAAGATAAATCGATTTATTTTAGAAATGCACTAGTTAGAAGTAATTATTTCAATAATTATTTGAATATAAAAGAAGATAGTAGTTATTTAGTTAAATTTTATGAGAATTTATTATTAGGTAAAAATAATAATTTACATTCAAGAGATTTAATTGTCCAAGAACTGTTTGATAAAAAATAATTAAACTATTGCTTTTTTTAGCAATTTTGATATATTAGTTATGTGAGAAAAAAGTAGAAATACTTTTGCAAGGGTACTGTCATTTTTGATGGAGCCCTATTTTTCTTTTTATTATGTAAAAAAGTGCATATAACTATTTTCTAGTTACACACACTAAAAATTATACAACCTTTATAATTTATTATAAGATTTTTTAGGAGTGCTATCATTTTTTGAGAGTACTCTATTTTTTTGCTTATAGGTAAATATTGACTATTAAAAAATATAAGTATGGTATAATAGTATATATAAAAGGAGATGAATTCCTATGAAATGTACTTTAATGAATAAAAATAAAGAAGTAATGTTAACAGAATATGATTCTGCAACAGGAGTATTTACTAATATTTATGATGTTTATAATATTGATTATGCTCCATATATTTTAAAAAGTTTTTATAAAAATGAAGATATTAATGATACTTCTTTAAGAACCAATTTAAGTGAATGGTTTAAAGGAAGAGGAATACCATCTTGGAGAGATAAGCTAGACTTATTACTACATAGACTTAATATTAGTGCACCATGTGAATTATTAGATAAAGCCTTTGGATTATCTTTATCAGATCAATATTGGTTAAAGCCGGTAGATTCTAATATTAAACATGAAGATATTAATTTTTTTGATAATGACTTTGATTATGCTGAATTTATGGAAGCATCACTTTCAAGAAACAGTAAGATGATTCATAATGCTACATCTTTAAAAACACCTAATAATACTACAGATGGTATGTTAAAAAAAGCTTGGATTATTGAAAATGGTACAAGATATTTATTAAAAGGTGGATATAAAAATGAAACATTACAACCGTTTAATGAAGTATTAGCAAGTGAAATATGTAAAAGACTAGAATTTGATCATGTAGAATACACACTAGATACTTATAAAGATATGGTTGTATCAAAATGTCCTTGTTTCATAACAAAAGATACAGAACTAATTACTTGTAATCAAATAAGAAATGATATGAAAAAACATAATAGTATAGAAGATTATGAAGAATATATTAAAAAACTAGAATCAGAAGGAATAAAAGATGCAAGAGAAAAAATAGAAAATATGTATATTTTAGATTTTCTAATAATGAACGAGGATAGACATCTTAATAATTTTGGAATAATAAGAGATGTTAATACTTTAAAATGGTTAGATGTAGCACCAATATTTGATAATGGTCAAAGTTTAAATATAGAATATTATGATGAAGAAGAAATGCATATTATTGGTGATGGTAAATTATTTTATGAAGTTAAATCATTTGATGAAATAATTAAAGTAGTAAAAGATATAAAAAGAATTGATATAAGTAAACTAGAAGATATTCCTGAATGGTTTGATAATTTATTACATGAGTATCAAGATATAACAGGATATTCAGATAATAGAATTAATAAACTATGTATTTTATTAAATAGACAAATAAATAAATTGAAGAAATTAATAGAAAATGATTAGAAGTGAGGTTGTAAAATGTTAATAAAAAATAATAGACTATTAAAACAGTCAAATTTTAAATTAGAAAAAGACATACAATCATTTGTTGAAAAACATATCCCTGATATCTTAGGAGAAGAGTATGAATTTGTTTGTACAGAATTTTCAGTTGGGAATTTTAGAATAGATACATTAGCTTTTAACAAGGAAACAAAATCGTTTATTCTTATAGAAGACAAAAAAGTTGAAAATAAGAGTTTAGTTGATCAAGGGCTTACTTATTTAAAATTATTAAAAGATAGACGTGCAGATTTTATTTTAAAATATAATGATATTAAGAAAACAAATTATAATATAAATGATATAGATATTTCTCAATCTAAAGTTATATTTTTTTCACCATATTATAATAAGTATCAAATATATTCTTCAGATTATCAAAATATTCCTTTTGATTTATATAAAATAACTAAATATGAAGATGATATAGTTGACATAGAAAAAATAGAAAAAACTTCTAAGGAAAAATTTAATAATGAAATATTTAAAGAATTAACAAAAGAGGATAAAAATGAAATAAAAGTATATACAGAAGAAGATCATTTAGCACGTGCATGTGAAGCTGTGAAAGAAACATACGAAGCATTAAAAGATAAAATATTAGAATTAGGAGATATAGATATTGATGTGAAGAAAGTCTATATTGCTTTTAAAGGAAGAAGAAATATTGTTGATATTGAAGTTATGCAAAAGAAACTAATTGTATATATAAATGTAAAAAAGGATGTTTTAAATGATCAAATGAATATTTTATCAGATATTTCAAATATAGGTCATCATGGTAATGGAGATTATAGTGTCGATATATATAAACAAGATGATATAGATATGATAATTCCATTTATAAGAAAATCGTATGAGATAAATAAAAAATAACCATAAAAGAAGATTAATTTCTTCTTTTTTGTTGGAATTAACCCAAAAAAAGACAAAATTCATGATATAATTGTATCTGAAAGAATGATTATATCTTTTAAGGTTAAAAGGAGTAGTGAATGATGGAGGAAAAAGATTTAAAAAAATTAGAAGATAAATTATGGGCAGCTGCCGACAAAATGAGAGGTGCTGTTTCTGTATCAGATTATAAATTTATAGTACTAGGGTTAATATTCTTAAAATATATTTCTGATTCTTTTGAAGAAAAATATAATGAACTTGTAGATGAAGGTGCTGGATTAGAAGAAGAAAGAGATTGTTATACAGCAGAAAATATATTTTATGTTCCAAAAAATGCTAGATGGGAATATTTAGTAGAACATTCAAAAGATTCTAATATTGGTGAAATTATAGATGATGCTTTAACATTAATAGAAAAAGAAAATACATCATTGAAGAATGTTTTGCCAAAAGATTACAACTCTCCAACAATGAGAAATGTCAATTTAGGTGAACTACTAGATTTATTTACTAATATTAAAGTTGGAACTAAAGAAGCAATTCAAAAAGATATTTTAGGAAGAATATATGAATATTTTTTAGGTCAATTTGCCAAAAATGAATTACAAAAAGGCGGAGAATTTTATACACCAGCTTGCTTAGTTAGAACTATGGTTGAATGTATTGAACCATTTAAAGGTAAAGTATATGATCCAGCTTGTGGGTCAGGTGGTATGTTTATTCAATCAATGAAGTTTGTAGAAGAAAATCAAGGTAATATATATAATATTGGAATTTATGGACAAGAGAAAAATCCTACCACATGGCGACTTGCAAAAATGAACTTGGCTATAAGGTCTATGTATGGTAATTTAGGAAAATATGCAGCTGATACTTTTACTGAGGATTTACATAAAGATTTAAAAGCTGATTTTATACTTGCCAATCCACCATTTAATCTTGAGTGGGATAGAGATAAAGTCGAAAATGATCCAAGATGGAGATATGGTTTAGCACCTAAAAACAATGCCAATTTTGCTTGGTTACAACACATGATATCTAAGTTATCACAGAATGGTAAAATGGCTTGTATTTTAGCAAATGGTTCATTATCAGCAGGTGGTCAAGAGGGTGAAATAAGAAAAAAACTAATTGAAAATGATTTAGTAGATTGTATCTTATCAATGCCTACTAACTTATTCTATACAGTTACTGTTCCATGTTCTATATGGATAATTAATAGAAATAAGAAACAAAAAGGTAAAACATTATTTATTAATGCAAATAATTTGGGCTCAATGGTAACTAGAAGATTAAGAGAGTTATCAGAAACAGATATTAAGAAAATTGCAGATACATATCATAGATATCAAAATGATGATAATTATGAAAATGTTAAAGGATTCTGTTATTCGGCAACTACAGAAGAAATAAGTGCCAATGATAATGTATTGACACCTGGCAGATATGTTGGAGTTGAAGAAAATCAAAGTGATGATGTTCCGTTTGAAGAGAAAATGAAGAATATTACTTCAGAATTATCAAAGCAATTTGAAGAATCACATAGATTAGAAGAAGAGATTAGAAAAAATATGAAAGCCATTGGTTTTGAGTTAGAATAATCGTTTGTAGTATAATAATTACCGTCTTAAAGGGGGAAATTATTATGAAAACGGAAGTAATATCTAATATTACAAAAGACATGGAAGATAGTCTTACTGATTATCAACTAAATAAGCTTAAAGAGAGCTTAATAATAAACTTTGAGGGAGTAGAGTTTATTATAAAAACTGATGAATTAAAACATCAGGAAGAATTAGATGAAAATAAGAATATGATTGATTCATTTATTTCATCTAAACAAGTTGAAGGTTGTTCAGAACGAACAATTAAATACTATAAAGAAATTATTGAAAAATTTGTTAATAGTTTTGATAAAAGTATTAAACAAATATCAACCAATGAAATAAGAAATTATTTATCTAATTATAAAGATAATAGTTCTTGTGGATCTACAACTATAGATAATATAAGAAGAGTATTATCGTCATTCTTCTCTTGGTTAGAAGATGAGGATTATATTATAAAGAGTCCAGTTAGAAGAATACATAAAATAAAAACAGCAGTGGTTGTTAAAGCGGTTTTAACTGATGAAAATTTAGAAAGGTTAAGAGATGAATGTGAAAACATAAGAGATTTATCACTAATAGAATTATTAATTTCAACAGGAATGAGAGTCGGAGAACTTGTTAATTTAAATATTAATAGTCTTAATTTTGAAGATCGTTCTTGTATTGTATTAGGTAAAGGTAATAAAGAAAGAGAAGTATATTTTGATGCAAAAACAAAATTGCATTTAAAAGCATATATTTCAAAAAGAAATGATTCAAATGATGCCTTATTTGTGTCAATGAGAGAACCACATCAGAGATTATCTATTTCTGGTATTGAATTAATAATTAGAACATTAGGAATAAATTCAAATATAAATAAAGTTCATCCACACAAATTTAGAAGAACATTAGCAACAATGGCAATAGATAAGGGAATGCCAGTAGAACAAGTTCAAAAGTTGTTAGGTCATGTAAAAATAGAAACTACAATGAATTATGCTTTAGTTAATCAAAGTAATGTTAAAATTTCACATAGAAGATATATAGCATGATAAACGAGAGGAGAATGTTATGAAATTAAAAGATTTAATAGAAAGCAATAATGCTGGATTAGATGCAATTAAAAGAGCTCCCATAGTAGATTATGATACAGGGGTTAGATGTATAAGGATTGGTGACATTTCAAATAATAGACCTTTCTGTGATTGGGGATATGCAAAAGTAGAAGCAAATAATTATAATAAATTTCAGTTAAAAAAAGGTGATATTATTGTTGCAAGAACGGGAGCAACAATTGGTGTAAACAAATATATTGATAAAGATTATAAATCTGTATACAATAATGGATTAATAAGAATTAGGGCTAAAGATGAAAATAATTCAAAATATATCTATTATTTATTACAATCGAATAATTATAAAAATTTCATTAAGACAATTTCAATGGGAACATCAACTCAACCAAATATGCAAATGAATGATTTATTGAATCTCGAGGTTCCAAACTTTGATAGATCTAAACAAGATAAAATAGTTGAATTATTAGGAAGAATAGATCAAAAAATTGAATTGAATAATGAGACAAATAATAATTTGTGTTATATAACATAGTTAGTAAATAAAATAATAATTTGTGTTATATAACATAGTTAGTAAATAAAATAATAATTTGTATGAAGAAGCGGTAGCTTTATACAAAGATAAATTTAAAGGAATTGGTCAAGGAAAAAAGACAATTGGAGATTACATAATTCCTAAACGAGGTAAAAATTTATTAACTAGAGATGCTATTGATGGTGATACACCAGTAGTTGCAGGTGGAATTGCTCCATCAGCTTATCATAATCAATTCAATACTAAATCACCGGTTATTACTATCTCTGCATCTGGAGCTAATGCTGGATATACTAATTTATGGAATATACCTGTTTGGGCTTCTGATTGCTCATATATTGATGATTCTATTACTAAAAATGTTTATTTTTGGTATATAGTTTTAAAAACTAGGCAAAATGAAATATTTGATGCACAAACTGGATCAGCACAACCACATATTTACCCACAACATATTGCTGAAATGAGCATAGTTGAATTAAATATTGCTGAAGTTGAAAAGTATAATAATTTAGTTGCACCATTGTTTAAAATGATAGGAGAAAACCAAAAGGAAAACAAAAAATTATCTCAATTAAGAGATACATTATTACCAAAGTTAATGAATGGTGAAATAGACTTAGATAATATAGAAATTTAATCATACAAATTGTGATTTGCAAAAGGAGGCTAATAATATGGAATTCAAAAATTTACAATTAGAGGATGTTATTGTTTTAGAAGATAAAAAGAGAAAACCATTATCAACAATGGATAGAAGTAAAAGAAAAGGAATATATCCATATTATGGTGCTCAAGAAATAATAGATTCAGTAGATGATTATATTTTTGATGGAAAATATATTCTTCTAGCTGAAGATGGTGAAAATTTAAAGTCGAGAAAAAAAGATTTGGTTAAAATTGTTGAAGGAAAGTTTTGGTTAAATAATCATGCACATATTTTTAAAGTGAAAGAAAATGTTGATTTAGAATATTTATATTATTATTTATTAAAATTAGATTTAGGTGAATATATTACTGGCTCAACACAACCAAAATTAAACCAGGAAAATATGAACAAAATAAAGATTAAATTACCTGAGTTGAAAATTCAAAGGAAAATATCAAAAATATTATCTAATATAGATGGAAAAATTAAGTTAAATAATGAGATAAATAATAATTTGCATGATTTAGCAGAACAACAATTTAATGAGATTTACTTAAAAGGTTCTCCAAAAAAATTAGGAGAATTATTGGTTAATATATCTACTGGATCAAGACCAAAAGGTGGTGCTCAAGATTGTGGTGTCCCAAGTATTGGAGCAGAAAAAATAGAAAAATTTGGAGTATATAATTATTCTTCTGAAAAGTATATATCGGAAGAATACTATGAAAAGTTAAAAAATGGTAAATTAAATTCTGGTGATGTTCTTTTGTATAAAGATGGAGCTTATACTGGAAAAGCATCAATGTGTTTAAATGATTTTCCACATAAAAAAGCTGCTGTAAATGAACATGTGTTTATATTAAATACCAAAAATAATTGGGCCCAAAACTATTTATATTTTACCTTATATAATAGGGATAATAAGGAAATGATTCATAGATTAGCATGTTCAAAGGCTGCTCAACCTGGACTAAATCAAATTGAATTAAAAAGTGTTGAAGTTAATATATGTGATGAAAAAGAAATAATAAATTTTGAAAATAGTGTTAAACCAATTATGGAAAAAATATCAAGTAATACATTGGAAAACAAAAAACTAGTTGAATTAAGGGATACATTATTACCAAAATTAATGAATGGTGAAATAGATTTAAATAATATAGAAATTTAATCATACAAATTGTGATTTGTTGAACTGGAGGACAAATGGATAATATATTAATAAAAATTATTAGTGACAATATTTTTTTAACTATTTTAAGTGGTGTTATTGTATTTATAATAAGTCAGATAATATTTGAATTTATTATAAAGCCAAGAGAAGAATTTAATAAATTAAAGGGGTGAAATAATTTGTTGCTTGACAATGTATGATAACATCATTGCCAATCCATTGAAATACGATGATATTAAAAAAGTTAGAGATAATAAAGAATATTTAGATGCATCAAAAAATATAAGACTTATAGCATCTAGATTTGCGGGTATTCTTGAATCTCATAAGTTTGTTTGTAGAAAGAAGAAATATTACAGTGTAACCAATAATTTGATTAGACTTTCAAATAATTTATGGATTGATAAACGCTCTAAAGATGATATTTATACAGAAAATATAAAATTTGAAAATGAAATTAAAGAAAAATTCAAAATTAAATAAATTTAGTTTTAAAGGAAGTGATTAAGATGTTTAATGAAGAACAATTAGAAGATGCTACATTAAATATATTTGAAGAATTGGGTTATGAAAGGTTAAACGGATATAACATTGATAGAGATTATCATAATATTTTTATGGAAGATAATCTTTTTGATGATTTATGTAGAATTAATAAAGATTTCAATGATTCTCAAATTCAAGATGCTATAAAGACTTTAAAGACACTGTCACATGGTAATCCGGTTGAAGATAATAAAATCTTTACTAGATATCTTTTAGAGGGTGTTCCTGTTCAGGTAAAAACTAATAATGGATATCAATATAAGAATGTTAAATTAATAGATTTTGATAATATTAATGCTAATCACTTCCAAGCAATTAATCAATATACTATTATTGAATTTGATACTAAAAGACCAGATATAATTGTATTTATAAATGGTATTCCTTTAGTAGTGATTGAATTAAAAACCGCCACTAATGAAGATGTTAAATTAGAAGATGCTTATACACAATTAACAGGTTATAGAAATGTTTATATTCCATCATTATTTAAATATAATCAGTTTTTAGTTATTAGTGATGGTGTAACAGCTAAAGCTGGAACTATTACAAGTCCATATTCGAGATTTAGTGATTGGAAAAAGGTAGAAGCAGATGATGAAGTATATGAAAATATGCCTACACACGAAACATTATTTAATGGAATGTTTAAAAAGGATAGATTATTAGATATAATTCAAAATTTTATATTATTTAGTGATGATAAAAAAATACTTGCTCAATACCATCAATACTTTGGAGTTAAGAAAGCAATTTTATCAACAGTAACAAATGGAATAAAAACAGGTAAAGCTGGTATTGTATGGCATACTCAAGGATCAGGTAAATCATTTAGTATGGTGTTTTATTCTGGAAATATGATAAAACTATTAAATAATCCTACAATAGTTGTAGTAACAGATAGAAATGATTTGGATGATCAATTATATGAAACATTTGTAAAGTGTGATTATTATTTAAAACAAAAACCACAAAAAGCAGAATCAAGACAATCACTTGATGAAATGCTAAAAGATAGAATCTCTGGTGGTATATTCTTTACGACATTACAGAAATTTGAAGAAGAAACAGGATTATTTACTGATAGAAATGATATTTTAGTTTTGGTTGATGAGTGCCATAGAAGTCATTACGGATTAGAAGCATCCATGAAGATAGATTACGAAACAAATACAGCTAAGGAAAAATTTGGAACAGCAAAATACTTACATAATGCTTTACCAAATGCTATTTATATTGGATTTACAGGAACTCCAGTAGAAACTAAAGATAAATCTACTTCTTCGATATTTGGCGAAGTTATTGATACTTATGATATGACACAAGCAATTCTTGATGGTTCTACTGTTCCTATTATGTACGAATCAAGAATGGCTAGAGTTGGATTGAATCAAAAAATATTAGATGAAATAGATAATTATTATAGTTATATTGAGGAATCTGGAAGTGCAGATGAATATGCAATTAACAAATCAAAACAAATGATGGCAAAAATTTCTCAAATTATAGAAGATCCTGATAGATTAGAATTAATTGTTAAAGATATAATTAGTCATTTTGAAGAAAGAAAAGATATGGTTGCCGATCATGCGATGGTAGTTGCATATTCAAGAAAAGCAGCATATACAATGTATAAAAAATTTATTGAATTAAGACCAGATTATAAAGATGTAGTAAATATGATTATTACACCAAGTAATAAAGATCCTGAAGATATGCAAAAAGCAGTAGGAACAAAAAATGATAAAAAAGATTTGGAGATTAGATTTAAAAATGAGGCTAATGATCCAAATGAGAAATTCAAAATTGCTATTGTTGTGGATATGTGGTTAACAGGATTTGATGTTCCAAGATTAGGTGTTATGTATATTGATAAGCCTATGAAAGCACATAATTTGATGCAAGCTATAGCAAGAGTAAATAGAGTATATAAAACTAAACCTGCTGGATTGATAGTTGATTATATCGGATTAAAAGCATGGTTATTAGATGCATTAAAAACATATACAACTAGAGATCAAAAACAAGTAGTTGATAATGAAGAACTAGTAAATGCTTTAAAAGATAAGATTGAAGTTCTTGATGGAATATTGAATGGATTGGATTACTCCAATTTTGCTAATTTAGATAATACTGGTAAATATAATTTAATAAAAGATGGTGCAAATACAGTTTTATATTCTGAAGAAAAAAAGAAGAGATTTATGAAGCATAGTTTAGATGCTAAAAATCTTTATACATTGTGTAATGGTATATTAGGAAATGAATATAAAGAAAAAGTATTATATTTTATTTCAGTTCGTTCATTTATTTCTAAAATAACTAATGAAAATAAATTGGATGTAAGTGAAATAAATAAGAATGTTGGAAAAATGTTAGAGGAATCTATTAAAGAAGATGAACTTATAAATTTAGGTGAATTATCAAGAGGTAATAGTTTAGAATTATTAAGTGATGCAATGTTATCTAAACTAAGAGGTCTAAAGGATAAGAATATAGCTGCTGAAATTTTATCAAGAGCAATAAAAACAACTATAAGTGATATTGGTAAAATTAATTTAACATTACAAGAAAAATTTTCAACTAAATTTAATAAATTAGTTGATGCATATAATGAGAGAACAGATTTAGCAGATATTGAAAAAGTAATTGAAGAATTAATTAAATTAAAATATGAAATTCAAGATGAACTAGATAAAGGAAATGAGTATGATTTAAGTCCAGAAGAAAAAGCATTCTTTGATGCTTTAGGTTCTGATCCTGAAATCAAGTCATTAATGGAAGATGAAACTTTAGTTCAAATTGCTAAGGAATTGGTTGATATTATTAATGAAAACTTGACTTTAGATGCATTTAAAAGAGAAGATGCAAGAGCTAGAATAAGAGTTAATATTAGAAGATTATTAATTAAGTATAATTATCCACCAATTAAGAGAGAATCAGCTGTAGAAAAAGTTATTAAGCAAGCTGAATTAAAATATCAAAATCAAGATTAAAAAAGCTGTAGAATTAAATCTACAGTTTTTCTATCCTTTTTTTTTCAACATTTCATCTATTGATAAATCATCATATACTTCAGATAAATTATATAGAAAACTAGTTGAAATTAAATATCTAGCATTTTCATAATGAGCATAATTGGCTTGACTAGTATTAATTTTATCTGCTACATATTGTTGGGTTAGTTCAGTGTAAGAAATACTTTGAATTTTTCTAACTTATGTGAAATAGAAATAAGGCTTCCAATTATAGAAAAGCAAAATAAGTATTCTAATATTTTTAGGATGTTCAAAAATAAAATTGGATTAGAAGTAAAAAAACTATACAAACTACAGGAACTAAAAAAAGGACTTATGCAAAGTATGTTTGTATAGAATAATATTGACTGGCACAAAAAAGCATTGAAAAGCATCGAAAAGCATAAAAAAGCATCGGATATTCATTGACTTATTAAAGTTAAGTGCTACAATATAGTAAAATAGCAATATTTATATCTGGAGGACATTTGTCTTCCTTTTTTTGTGCTATTTTTTAAGGAGGTGGTCATTATGTACTATCACCCTATTAATTTTTATATTTTTATAATAATAGGATGAACTAATAATAATTAAAATTAAGAGAAATAAAGGATATATTTATTAATCATCCTTTATAAGTACCTAAATAGTAGGATGAATTTCGTAAGTACGAAATAAGAATAGCACCATAACAATTCCTTATATTATAAGGAGTTTTTTTGTTTGTGGTGCTATCTTCTTATCCTGCTCTAATTAAAAACAGTAAAAATAATAGGACAATCATCCTATTTAGGAAGGAGTGATAGTTTGAGAATATTTAAATTATATTTACCAATAGACTTATTTAATAGAATTAAATTAATGTCTAAATTTTATAGAGTATCTATTTCTAAAATGATGACAGAATTATTAGAAATTGGATATTTAGAAATATTAAAAACAAATACGAATACGAAGGGAGAGTAATAAATGGATTATGATAAATATGTAAAAATACCAATGTTTATAATTTTAGATAGAAATGTATGTAATAACAATAAAATTTTATATGGAATAATAATACTTTTATCTCATAAGGAAGGTTATTGTTATACTAATAATAAACATTTAGTTAATTGATTAGGTGTATGTCCAAGAAGAATATCAAGTTTATTAAGAGAGTTATCAGATAATAATTATATAACTATGGAATATAAACATAGATTTCAAAGAAAAATTTATATTAATAAAGAAAAATTTACACCTGACTTATTAGAAAACTTTTTCTAAACGGTTAGATGTTTTTTTTACACTCAAAGGACATATAGTTCAATAATAATATAATAAATATAATATAAAAATTAAATATAATAAATAATTCTAATAATATTATTAGTAATACTAATATAAAAAGAAATGAAGTAGATATATGTATGAAAAAAATTCAAAAATAATAAATATAAGCATAAATTTGAATAGGTGGTTTAATAATGGAAGGAGCCTATTTGAATAATATTTCATTTAAAGATCTTATTTTAAAATACTTAATCGAAGAAATATCAAAAGAAGAAGGAGTGCAATCAAAATGATTTGCACTTTTCTAACTTTGATGTTACCATGGACACGTCTTAATACCCAATTAAGTAAGATAAAAGGAGGAATAAATGTATAATACTTACTTAAACGGAATAGATTTCAATGTTGGAATCTATATAAGACTATCCCAAGAAGATAAAGATAAAAAATATGAATCTGATAGTGAAAGTGTAATAAATCAAAAAGAATTACTAAGAGGTTATGTTAAAAATAATAATTTTAATTTAGTTAAAGAATATGTTGATGATGGATATTCAGGAACAGACTTTGAAAGACCTGGATTTCAAAATATGCTAGAAGATATAAATAATAAAAAAATAAATTGTGTAATAGTTAAAGATTTATCAAGATTAGGTAGAGATCATGTTATGACTGGTTATTATATTGAAACATTTTTTCCAGAAAATAATATAAGATTTATATCTATATTAGAATCATATGATAGTTTTAAAAATCAAGCTAGTAATGATTCTTCAACATTTATAATTGCTTGTAATGATTATTATAGTAAACAAAATTCAATAAAAATTAGAAATGTATTAAATGAAAAAAGAAAGAATGGAAAATTTGTTGGAAGTTTACCATGTTTTGGTTATATGAGAGATCCATTAGATAAGGGGCATTTAATACCAAATCCAGATACTGCTCCAATAGTCAAAAAAATATTTAAATGGAGAGCTGATGGTATTGGACCTACTGAAATAGCAAATAGACTAAATAAAGCAAATGTAATTACACCTAGTGGATATAAAAAGACTAATTATTCATCAAGGTTAATTGATAGAGATAATTGGAATATCTCCACAGTAAAAAAAATATTAATAAATAGAGTATATACTGGTGATTTAGTACAGCATACTCAAACTAAAGTCAGTTATAAATCTAAAAAGAAGATAACATTAGATGAAAAGTTATGGATTATAGTAGAAAACACCCATGAACCATTAGTTGATAAAGATACATTTGAATATGTTAATACTTTAAGAAAAAGAAATACTAGAAATTATGAAGTTAAAACGAATAGAGAAAAAAGATTATTAGAAGGAAAACTGTTTTGTAAAGAGTGTAAAAATAGACTTACAGTTCTTTATCGTAAAAAACAAGATTATTGGTCTGTTAATTGCAATAGATATTCTAGAGATCCCGTAAGAGGCAGATGTTATTCACATTTTTATCCATATAATTATTTAGAAGATCAAGTATTAGAACAAATTAATAAATCTATATCTAAATTAATAAAGGAACTTGATATAAAAGAATTAAATGATGAAGTTGTAAAAAATATACACAAAGAAACTACAAATATTGATAAAATAGTAAAAGAATTACAAATAGAAAAAGAAAAAATTACTAGTAGATTAAAAACTTTATATGATGATAGATGTGATGGTGTAATATCAGCAGATACTTATAAAGAATTAGCAGGAGAATCAGAACAAAAATTAAAACAAATTAACGAAAAGATAGAAGATCAAAATGTTAAAAAATATAAAATTAAAAATAAAACAAATATTTTACCTGATTATACTAAAAAAATAAAAAAACTATTAGATTTAAATAAACCCAAAAAAGAATTAATTGATACGTTAGTAGATAAAATAGTTATAGATAAAGATAGAAATATTACTATATGTTTTAAATATGATATTGTACAAGAGGTAACTTTTAAATATGAAAATAGAAATTTAGCAAGAAATCCGTATGGTAGAAAAGGCAAAAATAATAATTAATGGCTATCTTGCTTTTCTTTATAAAAAAATTTATAATATTAACAAGAAAGGAAGAATTGTAGATTGATTGGTGAGTATATGATTAATAGAAAATTAATTAGTGATTTTGCAGATATTATTGGTAATTTAACAATTGCTGTTCATTTAGAGTCACTAAAAGATGTAAAGGATGATTATGAGGGTGTGCTTGATGAATTAATAAAATGGGTTAAATATTATTATGAAAATAAAAATTTAGATATTGTTTCTTACGAAAATTCATTAAGAATACATGATTTGTTAGATGAAATAAGAAATGAGTTGATACCTAATAAATCAATAGGAATAGAATCAATGTTATCAGATAATATTTTAATTAGATATGAAGTAATTATTAAAGAAATAAATAATGAAAGAGGTAAAAAAAATGGGTAAAGATGAATATGGACATTATGTTAATGATGAAGGAGTCGAAATAAGAACTTCTACTGACAAATATGGTAGAGATCATATTGATATATATGACAGTTGTCCAGCTGAAAATCCAGATCACGGGTCTATTCATATTAATTATGATAGTGATACAGGAAAAGGAACGATTGTTGATACAACAAGTGGAGAAAAAGAAACTACAGATACAAGTTGTTATTTAACAACTGCTTGTATGAGACATAAAATGGAAAAATTTGATGACAATTGTGAAGAATTAATGATATTAAGATGGTTTAGAGATAAATTTGTTTCTAAAGAAGACATTGAACATTATTATAAAACTGCACCAACTATTGTTGACGTCATCAATGAATCTGAAAATAATAATGAGATATTTAATTATATATATGAAAATGTTGTTAGTGCATGTGTAAATGCTATAAAAAGTGGAAATTATGAGTTTGCTTATAATAGGTATAAAAATAGTGTCTTAGCTTTAGAAGAACAATTTGCAAGACCCGCTTTAGAAAAAAAACTTGTTAAATCTTTAAAGCTAGGTATATAAGGACAATAGTAGACAATGGAATTGATAATTTAAATAGTTCAGATAATGATTATGGAAATACTTTAAGGCATATTCCATTATTTTAGGATTTAAATATGTATAGGATTCTTGAATGTTTTCCATCCAATTGAAGTATATTTTATCAAATCTTTCTGGAACAAATTTAGTTTTTCCGCCTCTTACAGCTTCAATAGCTGGCTTAGCTAAAGATTCCATCTTAACATACCATTGCTTAGATATTATTGGTTCAATAACTGTTCCACATCTATCATGTGTTCCAACATTATGAGTATGCGGTTTTATTTTAACTAATAGACCTAATTTGTCTAAATCTTCAACCATTTGTTTTCTAGCTTCATATCTATCAAGCCCTTGATATTTTCCACCTAATTCATTTATTATACCATGGTCATCCATAACTCTTATTTGTGGAAGGTTTGTCTCTTTCCAACTTCAAAGTCATTTGGATCGTGTGCAGGTGTTATCTTAACAGCTCCTGTTCCAAATTCCATATCAACATATTCATCACCAACTACTGGAATTTCTCTATCAGTTAGTGGTAATTTTAATGTCTTTCCTATTAAATGTTTAAATCTATCATCATTTGGGTTAACAGCAACTGCTGTATCTCCTAATAATGTTTCTGGTCTTGTTGTTGCAACAACTAAATATTCGTCACTATCTTTTACTTGATATTTAATATGCCATAAATGTGTTGCTTGTTCTTTGTATTCGATTTCAGCATCAGATATTGATGTATGACATCCTGTACAGTAGTTTATCATACGTTTACCTTTATAAATATATCCTTTGTCATATAAACGTTTGAATGCAGTATATACTGCCTTTGAAAGTCCTTCATCTAATGTAAATCTTGCTCTTGACCAATCACAAGAACATCCTAATTTTCTTTGTTGTTTTTGTATAATTCCACCATATTTTTTAGTCCAGTCCCAAGTTTCTTCTAAAAACTTTTCTCTTCCAATATCTTTTTTAGTTATACCTTCTTTTGCAAGCTTTTGAACAACTTTCATTTCAGTAGATATAGCAGAATGGTCACTTCCTGG